>Ga0209992_10000567_pt1 | contig 48582 bp, 40 predicted proteins | sample 2SBtaG_2_FD_182564 | JGI IMG/M metagenome (GOLD analysis project Ga0209992, IMG submission 182564) | Deep subsurface microbial communities from Kolumbo volcano to uncover new lineages of life (NeLLi) - 2SBTROV12_ACTIVE470 metaG (SPAdes)... | ecosystem: Environmental > Aquatic > Marine >... | reverse complement strand
TGGATCAGGAACCCGCTCCGGAGTCGATCGAAGCTCGATGCCTCCGCGACGTCCGTTCTTCCGCGTTCCCAAGTGCCCCCGCAGGGGAGCGCCGAGTCGGCTGGATCTATGCCCAACGGACTCCTAGCCGGCGGCGGGGACCAGGATCTGACCCCACCTCGCGCCCGCGGCGCGCTCGGCGTGCTCGACCTCCGCCAGCACCGTGCACCAGTCGTTCTCCGCCGGCGCGAGCAGGACCAGTCGGTGACCCAGGCCGATCTCGAGCAGCAGTCCGTTGATGGAGCGGACGAAGTCGGGGACGTCGAGGGCGCCGTCGTGGACGGTGATCGTCATGGCCCCGGAGCGCGAGCCCCAAGTCCACCGGACCCCGGCCTCGCCCGCGGCGCCGACGCTCCAGTTGGTGCCGACGTCGTTCCCGTCTTCGTCCTGGGGCCCGGCCAGCCTCACGTTGATCTCCTCGAGCCCCTTCGAGAGCGCCGCCACGGTCTGGGCGAGGCCGACGGAGCTGACGGCGCTCGCGTCCACCGCCGTGATCCCCACGCGCGACTGACCGGCCTTCGAGAACTTCGCGAGCGGCTGCCACCACAGGCCCACCCCGCCTCGCTGGCATTGGTCCAGGACGGTCCGACGGAGCTCCTCGCCCTCGTGGTGGTTGGCTCGGCGCATGAGCCCGAGCTTCTCGAGGCGGGCCTGGATCATCGGCGCGTCGAGCGCCGTCAGGGCCTTCGGCTCTTCGTGGATCGGCTCGACCTCCCCGCTGATCGCAAAGGACTTCGGCTCCGGGGGCCCTCCCACGAGCTCCGCGAGCGCGGCGGCGGACTCGGCGGCCTGGCGGTTCAGGGCGGCGCTCTGCCGCTTCTGGGACCGGCCGTGGACGAGCGCCAGCAGGGCCACCAGGGCGAGCAGAGAGAGCAACAACAAGTTGGCCACGATGGTCCTCCCGAACAAGGTGGGTTTCTCCAGCTTGCTTGAACCGAGACCTCAGCGGGGAGGTTCTCGACTCGTCATACTGCTCGGATGCGGACTCGGGACCGGTGGGGGCCTGTCTTGCTCGCTGCGGTGTGGGTTGCGTGCGCGGGTTGTGTCGCGGAGCCCGAGTCGAGCCCGCCGCCGTGGTGGTGGGACGGTCCGGGCGCGGATCTCGCCCCGCCCGCGCCCGACGACGCCCTCGGCGACGGCAGCCCGCCGACGTTCCGCCCCCACGCGATCGTGGCCGTGGACGCCGGGCCCGAGGTCGACCTGGTGCAGGTCGAACACTGGCGGGCCTCGGCGGAGACGACCCCCTTCTGGTCCGGCCCGGCGGGGGCGCGCCTGGTGGGATCGGGCTCGGTCCTCGCCGTCCTCGCCCGGGGGCCGGCTTCCTCGCTCACCGTCGGTCCCTTCGCCTCGGACTGGGACCCGTTCACCGCCGACCTGCCGCCGGACTCGGACCCGGCGGCGTTCGTCCAGGGGACCTCCTGCTCGCTGGTCGCCTTGGAGGGGACCCGAACCGCGCTCATCGTCGGGGACCAGCAGCCCGTCTTCGTCCCCCTCGAGGAGCACGCCGACGACGACGGGGACCCCGAGGTGGCCTCCGCGGTCCGCCTGGAGGAGCGGCTGCTCGTGGGCCTGCAACGCACCTCGCCCGACGGGCCCGGAGACGGCGGGCGGGTGGTCGAGATCGACTGCGAGGGGCAGGTCTTGGGGGTGCGCCCCCTCGGTCCCGGCGCGCGCCTCGTGGGGCCGGGTCGGCCGGGACACGTCGTCTACGTGAGGGAGTGGGCCGCGGCGGGGGAGGTCCTGCATCGCTTCGACCCCGTCGGCGCGTCCGGGTCGGGGGCCCGCGTCCTGGATCCTCCGGCCGAGGGCGGGGTCCTGGGCCCCGTCGCGGTCATCGACTCCGGGCAGGTCTGGGCCGTCGTCGAGGACGGGGACGAGGCGAGCCTGTGGTGCTACGACCCGTTCGCCGAAGAGGGCGCCGAGATTCTGACGTTCGACGCGCCGGTCGTGGATCTCGAGGTCGACTGGATGGGTCACCTGCTCGTCCTCGTGGGCGGGGACGACCCCGAGCTCCGGATCCACGAGACCGAGGGCTGCGTCCTCTCGGACGACGAGCCGCGGCGGTGGGAGGTCTCGGAGGACGCCTCCGATCTGGCCGCGGTCGTGAGGGTCGTGACGCAGGCCGAGTAGCGCGTCAGGACGGCGGGCGGGTGAACGTCAGGCGACAGTCGGAGCACAGGTCGGTCCAGGTCTCGGTCGGGCCGCCCGGCCACTGGACCTCGATCGCGTCGACCCGGTCCGCCGCGCCGGTGCCGAAGAGGAGCACCGGATCGCTGCCGCTGAAGCTCCCTCGCCCCCCGGCCCGCATCTGCTGGCTGTCGCTCCGCCCGTCCACCCGGACCGTCACCCGCGCGCCGATCCCGAACCGGTTGTAGGAGGTCGGGTCCCGCAGCTCGACGACCAGCCGATGGGCCGACGTGCAACGCCCCCGGAGGAGACCCGGCGGGTCGCCGATCCGCCCCACCACGAGGTCCGGAACGCCGTCCCGGTCGAGGTCCGCGAGGGCGGCGCCGCGGCTGTTGGCGACGGTGGCCAGCGCGTCGTCCTCGAGGGTGCGGAAGGCGTCGGCCTCGCCCCAGTCCGGGGCCGCCAGGAACCGGTCCGGCTGCTCGAGGATCGGCTCCGGTTGGTCCGGTCCCCCCGGGGTGCCGTCGGCCTGCGGGACCGCCAGGGGGCCGTAGGTGATGAAGACCCCGGGGTGCCCCTCCCCCGCGAGGTCCACGTCCAGCACCGACCACGACGTCCACGGCCGCGGCTGCGGCACCTCCCCTCCCCACGCGAGGGAGACGTCCGTGAGGAGCCAGGGCCGGTCCTGTCGGAAGATCGGGTTGGCCCCGAGGTTCGAGAACCACAGGTCCGGGAGCCCCGACTGGTCGAAGTCGCGGAAGGCCATCCCCATGGGGGCGGAGAGGCGCCCGAGGGAGGCGTCGTCGGCCCGATCCACGAACACCCAGTCGTCCCCCCGGGTCCGGTTCTCGAACAGCATCGTGGCCACGTAGAAGTCGCCGAAGTCGTTGGTCTGGATGAGGTCGGGGTCGCCGTCGAGGTCCACGTCGACCCACGCGGCGTGCAGACACGTCCCGCCGTCGCCGTCGGGGTAGGGCAGCACGTGCGAGGTGCGCGTGAACCCGCCGACGTCGTTGCGCCAGAGGTCGCTCCGGGCGGCGTACAGGACCCCCGTCGCCTGGTCCGCGTCGCGCACGTGGCGGCACACGAAGAGGTCGAGGTCCCCGTCGCCGTCGGCGTCGCCGAAGCTGAGCCCCGACACGATCCCTTCGCGATCCGTCAGCGCGACGTCCTCGGTCACGTCCCGGAACCGGCGGTCGCCCTGGTTGTGGAGCAGGACGACCCGCCCCGGCGCCCCCACCGCGAGGTCCGGCAGGCCGTCCCCGTCGAAGTCGGCCGCGGACGCGACCGCCGTGAGGGGCGGGAGGGGCTCGAAGCCGGCATCGACCGCTCGCTCCCAGCGACGTCCGTCGACCCCCCAATGCAGCTCGCTGGGGCCCCCCGGCTGGGGGAAGAAGAGGTCCACCCAGCCGTCCTGGTCGAAGTCCGCCGCGACGACCCCGGCGGTCACGTCGTGCATGTAGTCGAGGACGCCCTGGGTGGTGCCGTCGGGGACCGCGGGCTCGTCGTCGTGCACGAAGCCGATCCCGGAGCCCTGGAGGATGTCCTCGAACCCGGGCTCGGCGGGCGCGTCGCAGGTCGGGAGCGGCTCGGACCGAGGTGCGTCCACCGAGCACGCCCCGATGAGGACGCCCGACGCGGCCGCTCCGATGGTCGCAAAGCCCCTCTGCATCGACCCAGTCTACTTCCCGCCGCCTCGAAGCCCCCCCGGAGAGGACGCCGGTCGCCGGGATGTGAAATCCTGGGGACGGAAGGGGAGCCGCATGAAGCCGTGCCTGCCGGTCGACGACCTCGACACCGAACGACGTGCTCGCCTCCTCGCCGAAGCCAAGACCCGGTACCGCTGGAACTACGAGTACCCGTCCCCCCTGCCCCTCGCGGACGAGGTGCCCGAGGCCTCGAAGCCGCCCGTGGAGTGTTGGATCAAGCTCGGGGACCTGCTCGCGCACGTCGCCGAGAACGGCCTCGAGGTGCTGCTGTCGCAGGAGGGCGGGACCGACTGCGGAAGTCGAAGCAGCGAGAGTTCGCGAAGCTTCGAGGTGGGGATGGGCCGCGTCTGGAAGACGAAGCTGCTGTTCTCGGTCTCGGAGCCCCAGGACTGGAGCTGCCGCTTCTGGAAGCAGCTCGGCTGAGGGCGGCGCTCAGAGCGTCGCGGTGACCTCGGTGCGTCGGACGATGGAGACGGCGCGGTCGCCGATGCCTTCCATCTCCGTGAGGACGTCGAGCAGGGCCAGCGACGTGCGCACCTTCTCGTAGTTGCCCTCGCGCAGCCGCTCGATCTCCTGGGCCCGCAGCTCGCGGCGCAGGGCGTCGATGCGGTCCTCGATCTCCTCGGCGTGCTGGGCCGTGCCGCCGCTGCCCAGGTAGCCCCTGAGGTTCGTCAGCGCCTCGGTCACGGCCTCCCCCATGCGCGCCACCCGGGATCGCTCGGCCTCGGACAGCGCCGAGTCCTTGGCGCGCAGTCGGACCGCGATGCGGACCAGCACCGCGCAGTGGTCGCCGATCCGCTCGAGCTTGTGCGAGTTCGACGACAGCTCGACGATCTTGCGCGCCGCGTCCGCCGACGTGGCCGCCCGCGCCACCCGCGTCAGGTACCCGGTGACCTCGATCTCCAGCCTGTCGAGCAGATCCTCCCTCTCGAGGATGTCCTCCACCATCGAGCCGAGGGACTGGTCGGGGTGCATGAGGATGTGCAGCACGTCCCCGAACATGTCCGAGGCGATCTCGGTCATCCGCTGGATCTCCTCGCGGACCTGCACCAGCAGGAGCTCCGGAGTCTCGACGAGGGCGGGGCTGAGGTACTTGGCCGCCGTCGTCTCCTCGCGCTCGGGGACCCAGCGCGTCACGATGCGCTCGAGCTGGCCCACGAGGGGCAGCATCGCCGCGGTGTTGATGATGTTGAACAGCGTGTGGAACGCCGCCAGGTGCGTCGTCACGATCGTGCGCGCCGTCCCCAGCGCGTCGGGGTCGTTCTGCAGGGTGGCGAAGTCCACGCCCGGGTTGCCCGGCACCAGGTGATCGACCGCGGGCAGCAGGAAGATGCTGATGAGGCCGATCGCCCAGGCGACGCCGATCATGTTGAAGATGAAGTGCGCCCGGGCCGCGCGGACCGCCTCGGACGGTCCGCCGATGGCGGCGAGGTTCGCGGTCGCGGTGGTGCCGATGTTCTCGCCCAGCACCATCGCCGCGGCGAGCTCGTAGGGGAGCACGCCCAGCGCCGCGAGGGTCAGCGTGAGGGTCATCGTCGCCGAGGAGGACTGCAGGATGACCGTGAGCACAGAGCCGATGCCCACGAAGACGACCGTCGACAGGAAGCTGCCGTTGGAGAAGCGCGCGACCCAGGCCAGCTGAGATTCGTCGATGTCGGGCACGGCGCCCTTGAGCAGGCTGAGTCCCAGGAAGAGCAGGCCGAAGCCGACGAGCGTCTCGCCGATCTGCTTGCGGCGCGCCCCGTGCAGGAACGTCATGCCGAAGCCGATGCCGATCGCGGGCAGGGCGAAGGCGGTGATCTTCACCTTGAAGCCGAGCAGCGCCACGAGCCACCCGGTGAGGGTCGTCCCGATGTTGGCGCCCATGATCACCCCGATCGCTTGCGTGAGGCTGAGGAGCCCCGCCGTCACGAAGCTCACGACCATGACGGTGGTCGCCGAGCTGGACTGCACCACGCAGGTGACGACGAGGCCCGTGAGGACGCCGCTGAAGCGGTTCCCGGTGACGGCCCCGACCATCTGCTTGAGCTGGCGTCCGGCGACCTTCTGGAGGCCCTCGGACATCATCTTCATGCCGACGAGGAAGACGCCCAGGGCGCCCAAGAGCTCGAGGATCAACTGGAACGTCTTCATGATTGCGTCGGACAGTAGAAGACGACTTTCAAGATCGCCAGCCGCCCCCCCGGTTCTTCGCGATCAGTCCCTCCGCACGAACCGATAGGGCCCGGCGGTCGCCCCCCACACCTGCGCGCCGCCCGCGTCGAAGCCCCGGTCCCAGGACTGGAGGAGGTCCGGCTCCACCCGCACCTCGCTGGTGGCGTAGCGCGCGCCCTGCAGGGAGGAAGCGCAGCTCGTCCCCACGGTGCCGCCGTCGAACGCCTGCTCGGCTTCGTTCCACTCGCTCACCACGTCGCAGCCCTCCCGCAGGACGGCGTCGGCCGCGGTGTAGGTCCGTCTGTCGCCCGCGCACTGTCCGATCGCCCCGGCCTCGTCGCCCAGGGTGTGGACGATCGTGCGGGCCACCGGTGCTCCGGACTCGGCCGTCTCCGACCGGATGACGTAGAGCCGCTGCCGATAGGGAGCGTCGACGGAGTCCATGACCGCCTGCTCGATGTAGACGACCGTGTCCCCGAGCTCGGGCGCGCGCACGGGGCAGGTCGTGAGCTGGATGGGGAAGTACTGCGGCTCGTCGATGGACTGCTGCTCGCTGTCGAAGGTGCCGCTCAGCCACTCGGCCATGCGCTCCGCGGCGTTGAACGCGGGCGCCTCGGGGTCTCCTTCGGCGGGGGGGGCGGGGCAGCCCGTCAGGACGGCCACGGCGACGGCGAGGGGGACTCGGATGGACACGGGGGAGCTCCTGGGTGGGGGGTGGCGCGCACCTTCGGAGTCCTCCGGTCACAGGGGGGTCACACTGCGTCGGAGTCCCCCCGGGGGGAGCGATCCGGCAAAAAGGCGCCCCGAGATCGCGTCCCGCTCCGTTTCTCCTCTGCAACCCGGGCGGAGAGGCCCCGCGAGGAGACGAGATGAGCCCACGCACGACCACGATCGCCCTGTCCTTCCTGCTGGCCGGCGGGACCGCCTGCACGCCCACCCCGCCCGATCCGAACCAGCCGGGGCCGAGGCCCGGCGACCCGGTGGAGTGCGCGGCGCTCCTGGAGGAGCCTGCGTCCGAGCGGCACCTCGAGGGCGCGCGGGGCTACAAGGGCCTGGCCTTCGACGACGCCGGAAACATCGTGGGCACCGACGCCTCGGCGCTGTTCAAGGCGAACTCGGATGGGGACCAGGAGGTCTTCGTGCCCGGCGTCGGCGAGATCGAGCAGATCGTCTATCTGCCCGACGGCGACCTGATCGCCACGTCGTCCTGGAACAGCGGCAACCTCCAGCGGATCTCACCGCAGGGAGGCGTCTCGACGATCGTGAGCGGCCTCTACATGTACTCCGTCCTCGTGGGCCCGGACGGGATGCTCTACGGCGCGGGGTGGGACGGCGCCTACCGGATCGACCCCGACTCCGGCGCCGTCACCGAGCTGCTCTCCACGTCCGACGGCGAGGAGTGGTCCGCCCGCACCCTGGCCTTCAACGACGACGCCTCGCGCCTCTACATGGGCACCGTCGACGACGCGGGCCGGATCTTCTACTTCGACCTGGACGACGACCTTCAGCCCCAGGGTGCGCCGCAGGAGTTCGTGCGGGGTGTCGGCAACGGCTGGCACGACGGCCTCGGGGTCGACGCCTGCGGGAACCTCTACGCGGCCGACTACGAGACCTCGTCGCTCTATCGGGTGGCCCGCGACGGCTCGCACGTCCACCGCCTGGCCGACTGGTCGAGCGACGACTCCCGGTTCGGCCACGGGCTCATCTGGGGCACCGGCGAGGACGGCTGGCGCGGCGACGCGCTCTACATGCCCGAACCCGCGGGCGGCAACCGCGTGAAGGAGTTGGTCATCGGCGTCCCGGCGCAGGGTTGGGCGGACTGATGAGCCACGGCGGATCGGGCGCTCGGGGGCGTTGTTCACCCGGTCGTGGTTGACGTGGCGTAGATTCGAGGTGACCTTGGAAGGGGGGTGGGCGCTGGTCGAAGCGGCTGCCTCCGCGTGAGGTTTGCTTGACCCAAGAGTTGCCGCTCCCGCTGCCGGACTTCACCTCCAACTCGGACCCGTCGCTGTCGTGGTCGGTCGCGCTGCACATGCCCGACAGCATGAGCCTCGCCAGCCTCGCGCCCTCGAGCAAGACGGGGGAGTGGTCGCCTCCGAAGCGCGATCCGGCGCCCGTGGTCCCCGAGCGCCTCGACGACTTCGTGGTGGGCAAGCGGATCGGAGAGGGGGGCATGGCCGTCGTGCACGAGGCCGACCGCCCCGGCGACGACGTCCGGTACGCCGTGAAGATCATGCGCCCCGGCGACCAGCTTCGCGGGGTGGCGTTCGAGCTCGAGCGCGTGGTGATGGCCTACCTCGATCACCCCAACGTGGTGCCGCTGGTGGGGCACGGCGAAGAGGACGGCGGGATCCGCTGGCTGGCGACGCCGCTCGTCAAGGGGTGGCCGTTGAGGACCGTCCTGGACCGGAGCGCAGACATGCCGGTGGAGGTCCGCCCGAACCTGCTGCGCAACGTCCTGCTCCCTCCGCTCCTCGGCATCTGCGAGGCGGTGCACCACGCCCACACCCGGGGGATCATCCACTGCGATCTGAAGCCGTCGAACGTCGTGGTCACGCCGGAGAAGCACGCTTGGCTGCTCGACTGGGGGATGGCCCGGACGTTCACGGTGGGGACGCCTCCGCCGACCGCCCAGGGCCCCCTGGTTCGAGGCAAGCAGCGGGTGGGCGGCACGCCCGGGTACATGAGCCCCGAGCAGATCCGCGGTGACTTGGACGAGATGGGGCCGTGGTCGGACATCTGGAGCCTGGGCGCGCTGCTCTACGAGCTCATCACGGGGCAGAGGGCGTACCGGCGGGACTCGGTGGCGGGCGTCCTGCGAGCGACCCTGGCGCGTCCCCCGACCGCTCCGCAGAAGCGCACGAAGCTCCCCGCCGATCTCGATCAGGCGGCGTGGATCTGCACGTCGGCGATGGATCCGGTGCCGTCCCGGCGGCCCGCGTCGGCCGAAGCCTTGGCCGCCGCGGTGGCGGAGTCCCTCGAGAGGGGCTGACCGTGGCTACTGCACGATCGGCGCGCGCACCCGGCCCTGGGTGAAGTGGCCCGAGGCGTCCGTCACCACGACCTCCGCCGGCCACCACGCGCGACCGCACATCTCCTGTTCGACGCCGTCCCAGTCGGCGAAGTAGAAGCTGCCGTAGCTGAGGTTCCCGAACTCCACGCTGCCGTCGTCCTGGACGACGAAGTTCTGCTGCTCCGGTTGGCCCTCGCCGTCGCGGTCGGGGTAGAGGCGCAGGGACTGCTCGATGCCCGCGAGGTCCGCCACCCCCTGGGGGTCCGTCACGGTGATCTGCGCCGCGGCGTTGTTGGTGACGCACTCGATGCTGATGTTGGTGACGATCGGGGCGTCGGTGCCGCCGTCGATCGGGAGGGCGCGGAACTCGTCCGGGTCGATGTCTTCGACGCACTCGCCGTCGACGATCGACTCGTCGTCGTCGCACACGAGATCCGCCCCCGACGGGCAGGCGACGGCGACGGAGACGACGAGGGCGAGGACGGAGTGGGGCAGGAGGCGCATGGGGCGATCCTACCGCGTCTGTCCAAGCGACCGCGCCAGGCGGAACCCGTAGCCCGCGTCGACCACCCAGGGCAGCCGCGTGCGGCGGCTCGCGAGGCGGCAGCTGCGCGGTCCGTCCGCCCAGGAGCCTCCCCGCACCGCCCGGCCCTCGGGTTCCAGGAGCCACTCCCTCCCCGCGCAGTGGTCGGCGGCCGACCCGGCGACGTCGCGCACCCCGTAGACCGACACGTCGGTGGGGAAGGCGCCGCGGACCTCCGGCGTGGAGCGCGTCTCGCGGCTGTGCTCCATCTTGCAGAGCGTGGCGTCGAAGGTGTCTCCCCACGGGAAGCAGCGCCCGTCGACCCCGCGCGCCGCCTTCTCCCACTCGACCTCCGTGGGCAGCCGCCAGGGCAGGCCCGTCGCCCGGGCCTTCCACGCGGCGAAGGCGACCGCGTCCTCGTGCGACACGGCGGTGACGGGCCAGTCGGGGTCCCAGCGATCGCCGTCGCGGTCCACCGCGGGCACGACGTACTCCGCCCCCGGGGCCGGGCGCTCCCAGTACTGACCGCCCGCGGGCCCCGCCGAGCGACGCGGCACTCGCGCCCACGCCTCTTCTTCGCGCCCTTCGCGATGCAGCGCGGTCAGGAACTCGCGGTACTCGCCCATGGAGACGGGGAGGGCCTCGATGAGGAACCCGTCCACGTGCACCTCGGCGCGCGGGGCGGGGTTGGACGCCGCGGGGTCGCCGCCTGCGAGGAAGGGCCCGCCGGGCACGTGGACGGCCGTCCCGGCGACCGCGGCCGGGAGCAGCGGGACGACGGGGAGGCGGCGACGGGCGCCGCGGGTCATGAGGACGGGGACGGTGGTCTCGATGCCGTCCCGCGCGACGGTGAGGACGTACGACCCCATCGGAAGCGGGGTGCTCACGAGGGGGGTGGTGCCCAGGTCCCGGACCTCGCCCAGAGGCCAGACGAGGCCCTTGCGCACGACGGGACGGAGGGTCACCCGCGCGCCCGTGGGCCGCGAGTCGATGCTCAGGTTCCCGGTGCCGATCAGACCCTTGGCGAGTCGCCCGTCGTCGTAGGCCCGGACGCGATCGGTGCACATCCGAGCCTCCCGCGCGTTGCCCGCCTGCTCCGCTTCCAGCAGGCGACGAAACCACGCGTCGGCGAGCGCGCTCCGGGCGGCGGGGTTGCCGGGGTCCTGGGACAGCGCCTGTTCGCAGGCGGCCACGACGTCGGCGAAGGCCCGCTCGACGGCGTCTTCGAGGTCCTGGAGGCGCTCCCGGAGTCCGAGCAGGGGACCCTTCTCCTCGAGGGACGCCCAGGCAGGCAGTCCCCGCTCCCACTCGGCGATCGAGGTGCGGGCCGCGCGTCGACGCTGCTCCAGCTCGGCGCGGCGACGCTCCACCACGGCCGCGTCGAGGAGGTGCTCGTCGGCGCGGTCCCGTCGTCGGCGACCTTCGAGGAGGGCCGCGACCTCGGTGGCGAGCTCGGCGGCGGACGCGGGGCGCGCGGCGGGATCGGGCTGCAGGGCGCGCAGGCAGAGCTCGGCGGCGCCGTCGGGGATGCGGCGGTCGGGGGTGCGTCGTCGCGGGTCCTCGGGGGGCCCGGCGAGGGTCTGGTGGATGCGCTGGTAGCCGTCGCCGAGGTAGGCCGGCTGAAGGGTCAGGAGCTCGTAGAGGACGGCGCCGAGGCTGAAGACGTCGGAGCGGCCGTCGAGGTCCTGCGCGCTCGCCTGCTCGGGGCTCATGTAGCCGGGGGTGCCCACCGTGAGCCCGGCCTGGGTCTTCGCGGCGTCCACGGCCATGCCGCCCGACGAGACGACGTCCCTGCTCCCGAGGACACGAGCGATGCCCCAGTCCATCACCAGGACCTCACCGAACGCGCCCAGCATCACGTTGGCGGGCTTCAGGTCGCGGTGAAGGACGCCGCGGTCGTGGGCGTACCCGACGGCGTCGCAGACGCGCTCGAAGACGGCGAGCAGTCGGTGAGTGCTCCAGTCGTCCTCGGTGCCGGCGACGAGGCCGTCGAGGACCTGGCGCAGGGAGCGTCCTTCCACGCGCTTCATGACCAGGAAGCGCTGCTCGGGGGTGCCCCCCATCTCGTGGATCGGGACGATGCCCGGGTGCTGCAGACGGCTGGTGATGCGCGCCTCGGCCTCGAAGCGGGCGCGGTCCTCGTCGGAGCCGTGACCGAGGACGATCTTCAGGGCGACCGAGCGTCCGAGGTCGGGATCGACGGCCTCGAGGACCACGCCCATCCCGCCCCGGCCGAGCTCGCCGACGATCTCGAAGCGGCCCAGCCGCGTGGGCACGTCGGCGGGGAGCGGGCCGCGCCCGGGGAGGGTCTCGCCCTTCATGTCGCTCGGGGGATCACTGGAACCGGAAGAGGGCGCCGGCGTGGGGGCAGAGCGACAACTCCTGGCCCCCTGCGTCGATCACGGCCCCCGACTCGGGGCTCTCCTCCGTGAACGTCACCACCACCTCGAAGTCGACGTCCTCGAGCAGGGACTCCACTCGGATCTCGCCGGCGCTGGGCACGTAGCAGTCGACCTCTCGGGGGGCAGGCTCCCAGAGGATGCCGGTGACGGTCCACTCGGTCGGACCGTACTGTGTGCTCGTCATGGCGCCGCTGCCGTTCGCGGCGGCCGTGCCGTCGGCGTGGACCACCACGAGCTCCCCGGTCATCTCGAAGGCCGCCTCGTCGGGCGAGTCGAGGTCGATGACCATCGTGACGGTGAGTTCGCCCTGGGGTCCGAGGGTGCGCTCCCAGCTGCCGGTGATGGTCCCCTGCAGTTGCGCGCTGAGGACGCGGAAGTCGTCGAACGTGATCGTGAAGGTGCGCTCGCCCCGATCGCGGGTGATGGTCGCGACGCCGCTGTGCGGGGCGTTGAAGAACCCGGTCGCGAAGCACCCCTCTCCGTAGTCCAGGACCACCTCGCCGGGGCGGATCGTGCGATCCGGGCAGTCGCCGGGGCCGCGCTCGCCGGGCTCGACGTCGACGTGGGTGCCGAAGAGGGAGAACAGGCCGGAGGCCTCCATGACGTCACGGACGGCCGAGAGGAGGTCGTCCCCGTCCGGCGCCGCGTCGTCGTCGTCGACTGCGTCGTCGTCGTCGGTTGCGTCGTCGTCGTCGGTTGCGTCGTCGTCGTCCACCGCATCGTCGTCGTTCGGGGTGACGAGGCAGGCCGCGAACGCGCACAGGGTGGTGGCCAGGATCGCGAGCAGCACGCGGCGGGTCATGGTGTCCTCCTCGGGGGTGCCCGCACGAGTCTAGACGGACGATCATCGGAATGAGGCCGACGGTGGGGAGCCCGTCGGAGTTGGTGGGCTCGCCCCGGCGAGTGGGCTCGCTACGTGGGGTGAACGTCGCATTCGGGGGCGCTGCGAGCCGTGGTGGGCTCGCTACGTGGGGTGAACGTCGCATTCGGGGGCGCTGCGAGCCGTGGTGGGCTCGCTACGTGGGGTGAACGTCGCATTCGGGGGCGCTGCGAGCCGTGGTGGGCTCGCTACGTGGGGTGAACGTCGCATTCGGGGGCGCTGCGAGCCGTCGCGCAGCCCCCTCGCCCGCTACAGAGGCCGCGCGACGAAGGCGACGCACTCGAGATCGCGTCGGATCGTGCCGGCCGCGTCGTCGATGAGGCGACGGACGTGGGCGAGGAACGCGGGTTTCGCCTCACCGAGCGCTCGCACCGGGGACCACGTGTCCATCAGCGCGGTGTATCCGGCGGCCGAGTGCGCGCTCGTCCACGGGGCGCGGACGATCCGGGGGGCGTCGAACCATCCTGAGTCCGTGATCTCCGCGGCGTGCTCGGCGACCTCCGCGTCGATGGGCCCCGGCGGTGAGCCGGCGTCGTCGCCGTAGGCCGCGTCGTAGGCCGGCTGCAGGTTCACGCTCGAGCGGACCGGGCGGTTCCACACCAGCACCAGGCGTCCCCGCGGCTCGAGGAGCTCGTGGGCTCGCCGAAACCCGTCCGGGCCCACCCAGTGCCACGACTGCGCCGCCCACACGAAGTCGACGGTCCCCTCGACCTCCAGCGCCTCGAAGTCGGTCTCCACCACCCGAAATCGGGCCGCGTCGAGGGTGCGACGGGCGAACGCCGCGAGCCTCGGGCCCGGCTCGGCGGCGAGCACCGTGCAGCCCCGGGCGAGCAGCGCGCGCGTCGCTTTGCCCGTGCCGCAGCCGACCTCGACCACCCGCCCCGGCGGCGCGAGCGCGAACACCGCGTCGTACATGGCCGCCGGGTAGCCCGGGCGGAGACGGTCGTAGGCTTCGACCACGTCGTCGAAGGAGAGGCGGCGCGCGTCGTTCACCCCCGGAGGATGCCGGATCCTGGAACCGGCCCCGCCTGTCCGATGTCCCGGCGTCATGTTTGTGGACCACGCGGACCGGATGGTCCCGTCGCCGACGGCGTGGCCCTCCTCGTGCCCGGCGCGCCGCCGGAGCTCGGTCGTCGTCGCGTACAGGCCCGCACACCGCGGCGGCTTCCTCCGCGACGGCCAAGGAGCTGTCCGTCGCCCTGATGCTCGGCGGCTCCTGCGAGTCGGATATCGTGGGCGCGTGACCCATGCCGCCACGAGCTCCCGCCGGGCGTCCTGCCGTGACCGGTCGATGATCCGCGCGGCGTCGTGCACCTGCGGGCGGCTCCGGTCGGTCTGCAGCGAGGACCCCGTGCGGGTCTCCGTGTGTCACTGCCGGGCCTGCCGGCAGCGGACCGGCAGCGCCTTCGGGGTCCAGGCGCGCTACGACGCCCGGCAGCACCCCTGGGTGGAGCTGCACGGGCTCCTCGAACGCATGGACTGACGCCCCCGACGTCGCCCGATCCCCGGTGGCAGCACCAGCGCGAGCGCCGCGAGCGAGCCGGGTCCGGCGCAGGCCGAGCCGTCCTCGTCGTCCGGCTCCTCCGGAGGGTCCGCCGCGGGCGCCGTCCATGGGCCCAGCTGCTCATCGAGCCACTCCGCGTGCAGGTCCAGGCGCGGCGACCCGCTGTTCTCGTAGTCGGCCTCGCAGTCGCCGATGACGTAGCTCGAGATCCCCACGAGCTCCGCGCCCCGCCCGGTGTCGGCGATCCAGGGGCCTCCGCTGTCGCCCCCGCACAGGGCGCCCTCCACAGGGTCGGCGAGCATGCTCGCCGTGTAGATGTAGCCGATGCGTCCCGTGGCCATGCGACGCGGTCGCTCCTCCAGAGGCATGTCGTCCGGCCCACCGAACCCGATCTGCTCCGCCACCACGTCCTGCAGGTCCTGGGCGTCGCGGTCGTTCACCGGCACCCAGTCGCCGTCCTCGACGGGCTCGTGATGGACCACGCCGAGGTCGTCGTCGTGGTCTTGATCGCCCTCCCAGTCGGGGTGAGAGACGACCTCGATCACCGCGGGCGAGGCCCAGGCGGTGCCGAGCGTCGGCCCGACGAGCACGGCGGAGGGGAGGCGACGGTCGAGACAGTGCGCTGCCGTGAGCACCGCGTCCGGGCGCACCCGCGCCGCCGAGCACACGAAGATCATGTCCCCTGAGTCCGTCCAGCGGACCAGCGCCGCCGCCTCCGAGCGGTCGGGAGCGGCGTCCCCCAGCACCGGCGCCTCGACGCGGCCCGCGACAGGGTCCAGACATCCCGCGCTGAGGACCATCGAGGCGAGAACGAGGCGGAGCACACCGCCACCATAGGGGAGGGGGCGGTCGATCGAGGGGGATGCATACTGCCTCCATGGACGCCCCCCCCGCGGAGGACCGCTTCGAGACCGGAGACGGCGACGCGGATCCTTGGATCGGGGCCACCGCGCTCTTCTTCGCCGTCACCGTCACCGTCGCCGTCTTCGGCGCGCTTCAGGCCGCGCGGGCCGAGTCCACGGGGGAGCCCGCGCTGAAGTGGGTCACGCTTGGCCTGCTCGGTCCGACCGTCGCCCGCGCCGTCGTGCGCCTCACCGTCGATCGGGGGCGACCGAGCCCCATGCCGATCTTCGGGCCGCGCTGGAGCGTGGCTCCGATCGGCCTGCCGGTCGTGCTCGCCGCTTCGGTCTATGCGGCCGCCTACGTCGGCGGGCTCCTCGTCGGCGACGTCGCCCTCCGCCCCTCCGCTCCGCCGTTCGCGAGCGGCGGTCTCCTGCTCGCCTTCTTCATCTCCCTGTGGTTCGCCTTCCCCGGCGCGCTCGGCTCCGAGCTGGGATGGCGTGGGTGGCTGCAGCCGAGGTTGGACCAGGCGGGGATCCGCGGGTCGCTCCCGATCGTCGTCGTGCTCGAGGCGGCCGCGTCGATCCCCACGACCGTCCTGCTGGGGTCGGCGGGCGGGCTCGATCCCGTGACCTCGGTCCTGCTGTACGGGTGCCTGCGGGTGGGGGCGACGCCGCTGTGGACCTGGACGATGTACCGAACCCGGAGCGTCTGGGCGGCGGTCTGGTTCCGGGCGGCTCACGTGACCTTCGGCGGGCTGATCTTCGCCGCCCTGTTCGAGGTCACCGGACGGTCGTGGATGGTCGGTGAGATCGGTGTGCTGCCCATCCTCGCCTACGGCGTGGCCGCGGTGGCCGTGCTCGGGAAGCTGTGGGCGGGCGGAGGCTCCTGGAACGGCTTCGCGCGCTGGAGCCTCGAGCCGCCTTCCGCCCCGGACATCTAAGGCCTCTCGACTGCGACGAACCAGGCCGCCCACCGCTTCGCGAAGCGGCGGTTTCCGTCGTCGCTCAGGTGCCAGCCGTCGGACGCCATGCCGCCGTCCGCGCGCCAGGTCTGCTCGAGCTCCTGCGACTCCATGTCGAAGAAGGGGACGTCCGCCTGCGCGGCGGCGGTGCGGGTGGCTCCGATGAGCGGGTCGGACAGGTAGCTGCCCGCGAGGGGGCGGACGCCGTGGTCCCGGGCGGTCGCGAAGAACGCCGTCAGCCGGCGCGTCGTCTCGGCCTCGAGCCAGGCACGGTACTCGGGGTGTTCGGACAGGTACTGGTCCAGCCGCGCCACGTCGCGTCGGCGGGGATCGGGGGGCAGGTCGCGGCCCAGGGCCCGCCCCAAGCGCAGGGCGAGCAGTCGGAGGCCAGTCGGCGCCCCGTACATCGCCCGCTCGGCCGACGTCGTGTGCGTCCGGCCGACGTCGCTCAAGGTGTACGCGGTCCACAGCTCCTGGGAGTTGGGGTTGTTCGCGCCGCTGATGATCATCACGACGTCCGGGGTCCGGCCGGACTCGTCCAGGAACGCCTCGAACTGCCGCTGGTGGAACGGGGTGGGGGAGCCCGCGAGCGCGACGCTGAGGACCTCGACCCGAGGCTGGTGCCCGAGATCGCGCAGGGCGTCGGGCACGTACGCCCACCAACCGAGGTTCGACTCCGAGAGCGACCCGGCGGTGAAGGAGTCCCCCACGAACAGGAGACGCAGCCGGTCCTCGCGGTCGCTGTAGCGGGCCGACCGCGCTTCGATCGCCTGGTCGTCGCGGTAGTGGCGCGCCTTCCAACCCACCGCCTCCACCGCGACCACCGCCGCCACCATGGTGGACAGAACGACCGCCGCGGCGGCGAACCCGACCTTGCGGAATCGGCTCGATGTCACGCGATCAGCCGAGCTGCGCTCGGTAGTGGGCCGAGCCCCCGGCCAGCTCTTGGACGTAGCCGCGAACCCGCTCGCGTCGCTCGTGCGGCAGGTCTCGGAAGTCCGAGATCAGGTGCTCGGGCACGTGCCGGAAGGACACGCTCACCCGGCGCAGCTCGAACCCGTCGAGGGGGCTGGGCATCGCGGGCTCGTCGCCGTAGCGGACCCGAACCACCCGGTGGTAGAGGCGGTCCTTGAACTCCGGTCCGCTGAGGATCACGACGGATCGGTGGCGAGTCCACACCGCCAGCTCGGGGTCGGGCGACCGGGCGGGATCCAGGAACTCGAGCCGCCCGGGCTGGCCGATGCAGAACATGATCACCGGGCCCGGCTCGCCGTCGCGGTGCATCCGCAGGCGGGCGAAGTCCACAGGCACGCCACGCCCCACCCGTCGGCCGTAGTAGTTGATCAGACAGGTGTTGGGGAGCACGCCCAGGCCGGGAGCTGCGCCGCCGTGTCGCTCCTCCAGGGGCACGCGGAGGCGCTCGAGGACGCGCGCCATGACCGGGGGCATGGGCTCCCCGCGCACGCACCGGTCCTCGCGGTGGTCGGGCTCCGCGTAGTAGCCCAGGCACGCGAACTGCCACGCGCCGAGCCAGTAGACGGGACGCGTGAGGTGCCGGCCGTGGTCCCCCGTGCGCGCGTGTCGGCCGCCCGCGTGGCGCCGCTCCCAGAGGGGGTGAAGGGCCCCGAAGTAGGCGATGAGCTCGTCGCCCTCGTCTCGGGAGATGAACTTCGGGAGGTAGGAGAACCCGGGACGTTCGATCGCGCTGTGTCCATCTGCGGGGTCCGTCACGAGGGGGTGATAGCACCCGCCCGCGGGTCCACGAACTGCAGGAGGAACTCTGCGCCCACGTCCGCCGCCGTGCGGATCGACTCGGCCTCTGAGCGGCCGGAGCGCTCGCGCGGCATGAACCGGTGGTTCCCGTCCTCGATCCACACCACCTCGACCCCTTGCGGGAGCGGCCCGAACCCGCGCACGGCCTCGCGGCTGCCGTGGGGGTCCCGGGTCCCCTGGACCACGAGGGTGGGGACCCGCACCTCGGCGAGCTCGTCCCAGCCGTGACGGTCGCCGGGAACGCCCCGGCGATGGAAGGGGTGGCCGAGGCAGAGCAGCGCCGCCGTGGGGCGTTGCCGAGAGATCCGGGCCGCCGCGCGGGCTGCCGCGGAGAATCCGCCGAGGACGGGGGTCTCCATCCCGTCGACGGCCGCGAGGTACCGCGCGTCGATCGCGTCGCCGTCGCCGTCCAACGCGACCGGCACGACGTCGAGGCCGTGGCGTCGCCAGTGCGCTGCGAGCGCGCCGAAGAGGGGGTCCGGCTCCCCGCGGACGGCGGGGAAGCCGAGGACGATTCGGGTCATGGATCGAGGATCCGGACCTCGAGGTCGTAGGGGCCGACGCCTCCGTCCGCGTCGCCCACGACGACCACGTACTCGCCCGCGGGGAGCTCGCCGATCCACACCGCGTCCTCCGCTGCGTTCGTCGACCGCCCGCCGATCCCGAGCGCGAGCACCCGGGCGGCGCGGTCGTCGTCGGGGGCCTCGTTGCTGTCGATGTCCACGAAGCCCGCATCGAAGAAGGGCGCGGTGACGTCGCGGGGATCGGCGAGGGTGTCGAAGGTCCCGAGGTAGTGATCGGGGTCGGTCGCCAGGTTCTGCGCCTGTCGAAGCGCGACCTGCTCGATGAGGTTCGCCGGGGCCTCCTCGGCGGTGTCGGGGACCCCGTCCGCGTCTTGGTCCACCCCGCAGCCGAGGCTCTCGTCGCTCCCGGGGACCGCGCCGGAGGCGGTGAAGGGGGCCTCCACGGCGACGGGATCCGGGAGCAGGATCGCTTGCGCCGCGAGCCAGTCGGGCATCACGTTGGGGTACGCGATCAAGGCCGGGTCTCCGCAGGGTCCCGTCGCCGGGCCGAACCCCCACATGTCCGGGTCGTGCGCGTCCGGGAGGTCCCCCCGGGGAACCACGGCGACGAACGGGTCGTCGAGGGTGAAGGCGAGGCCTCGGTCGAGGTACCGCCGGTGAAGCTGCACGCCCACAGTGGCCGCTGCGTCCAGCGAGAACAGGAAGCGATCGACGTCGGCGACGGGGATGTCGTCGCTCCCCGGGGTGGACGAGCCGACCGTGGTCGGGGGGTCGAGGTTCGCCACCACGCGGCGGGGTGTCGCGGCCGCGACCAGGCCGAGGTCCTCCAGCGCGGTGTCCACGGCCCAGCCCACTTGCTCCACGGAGGTGAGGAGGTCGCTTGGGGACTCGTCCGCGAGCCGCACGACGGCGCCCTGGAGGGCCGGGCCCGTCGACTGGATCACCAGGAACGCCGTCGGCCCGCCGAACCCGCTCGCCTCCACGACGGCGAAGCCCCCCGCGGCGATCCGGCCCGAGAAGGGAGCCTGGGCGTGGAAGACGGCCGGGTCCGGTCCCCGCGTGGCCACCGGGCGCTCCCCGTCGGTGGTGTGCAGGCCGTGGAGGGGGAAGTCGTCGCCGAAGGGCGGGACGAGCTCTTCGTCCACCAGCGGTCGCCCGGTGCGAGTGCTGAGCCCCGACGTGCCCAGCGCGGCGGCCCACTGGAGTCGGAACGCCCCCGGCGCGCCCTCCATGAGGGCGTCGACCGCCGCCATCCCGCGCAGCGTCGACCCGGGCAGGTCCCGGAAGATCGTGTCGCCGCGCTGCTCCCACAGGTACCGCGCGAACAGGTACGGACCGCCGTCGACTTCGGCGTCGGCGAGGTCCGCGGGCGCCTCCAGCGGGTGAAGGTGCGTCGCGTCCAGGAACGCCCAGGCGTCCACGTGAGACCCGTGGCCGAGCCCGGCGAGGTCGGCGCCCAGGGCGGCCAGGCCGCGGAGCAGCCAGTCGTCCTGGGGAGCGGGTCCCGCGATCGTAGGGTCGCCCAGGTCGCAGGCGAGGTCCGTGTGCGCCGCGTGCCCGATGAGCCGGCCGTAGGCGCGGGCGAGGGCGGGCGGAAGGTCCAGGGCGGAGTAGTCGTCCGGGGGCACCGGGACGCCGCTCCACAGGGCTTCGGGATCCGGGACGGCCGCGTAGATCACGTCGCCTTCGCTGCTCCCGGGCTCGACCGACGCGGGCCACAGATCGCGGCCGGGCTCGGCGAACGCGAGCTTCATCGCCGGGCCGGCGGGTCCGTCGGTGGTCGCCGTGACGCCGTTCACACGATGAGAGAAGAAGACGGTGGTCCGGCAGTCGCCGTCCACGTCCGGGCTCCCTCCCCACAGGTCCGACAGGGTGGGGGTGAGGTTCCCGTCGAACAGGTCGACCACCGGCTGGAGGTCGACGTCCGACACCGTCTCCACGTCCACGTAGACGGCGACGGAGCTCCCGAGGGCACGCAGCACCCCGTCTCGCGCCTCGTGGCCGGCGTCCGATCCGGGGCCGGTGCGCAGCCGGAACGAGCGGGTGTGCACGTCGATGTCGCCCGCGCTCAAGCTCGGCAGGCAGGCGCAGGGGGCCATCGGCGCGGCGGGGGTGGTGGTCTCGGGGTCGGGCTCGGCCGCGGGGAGCTCGGTCCGCGGGGGCGGAGCGAGGCCGTCGACCTCGGAGATGGTGTAGCCCGCGTCGACCCCGGCGGGGTTGGCGAGCACGAGCAGGAACCGCGCGGCGAAGTCGGAGGGCTCGGGCGGGCCGGTGGTCGCGAGGATCGGGCAGTCCCCGGATCCCAGGGGGACCAGCGCGAGGTCCGCGTGCCACTCCATCGGCGTCAGGTCGCCGGGCTCGCAGAACGCGCCGGAGTCGGGCTGCGCGACGGCCAAGGGGGCGTCCTGCGGGTAGTGGGCGCAGAGCCCGGCGTTCCCCTCGGCGTCCACGGGGCAGAGCCTGATCCGCTGGTCCAGGGCCGCGTAGGGAATGTCGACCCCCGACGCCCAGACGACGGAGCCGTGCTCGGCGAGCGGGACCTCCTCGCCGCGGCCCTCGACGATGTGCGGGGCCACGGTAGGGTCGATCAGGCTGAGGGGCTGCTCGATGCCGTCGCGGCCCACGCGCCACGCCTCGACCCTCCACCCGTCCGAGTCGACGTCGGTGATCAGGAAGTCCAGCGTCACGTCGCCCGCGGCGGCGCCCTCGGGATCGGGGGTGCTGATCACCAGCTGCGGCGGGAAGAGGCGGTCGCGGGGCCCGTCTTCGAACGGGGCGTAGCCGGGGATGAGCTTCGGGCGGGGCTCGTCGTCCTGCTTGCCTTCGCCGAACCCGAGCACCAGCGGCTCGCAGCCCATCAGGGCCGTCGTCGCGGCGAGCAGGAGCGGCGTGAGCCTCACGGAGCCGGTCGGGCCTTGTCTCGCATGTCCCTCGCCTCGGGGGCGAACACGCTGTCGGGATACAGTTTCAAGAACTCGTCCAGCTTCGCGACCAGGGTGGCCGGGGTCGCCCCCTGGTCCTCGAGGTCGAGGATGGCATTGAAGGCCTCGAAGGGCTCGGGCACTTCGGGCACCGGCTCCGGGTCGGGGTCCGGGGCGGGCTCCGCTTCGTCCGGCTCCGGGTCGGGCTCGGCTTCGTCGGGCGCGGGCGCAGGGGGAGTCCCCAGCGCCACCGGCCGGGGCCGCGACCAGCGCTCGCCCGCGGTCAGCCGCACGACGTCTCCGCGATGCTCGACTTCGACGACGCCGCGGGTGACCGACACGTCGAGGGCGTCGTCCTGGCGCTCCATCCGGAAGACGGTCCCGAGCACGCGCACGGTGACGTCGCCGGCGGTCACCGACAGGGCGCGCTGGGCCCCGGCGGGGTCCACGGACACGTCCAGCTCGCCGCGCGTCAGCTCGACCGACGGTCCCGCGTCGGTGAGGGCCACCAAGGTGATCTCCGCGGCGCCGGTCAGGGTCACGGACGGCCCCGCCTGCACCGCTTCGTCCCCCGACAACCGGGTCGGCGCGCCCACCACGGCGACGACGGGTGGGGGCGTTTCGGGTACCTCCAGCGCCGGTTTCGGGGTATGAGCAGGGACAGGATCCGGGAGGTCGGTGACGACCACCGTCACCGTCTCCGACGTCGCCGTAGCCTCTTCCGTCGGCGTCGGAGTCTCCCGGATCCCGATCCAGATCCCTGCAACGGCCGCGATGGCGACCGGGACCCACACCAAGGCGCGAGGCCTCGGTGAGCTCGAGCTCGTGTTCAGGCGTGCGAGCACGCGGACCGTCTCGGCGTCCCCCGGCGCCGTGGCCTCGGCCGCCCACGCGGCCACCTCTTCGGGCAGCGCCCGCTCGGCGGCCGCCACCTCGTCCTCGCCGGGCTTCACGGCGTCGACGACCCAGGCCGCGGGCTTGCCGTGCTCGGTCATCGTCCCCGCTCCAGCGCGGGCTCGCCGTCCAGCGCCGAGGAGGTGATGCCGACCCGTTGGAGCGCCTCGGCGAGGGCGCGACGCCCGTGGTGCAGCCGGCTGTAGACCGTGCCCACGGGGACGTCGATCAGGGCCGCCGCCTCGACCGCGCTCAGGCCCTCGAGATCGACCAACGCGACGGCCTCGCGCTGGGGGCGAGAGAGCTGCTCGAGGGCGGTCTGCACGGTGCGTCGGCGACGTCGGGTGGCCAGCTGGTCGTCGGGCCCGGGTGCGGTCTCGGTGGGCTCGGGGACGGAGTCCAGCCCGACGAATCGGCGCAGGGCGGCCCGGCGGCGGGCGTTGGCGACCGTCTTGCGGGTGATGGCGAACAGCCAGGTCCCCACCTCGGCGTCCCCGCGGAACTCCGGGAGGCGTCGCACCGCCACCGCGAAGACGTCGTGGGTGATGTCCTCGACGTCGACGTACGGCCCCCCCAGCCGGATCGCCCAGCCCAGCACGCGGCGGGCGTGGTCCCGATAGAAGCGAGTGAGTTGGTCGTCGCGTGTGGTCATGCGTCTATGAGGGTTGGTGTCACCGGCTCGCGGATCCTTCAAAGAAAATCGGACTTCCTCCGATCCTCACCCCGAACTCGACGACCATGGAGACCGCGGCGAGCCGCAGCGGGCCGTCCTCGTCCGTGTCGATGACGACCGTGCGGGGCGTCGTCTCCACCCGCGCCCCGCCGCCCAGCGAGACGCCTCGCTCCAGGGTCGGGCTCCAGAACTGCAGGAACGCGTCGACGCCGGGCGAGGGCCCCGTGCGCGCGATCTCGGGGTTCTCTCGCTCGGCCCACCGAAGCACACGCAGTCCTCCGGTCGCGCCCACCTCCACGGCCACGCCCGGCGGGGTCACGGCTCGAAACCCGGCGCTCCCTCCGACGAACAGGGCCGCTCCGTCGAAGTCCGCCGAGGAGGCGTGGGCCTGGTCCCCGAGCCGCAGCCCGACGACCCCGCCGAGCGTCCAGACCCGGCCCGCGGCCCCGAAGCGCGTGGCGAGGTTGAGCGTCGGGCGGGCCCCGAAGTTCGGCTGCGCGTCCCCCTTCTGAATCGGACCGCCGCCCCCCGCGAAGCCCGCCAGGAACGCCGTCGGTCGAAGCCGAGCGACGGGGGAGGGGACGCTCACGGGGACCTCCAAGGCCGGGTCCGTCGCGGGTCCCTCGACCTCGGACTCGACGACCTCCGTCGTCTCCTCGACGACCGCGACCGACGCAGGCTCCGCCGACCGATGTCGTCGCAGCCGAGCACGCACGAGGACCACCTGGACCTCGAGCTCGCTCCCGGGCCGGAGCCGCTCCTCGGCGCCGCCGAGCACGAGGACCAGCGCGTCGCCGTCGTGCCGCACGCCGTCCACGCCCGGCTCCGGGGCCCCTACCCGCACCGCGACGGGGTGATCGGGCCACAGGGAGGCGAGGGCCCACCCGAGGTCCACGGCGATCTCGGGATCGTCGACCCACCAGGGCAGCCGCGGCTCGGCGGCGGCGAGCCGGGGGGCGCAGAGGAGAGCGCAGACGAGGGCGACGACGAGCCTCACGGCCCCACCTTGGCACGCGAGGGACGGCGCTCGGCTAGCGTCCTCGCATGAGCGCGTCCGGATCCCCCACGATCGCGGCCCTCGGAGGCGGCGGCTTCTCCATGGAGCCGGACCACCTCGCCCTCGATCGCTTCCTGCTGGGCCTCACCGGCGTGGAGACGCCCCGGGTCCTGTTCCTCCCCACGGCTTCGGCGGACAGCTCCGACTACGTCCAGCGGTTCTTCACCGCGTACACGACGCTGCCCTGCCGACCGTCGTGGATGCCCCTGTTTCGTCGCGACGGGTCCTCGGTCGAGGAGCACATCGAGGCCGCTGACCTGGTCTTCGTGGGCGGCGGGAACACCGCGAACATGCTCGCGATCTGGCGCGTACACGGGGTCGACCGGGCCCTGCGCGCGGCCTGGGAGCGCGGGACGGTCCTCGCGGGCGTGAGCGCGGGCGCGATCTGCTGGTTCGAGCAGGGGAGCACGGACTCCTTCGGGCCCGGGCTGGCGGCGCTGGACTGTCTGGGCTTCCTCCCCGAGAGCTTCACCCCCCACTACGACGGCGAGGCCGCGCGCCGTCCGCGGCTGCACGCCATGATCGACGGGGGAGAGCTGGGTCCGGGCTGGGCCGCCGACGACGGCTGCGCGGTGGTCTTCGAGGGCACCACGAAGGTCGACGTGGTGACGTCACGCCCCACCGCGACCGCCTACCGCGTCGATGACGGCGTCTCGGGCGCCGTCGAACGCAGGCTCGACGCCCGCCGGGTCTGACTCCGTCAGGACCCGGACCGACAAAACGTCTCGGTTTCAGGCCCAGGGGCGTTCCGTCGACCCGGATCCGAGACGTTTTGTCGAAGGGGGGCCGCAGGGGCTCAGGGGCTCAGGGCCGCGGGGGCTCAGCCGACGTCGAGGAGGGCGCGGCAGACCGGGTCGTGGAACTCCACCTCGCGGTCGGGGCCGAGGTAGAGGCAACGCACGGCGAAGGCGCGGTCGCCGTCGCTCCCCACCGCGACGTACGCCGTGCCCACGCTGCCGGAGTCCCCGCGGCCCTGCACGAAGCTGCACTCCACGGTGTCGGCGCCGATCCGGCAGGTCGGGCTGCCCATCATCACGGCGCGCGCGCCGGCCTGCCGGAAGGTCTCGAGCACGCGGTCCACCTCGCCCTGCAGGCTCGCGCGGTCGGTCGGACGGACCTGGAACGAGCGCCCGTCGCACTCGATGGAGAGCACGTCGTCCTCGACCCGACCGTCGCACCCGTCGGGGACGCCGATCTGGGCCAACGCCGCGTCGGCGATCGAGGGGTTCGTCGTGCGCCAGTCCGCGGGGCCGACCTCCACGACCTCCTCGGGCTCGGGCTCGACGACGGGCTCGGGCGCTTCGGCCGTCGCGGCGACCAGGGGCATGGGGGTGGGCACGATCGCCGCGCGGGTCTTCGGCGCGCAGCCGGCGAGGAGGGCGGCGGAGACGACGAGGGCGATGGCGTGGCGATTCATACACACTAGTATACACCCACCACCCTCCATCGACAGATGGATTCCACGGGGCAGTTCGTCGGTCACCAAAAATAAACAGACTCGACTGTTTATTTTGCTTATGGTACCGCCATGAGTCGCCCCGCCCGCCGATCGCACGCCACCCGCCGCCGGGAGATGCGCGCGCGGCTGCTGGAGGCGACCGTTGCCTGCCTCGCCGACGTCGGCTACGCCAAGACCACGACCACGCGGGTCTGCGCGGAGGCCGGGGTGTCGCGGGGGGCGCAGGTGCACTACTTCCCGTTCAAGGAGGACCTGCTCGTGGGGGCCGTCGAGCACGTGTTCGAGCAGCGGCGGGGCGCCTTCCGGGCGTCGCTCCAGGGGCTCCGACCCGGCCCGGGCCGCCTCGAGGACGCGGTGGACCGGATGTGGGATGCGGTGGAGGGTGGGCCCACCGAGGCGTGGCTCGAGCTCGTCGTGGCCGCCCGCACCGACGCCGCCCTGCGCCCCAAGGTAGAGGCTGCGACCGAGCGACTTCGCCGCGCCGCCGCCGAGGAGTTCGCTCACCTCGCCGAGGCGGCCGCCCTTCCGCAGGACGCGCTCCTGCTCGCGTCGGCGGTCATGGACGGCCTCGTGGTGCAGCAGCTCGCCGGCCTGGGCGCCGACCGCCGCCGCCGGGTGCTCCGCCTGCTCAAGACCCTGATCCCCCTGGCCTCGATCGCCGAAGGAGGTGCTCCGTGATCCCCGAAGTGACCGCCGCCCGCCCGTCCGACCTGGACGCAATCCACCGCACGCTGCGCGCGAACCGCGCCGACCCGTCTCTCTTCCAGCAGCCGCGCGCGGACCTCGCCGCCGGGATCGACGAGTTCCTGGTCGCGCGGGAGGGGCCGCACGTCGTGGGGTGCATCCAGGTGCACAGCCATGGGCGCGGCGGCGTCGAGATCCTGGCTGTGGCCGTGCACCCCGATCGTCACGGGCGCGGCGTGGGCGGCCTCATGATGCGCGCGGCCATCGCCCGGGCGGAGGCGCTCTCGCCGTTCGTGTGGTTGGGGACGGCGAAGCCCGCGTACTTCGCCCGCCACGGGTTCGAGCGCATGTCCCGCCTGCGGCTGCCCCTGCGGGTGCTCGTGGGCAAGCTGCCGAAGGTCGCCCGTCAGCCCCTGCGACGCTGGTTGCCCGCCCTCTTCGGGCGGCACGTCTTCATGCGCCGGGCGTCGGCGTGATCATCGACGGCGCCGTGGACTCCTCGGAGCCGAGCACCTCGCGCACGTAGCTTCGCGGGATCGCGAGCAGGATCGCCTCGGTGACGGCGTGGAAGTCGTCCAGGTCCGGCGGCGGCCCCCCCTGCACCCAGGCGTCGCCGAAGCTGTCGCCCGGCTCGAGCCTGCGGCTGGGGAAGTCGGGCCGACCGCGCAGGAAGGCCTTGCGGACGTCGACGTCGTGGATCTCCTCGGCGAGGAGCTGATGAAGGCGGTAGAGGTCCACCGTCTTGCGCGCCGCGCGGCGCACCAGCAGGTCGGCGACGGGGCCCACGCGGGCCGCCAGTCGATTCGTGACCTGCGTGAGATCCCGCGCAGACCACGCAGCGAGGTTGGCGGCGGAGTCCTCGTCCGCGCGCCCGCGGGGGCCGGGACCGCCCCGGATCACCCGATTGATCGTGCCCTTGAGGACGATGAAGAGCATGGGCTCCACCAACACGTCGACCCCGATGGGTTCGCCGTCGGTGAATCGAAGGACGCGAGCGCCGCGGCGCACCTCGCGGCTCTGCTCGGTGCTCATGCCCGTGAAGAAGGGGTGGGCGGCGAGGGCCGCGCGGGCCAGGGTCGAGTTCGCGGTGGGCGCGGCCATCATGCCGGTCACGGCGCCGCGGTCGCCCGCCGCCAGCGGCGCGCAGCTGATCTCCGCCCGGTCGAGCGCGTACCAGGACCGTCGCCGGATCAGCGCCTCCGTCCCCTCGAACTCGATGAAGTCGATGGGGAAGTACTGGACCTCGTAGATCCGCGTCCCGACCTGGGGACGCACGCCCGCCATGAACACCTCGGGGGGCGGGTCCCCGGCGACGTTCGGGATCGCGCGGACGGCCCCCTCGATCAGCTCGATGACGTGGCCCGGGGTGGCGTGCGGATCGACGTCGATCTCCACCGTGCGCTCGACCAGCTCCCCGTCCCCGGCGAGAACCTCGACCGCGTCGCTGCCCACCACGGAGTTGGGCACGACCACCCGAGACCGCCCCTCGGTGCGCAGGTGCACCGCCCGCCACGTGAGCGCCTCGACCTCGCCCACCGTGTCCCCGATCCGCACGACCTGCCCCAGCGCGAACGGCTGCTCGAGCTGCAGCGAGACGCCCGCGAACAGGTTCTCGAGCGTGGCCTGCATGGCGAACCCGGCGACGGCCCCGATCACCGCGGACGCTCCCAGGAGGCCCCCGATGTCCTGCCCCAGCCCGTACTTGAGGACGAACATCGCGACGCCCGCGTACAGCGCCGCCGAGACCAGCAGCCGCAGCAGGGACGAGGGCTTCTTGCGCCATCCCCGCGCCACCGCCACGTCCACCATGAGGAAGCTGACCAGCCTCACCGCGGCAACGCCGAACAGCGTGAGCGTCCCGAGCTTGAGCCCCAGCAGCACGGTCGGGCTCGCCAGGGCCTCGTCCCCGCCCAGCATCGCCCACGCCAGGCAGAGGCTGGCGCCGAGCACCACGACCAGCAGATCGAGGGTCCGCAGGCGCATGGGCAGCGCGACGGGCTTCAATCGGGCTCGTCCTGGCCCACCGTGCGGCCGGCGAGCTCGATCGAGCGGTTCAGGCTGCGTACGAGCCGGTTGATGGCCGCGTTGAGGCGCCCGAACTCGGCGGTGTCGCTCTCGTCGAGCAGCTCGGGCGGACCCTGGCCGAGGCTGAGCCGCTCGGTCGTGAGGAGCGTCGTCCGCAGGGGTCGGGCCAGCTGCCGAACGACCACCGCGTTCAGGACCAGGAACAGCAGGGCGAAGATGCTGACCAGCGAGATGACGAGGAGCGCGACGCTGTGCCGCACGTCGTCCCTCGCCTGGCTCAGGGGGATGATCACGACGTCCGCGCCGACCACCGCGCCGGCCTCCCAGTCGAAGGCGGAGGCGCCCGGGTACGAGGCGAGCATCGCGGGGGGGGCCGCGTCCCGGGCCCCGTGGCAGTCGACGCACGAGCCCCCGTCGGGCACCACGATCGGACGGGCCAGGTACACCACGTCGTGCTTCGCGACCACGCGGCTCCCGCGGATCTCCGGCGGCGGGCTCGGGCTCTGGAACTCGTAGATGATCTCGGCCTCCCAGTGGGTGGCCAGGTTCTCCGCCCGCATGGGGCTCAGGACCGCCTCGTGCACCGAATAGCCGGTCCAGCGGCCGTCCTCGTCCTCGTTGTTCTTGGTCTGCTGCAGCATCAGCTCGAGCACGCGGCGGGACGCGTAGGAGGGCACCTCGGGCGCGTGGAACACCGCCTCGCCCTCGTACCCGTCGCCCTTGAGCAGGGGCCGCACCTCCGTGTCCGTGTAGACGCGGGTGGCGTGCAGCATGTCGAGCAGGAACCCGCCTTCGCTGAACAGATCCTCGCGCACCTGGCGGCGCTCGACCCGGTAGGTGAGCAGGCTCGCGAGGACGAGCCCCGGCAAGAGAACGCTCAGCAGCAGCAGGTTGAGGCGGCGTTGCATGCGCTCACCAGTGTACCGGAGCGCCGATCGGGCCCGTTCGGGGCTAAGGTCGCGGGATGCGTCGCGCCGTCTCCGCTTCCCTGCTGGTGCTCCTCCTCGGATGCGAGGACGAGGGGCTGCTCGTGGAGGTCGCGACGCCGCCTCCGGAGACCGAAGAGACCCCCGAACCCCGCGAGGTGGAGGTCCGCATCAACGAGATCTCGGCCGCGGGCGGCGTCCCCGTGGTCCCCGGGTCCGAGCACGATCCCGACTGGATCGAGCTCGAGAACAGCACCGACGAGGTCGTGGATGTGGGCGGCTGGTACCTCACCGACGACCCCGACGACCTCACCAAGTTCGCGCTCCCCACGCGCACCCTCGAGCCGGGCGGTCACGTCGTCGTCATCGCGTCGGACGTGCCGGTGGAGGGCGTCGAAGAGTCGTTCCGGGCGCCCTTCCTCCTGCGCTCGTCGGGCGAGTACCTCGCGCTCGTGGAGCCCGACGGCGAGACAATCCACGACGGCTTCCCGGGCGACTACCCCGAGCAGCGGTACGGCATCACCTACGGCGTCGTGCCCGAGACGGGCGAGCGGCGGTACTTCGACGAGCCCACGCCGTCGCGCACCAACGTGGGCCCCGGCTGGATCGGCTTCACCACCGACCCCGTGCCCGACGTCCCCCGCGGCTTCCACGAGGAGCGATTCGCGGTCACCTTGACGTCCGACGAGGACGCGTCGATCTACGTCGCCCTCGACGGAAGCGCTCCCCTCGAAGAGCCCGAGTACCTCGTCGACGGGCCCCTCCAGGTCGAGACGACGAGCTTCCTGAAGGCCGTCGCGCGGCGCCCGGAGTACCTGCCGTCGCGGATCGTGGCCCACACCTACCTGTTCCTCGACGACATCCTCCAGCAGCCCGCCGCCCCCGAGGGGTACCCGCCGGTGTGGCAGCCGAACGTCACCGCGGACTACGCGATGGACCCGTCCGTGGGCTCGCCCGAAGACATCAAGGAGGCCCTGCGCGCCTTCCCCACGCTGTCGCTGGTGATGCCGATCATCGACTGGTTCCACCCCAGCAACGACCCGGACCAGGGCGGCATCTACTCCAACTCGACCATCGCCCGCGGCCGGGAGTGGGAGCGGGTGGGCACCGCCGAGTTCTTCGACTTCGACCACGGCGAAGAGATCCAGGTCGTCGCCGGGATCCGCGTCTACGGCAACGCGAGCCGCGCCACGAGCCGCCCGAAGCACAACCTGCGCGTCGTGTTCCGCCGCGAGTACGGGGCGGGCACGCTCGACTTCCCCCTCTTCGGCGACGACGACGTGCCCGAGTCGGTCAACAGCGTCCTGCTGCGGGGCCAGAACGGCGACTCCTGGATCCATCCCAACGGCACCCAGCGCACCGAGGCGCTCTACATCCGGGACCAGTTCGCGCGCAGCCTGCACGCCGCCATGGGACGGCCCGAGATCCCTCAGGGCCACGTGCACCTCTACATCAACGGCATGTACTGGGGCCTCTATCACACGATCGAGCGCATCGAGGACAAGTCGATGGTGCGCAACTTCGGCGGGCTCGAGGAGGAGTGGGACGTGCTCAAGTCCTCGCCGCGCAACCCCAACGGCATGGCGATCGTGGCGGGGAACCTCGACGCGTGGGCCGAGCTGCAGAACCTCGCCGTGGCGGTGGGGGCGGGGGCGGCCGAGTTCTCGGCCCTCGACGAGCACCTGGACCTCGGGCACTTCATCGACTTCCTGCTCGTCAACTTCTGGAACGGCAACCGGGACTGGGACCACAACAACTTCCAGGCCGCGCGACGCCGCACGGGGGGCGACCACTGGCGCTTCTTCGTGTGGGACTCCGAGCGCACGATGCTCGCGGGCAACCACGACTCCACGACGAAGGACGTGACCGGCCGAGCGACCGCCATCCACCAGCGCCTGATGGACCGACCCGAGTACCGGGCGGCGTTCTCCGAGCGGGTCGCGCTGCACTTGGAGAACGGGGGCGTCCTCTCGGCGGAGGGCGTGCGCGACGAGTTCCTGGGCTGGGTGGAGCTACTGCGCGTGCCGCTGCTGGCGGAGTCGTCACGCTGGGGCGACGCCCATCGATCGGGCAACCCGTACACCGTGGACGTGCAGTGGCAGAACGAGGTGGACCGGCGCCTCGAGAACTACTTCCCGGTGAGGACGACCACGGTCCTGGGTCAGCTCGACGCCGACGGCCTGCGTTAGTCGTTCAGGGCGAGCAGTCGAGCTCGAGCTGGAAGGCGCCCGCGTCTCCGTCGTAGCCGTCGACCACCACGTAGTAGGTGTTGCCGCCGGTGGGCGTGAACTCGAGGGTGTTGAAGCCCCACGCCACGGCGGAGGTGTTCATGCACTGCCCGGCCGTGCCGTCCAGGATGATGATGTCGTGGTTCAGCTCGGTGGGCGTCGGGTCCACGAACTTGAACTCGACGGGGTTCCCGCCGCTCGCCGTCCACGTGTAGACGATCTCCGGGGCGTCGTAGTTGCCGACGTTGATCGGGTAGGCGCCCATGGACGCGGAGGCCTCGTCGCCCGACGTGTCCCCGCTCACGGTCTGGCCGCAGCTGATGGTCCCCGACGGGTTGCACAGCGCCGGCTCCGGCCCGCAGTTGGTGCCGAGCGGGAAGGGAAGGGTGATGGTGCCCTCGCCGATGCGGGTGTCGAACGTCCAGGGGCCGAAGTTCTTCTCGAGCTCGAAGACCCACACGTCCAGGTCCAGGCCGGCCCGCAGGTCGACGCCCGCGTCGAAGGCCCAGTCCAGGTCGTAGCACTCGGCCTCGGCCTCGCCGGAGATCCACGGCTGCGCGCCGAAGCTCGGCCCGGCGACCTTGTAGAGCATCACGGTGGCCTCGACGTCCACGTACACGCGCCCGTCCCAGTCGCCCTGGGCCTCGATGTCCGGCCCGGTGCGGTTCGCGTTGAAGGTCTTGCGCTGGGTGAAGGTCCAGCTGCGGCCGCGACGGTAGGTGGCGCCCACGGTCACGTCGGCGTCGGCCTCCATGCCCGCGGTGGCGGTGATGGAGCCGGAGGCGGACGTGGAGAAGCCCGCCTTGAGCGTGACCTCGAGCGTGCCGGTCACGGGGACCGGGCCCGCGGCGAACGCGAAGGGGTAGGTGTAGGTGCCGAGGGGCAGCTCGTTGGAGTAGGACAGCGAGTCCGACAGGCGGGCGAGCAGCTCGAGGTCGAGGTCCACCTCGGCGTCCAACACGGCGCGGGCGCGCTGGAGGCGCAGCCACTCGAAGTCGGTGGAGATGCGCAGGTCGGGATCGAAGTTCAGGACCGCCTGGCTGAGCTCGAGGTCGAGGTTCGCCCCGCCCACCGTGCCGCTGTACAGCGACGTGCCCGAGTGGTCCATCTGGTAGCGAGCGAGGTTCGGGAGGTCGAGGTGCGCGTCGAATCCGCCGTTCTCGAAGACCTGGTCGAGTCGCGCGCGGGTGGTCTCCATCGTCACCGTGGAGGCGTCCACGTCCAGGTCGGTGACCTCGCGCAGGTACCCGCCGTGCGCCGTGCCGACGACGATCGAGCCGACGTTCAGGCCGAGGCTCGAGGGGTCGCACGAGAAGTGGAACGTGAGGACGCGGTCGTCGTCCTCGGTGTCCACGGACTCGTAGCAGGCCGTGTCCTCGAGCACGAACACGTTCTCCTGCACGGTCGGCTCTTCGATGTCGGTCCAGGCGTCGTCGTTCGCGGGGTCGTCGGGGGTGCCCGTGCCGTCCTGCACGGGGAGCTCGTTCTCGGAGTGGCCGCTGCCGTTCGGGTCGTCGCCGTTGCCGTCGCCGTTGCCGTTGCCGCTGCCGTTGCCGCCGGGCCCGCCCGCGCCGTCACCCCAGCCCGGGCCTTCGCCGCCCTCGCCCACGAGGACCGAGCTGTCGTAGCAGCCCAGCGCGAGCAGGGACACGGTGGCGAGGAGGGAGCCGAGGAGCGAGGTCGGGCGACGGGTCATGAGAACCTCCGAGGCGCCACGATGGCTGGCCCGCGACACTCCGTCAACAGAAATGCGACGTTTCGTTGACATTTTCCTGACATCTTTGACGACCCGCCCACATTTGATGGCTCATGCGTACGCAGGCGCTCGGTTCTTGCGCGTGGAGGCGCGCGGCAGGCTCACGTTCATGGTGGCCGGACCGAGGGCCCGGACCTGCGCCGCGGTGAGCGCGCGGACGCCCCCCGGGGCGAGCGGTCCCTCCACCTTCAACCGCACGACGGAGTCGGGATCGAGGGCCGCCAGGCGCGTCGCGATGACCTCCTTGAGATCCGGCCCCGAGAGGCCCTGCGCTCGGATCCGCACCACCACCATGGGCCGGGTCGGGAGCGGCTCGAACACGGCCTCGGCGAGGCGACCGCCGTCGTCGTCCGGGGTGAAGACGAGGCGGGCGAACCCCTTCTCCTCGTACCGCTCGGCGAAGGACACGCGCTCGATCGAGCCGGGATAGACGACCGGCGCCGGCAGCGGCCGCCCTCGGAGATCGACCGTCAGGATCTGCCGCCGATGGATGTGCCCGCCGAGGATGGCCGCGAAGCCGCGGGGGACGTCGTTGCCCGCGAGCACGTCCTTGCCGGGGCGGAACGTGTAGTCCCAGGCCGCCACCTGCGCGCCCTCCACGGCCTGGTGAACGACGAGCAGCTTGATGCCCGCGGGCACGTGCTGGACGCCCGTGGCGCGGACCAACCCCGGCACGGTCTCGCGGTCGAAGCGCCGCTGGAAGGGGAACCCGGCGACGGCCACGTGCACGCCGTCCACCTCGCACTCGAACGTGGACGGACCCGCGAACAGGTGAACGTTCCGGCGGGTCGCGAGGAACGAGTGCGGCAGCTCCGAGCGCTCGTGGTTGCCGGGCGTGATCACCACGGGGACGCCCGCCTCGGCCACCTCCCCCAGGGCGTCGTAGGCGAGCTTCGCCACGCTCGCCGACACCTTGTGCGTGTCGAACAGGTCCCCGGCGTGGACGACCAGATCCACCTCCCCCCGCAGCGCCGGCGCGAGGGCGCGCTTCAGGTTCGCGACGAAGTCGGGGCCTCGGCGTCGACGGTGCACGCGCGGGCGCGCGGGCATGTCCAAGCCGATGTGGGTGTCGGAGAGCAGCAGTACTCGCATGCCTCGAGGATACTGATCATTTGTTCAGATATCCAGCGGATGATCGGCGCCCGCGCGGACCTCGGATCGAGCGTGTACTGTGCTGAGCGCTCGCCCCGGGGAGGGGCGGCACGCACGCGCTCGAGGCGCAAAGAAGGAATCAAGATGAAGCTCTTCACCCGCACGCTCACCCTGCTCTCGGCCCTCGCGGCCGCCTCGATGATCACGGGCTGTCCGGCCCTCCTGGACGACGACGACAGCACCGCCGACGACGACGACAGCACCGGCGACGACGCCGAGCTCGACTGCGGCGACGGCGTCGACAACGACGCGGACGGCGTCACCGACTGCGACGATCCCGACTGCGCCGCCGACGCGGAGTGCGCCGGCCCGAACTACATCTGGGTCGCCGTGCGGTCCCGGACCGCCACCCAGGCCGACCTCGACAACAACACGCCCGGCCCGGACGTGGACGCGGTCGAGCTGTTCAACGGCCTTACCAGCGAGTTCGTCGTGGACACGTCCATCACGTTCGTGCCCGGCGCGGCCGGCGCCGCGGGCAACGTCAACGACCAGCCCGCGAAGGTCGCCGGCATCCCCGACAGCAACGTCGGCGGCGGCGACTGCGTCCTCGCCGAGGGCGACGACGGCACCTTCTGGTCCATGGGCAGCGGCGACGAGAACCTCGGCCAGGAGGGCTGGTTCATCGCCCAGTTCGCGGCCACCGACGCGATCGTCGAAGGCGACGTCATCACGGTCTACGAGGTCGGCGCCGGCGGCTGCGACAACGTGGGCGCCGCGCGCGACGACGAGTACGAGGTCTACATCGGCACCGACGAGGTCGACGACACCGACGTCAACGCCGACAGCTTCGACGCGGCGCCGTGGATGAGCCTCGGCACGACCGGCCAGGGCGGCGACGTCTTCGAGTTCACCGTCCCCGCGCTCGACTAGTCAGCGCAGCACGCCGGTCTCCGGCCAGGTCTCGGGTACCTCGGCGCCCAGCAGGGTGCCGAGGGCCCGGGGCACTCCCTCGAAGGCGGGCCTGCCCGGCGCCCTCCCGACCTCGATCCCCGGCCCCACGGCGACCCAGAACGCAGGGTTGTCGTGCTCCATGGCCGTGCGGATGCCGTGGTCCGAGAGCAGGACGAACACGTCGTCTTCGTCCAGCGCCGCCGCCACCTCCGCGGCGCGCCGATCCGCGTACCGGTAGGTCGCGAACAGCAGCCCCGCCCCGTCGTCCTGCCCCACCGCCGCGGCCTTCGCGTACGCGCCGTGGGTGAGGATGTCGAACGCCTCCACGCGCAGCACCACCAGGTCCACGCTCGGGTCCCCCGCCAGCCCCACGGCCGTGTCGAAGGCCGCCGCGATCCGATCGAGGTTCTCGTCGTCCGCGCCCGCCTCGCCCAGGCCCGGGAAGGCCGCCATCTCCGCGTCCGTCAGGGACCGGCGGAGTCGCTCCACGGCCACCTCGCCCCTCGCTCCGTGCGGCCCCACCCGGGCGCCGCCCTCCCCCGCGTCCATCGCGCCGTGGGGGAACAGGAGGTTCGCGGCCGAGTGGGGTCCCCCGCCGATGCGCTCGAAGAGGTCGTCGCGGGTGGGGAGGAACATCCCGAGCGCGCCCACGGGGTTGGTCGGGACCGACTCCAGGCCCTCCAGCTCGAGGCCGAGCTCGTGCACCACCGCGAGCACGGACGTCGTCTCGTTGGCGCCGGGCTTCACCAGGGCCTTCATGGCGGCGGCCGTGTAGGGCGGATCGGTCCACAGGACGGCCCGGCGGCCGGCGCCGAGGAGCGCCCCCACGGTCGGCAGCTCCCCGCGGTGGCGCAGGTACTGGACGAGCCGCCAGTCGAAGCAGTCGATCACCAGCGCGAAGACCCTCCGGCGCCCGTCCGCGGGGCGACGCGCGAGGGCGGGGAGCGTCGCGGGCGGCGACGGCGGCCGGATCGTCACCGCCACGTCCACCGTGCGCCCGGTGCGCGGACGGACCGCGCCGGACGCCCGCACCGCCCCGTCGGCGTCGTGCACCACCCACCGCGCGGGGGTGGGGGTGCGGGTCCGCGACCGCACGACCTCCTCGCCCAGGGGCGCGCGCTCCCAGTCCTCGTCCAGGCCGGCCTCGGGGCGGCCCGAGAGGTGGAGCGTCGCGCCCGGGAGCGGGACGTCGGGCCGGAACCGGAGGGCGCCCCTCGCGCTCGATCCCGCGGGCGCGCCCGCGTCGATGGCCTCGTTCTCGATCTCCTCGCGCGTGAGCCCCAGGAGCGCGAACTCCTCGCGGGCCTCGTCGTACAGGGCGAGGGCGTCGGCCGCGCGACCGACCCGCACGAGGCCGACGATCAGCCGCTTGCGCACGGCCTCCCGGATCCAAGGGTCTTCGATGGCCGTCCCCGCCTCCACGGCCTGGACGTACAGCTCCCCGACCGACGCGTCGGGGTCCTCGATGCCCTCCTCGTCGAGCACGAGGGCGTAGATCGCGACGGCGGAGGGCTCGGAGCCGCCCGCCTCCACCCAGGCCCGAAGCGTCGCCCGGGCGCCGTCGCCGTCGGCCTTGCGACCGTGGCTGCGCAGGCGCTGCTCGAACCACGCGTCCCGATCCGGCGGCGGCGGCGCGACCTCCCCGAGGGCCGCGAGCGCCGCGTCGGCCGCCCCCGTGGCCCGGTAGCGATCGGCCAAGAGGAGGCGGAGCGCGGTCGGCTCGGTGAGGGTGGGCAGCCGCGCGGCGAGGTCGTCGAGCACTGCCCGCTCGGGCTCCACCACCGAGCGCATCTCGAGCTCCAAGGCGTGGGCTCCAGGCGCCCCGGGATCGGCCCGCGCGGACCGGCTCGCCAAGTCCGCGGCCGCCGCCGCGCGGTCCTGATCCGCCCACCGATACGCCACCAGCCGGGTGAGCACCGCGGGAGGGAGCCAGCCGTCGTCGGAGAGGGCGCGCTCCAGGTCCGCGACGCACCCGGCCTCGTCGCCCCGGCGAGCGTGAAGGCGGCACCGGCACAGCGCCGCCTCGCGTCCCAGCGTGTCGGAGCCGACGAGGTCGGCCGTGCCCTCCAGGGCGCTCGGGTCCTCGGCGCCGCACACCGCGTCCACCCGCGCGGCGCGACGGGCTTCGTTCACCGCGCGCCACCCGAACACGGCGAGGGCCACGAGCAGCCCCCCGAGGATCGCGAGGCGCGCCTTCATTCGGCCGCCATGGGCTCGAGCACCGCGTGCAGCACGAGGGCGTCGTCCCGGGACGCCACGACCGTGAGGCGGCGCCAGGGGTAGTCGATCGCGACCTCCGGCCCCGTCGCCAGACCCCGCGCCCGGCGCAGCGTGTCGTCGGCGGCCGCGAACCGGTCCAGGTGGACGCGGCCTTCTCCGGTGGGCACCGCCCCCGCCGGGCCCCCCAGCGCGTGCCGCAGGGTCTCCTGGTTCCAGGCGAGCACCAGCGCGCGGTCGGTGGCGGCCCAGCACGGCGCGAAGCCCGGCATGACCCGCAGCCCGTCGAGGCACTGGCCGGCGGCGTCGCCCACCTTCACCGCGCTGCCCACGATGGGCCAGCGCTCGGCCAACGCGTCCACGTACCGCGCGGTCCCCTCGGCGGCGGCGGCGCGCGACGAGACCCCCAGCGCCGCGGCGAGCGGCGGGACCCCGTCTCCTTCGGCCGGGGCATACCAAGCGGCCTCGACCGTGCCGTCCAGCACCGTGCCCGCGAGGATGGAGCTGCTGAGGGCGAAGAGCCGCTCGCCCTGGCCGTCCGCGTCCCCCGTCGCCGCCGCGACCGTCTCTGCGATGCCCGTCGTCTTGAAGCGCGCGTGCAGCAGGGTGGCCTCGCCGGAGAGGACGGCCTCGCTCGGGTCGTCGGTCAGGCCTCCGAGGAGGGGCGGCAGCTCGCTCGGATCCAGGCGCGTCGACAGCGTCGTCCGGCCGCCTTCGTCGACGCGCGCGGTCACCACCACGTGGGCGTCGCCCCGGGGCAGGGCGAGGAGGAGCTGCTCGCCCCCGAGCGCCGCGGCGGCAGGGGCCGCCATCGAGTCCACGCACCGGAGCGCGCCGAGCAGCTCCGCGGCGTCCGTCGTCCGCGCCTCCACCAGGCCGCACGTCGCCGGGTCGACGCCCACGCTCCCCACGGCGGAGGCGACGGGCGTCCCTTCGAAGCGAGCGAGCGAGGACAGGAGACGCGCCAGGGCGGGCCCGTCGCCGGTGAGGAGGAGCCCGGGGGGGAAGGCGGGCGGGGGGGGCGCGCCGGGACCGCAGGCGGCGGCCGTCGCGAGGACGACCGTGAGCAACCCGACGGCGCCGCGAGAGGTCACGACGTCAGGCGGTCTCTGCGGTGTCTTCGCTCCCCGCGAAGCCGCCGATGAGGAGGGCCGCGGCGGCGTAACAGGCCGCCCCGAGCAGGTACGTCGTGGAGAAGCCCGCGAGGATGGCGACCGTCGTGGCGATGACGGGCGCGGCCACCGAGGCGGCGCCGTTGATGGCCCACGCCCACGGGACGGGCGTCGCGGCGTTGCGGTGCAGCAGGCTCAGGCCCACGGGGAAGGGCATGCCGAGCGCGAGGCCGATGGGCGCGATCGCCACCACCGAGAGCACCAGGCGACCGGCGATCGGCAGGCCGATGGCCGCCTCGAAGAGCACCGGCACCGCGAACCGGAACACGACGAGGATGACGAGCGCGATGACGGGCGCGTGCACCGGCTCGAGCTTCCCGCCCTCGATGAACCGCTCCGCCAGCAGGCTGCCCAAGCCGCTGAAGACGAGCATGGAGAACAGCACGACCGACAGCGAATAGATGGGGTTGCCGAGGAAGAGGATGAAGTTCTGCATCATCGGGATCTCGGCGAGCAGGTAGCCGAACCCCAGGGCGAGGAAGTAGAGGTTGGCGGTGAGGCGGGCCTTGAGGGGTGCGGTCGCCTTCTCCCGCCGGCGCATCCAGAGCACGGGCCCCAGCACGAAGACGAGCGCGATGACGATCGAGATGCGCAGCAACCCCATCAGCAGCGCCAGGGCGCGGCCGTGCTGGACCTCGAACCCGGAGCCCTCCGCCACGTTCCCGGCCAGCGCGTCCTTGAGCGAGACGAAGTGGAAGAAGAAGGGCTGGTCGTCCGTGGGCGGCGCGACCGAGATGGGGAGGTTCGCCGAGTCCGCGGCGAGGTCGTCGGTGCGGATCAGGAGGCGGTGCAGCGCGCTGATGACGTCGCCCTCGACCGGGCCCGTCGACGGCGTGTGCACCACCTTGAATCCCCCCAAGGCGGCGCGCGCGCGGAAGGCGGCGTCCTCCTCGGGGGTGACCGCGCCGTTCTTCACGAGCAGGGTCGCCGTCCACTCGTTCCGCGCCATCAGGATCTGCTGCTCGGGGCTCTGCACTCCCCGCGCCCGCAGGCCCTCCGTCACGAGCGCCACCAGCCGCAGGGTCTCGCCCGGGAACCACCGCGTCACCGACAGGAAGCCCCCGTCCCCCAGGCGCTCCATGAACGCGTCGAAGGCCTCGGCCGTGTAGAGGTAGCTCTCCGTGAGCGCGTAGGCGCCCACGCTGCTGGCCGCCCAGGTGTCCGTCACCGAGACGGAGATGGCGTCGTACTCGTGGTCGTGCGTCTCGACGTAGTTGCGGGCCTCGTCGATGACGATCTCGACCGACGGGTCTTCGTACGGCGCGCCCGAGAACTCCGCGAAGACGTCCTGGACGACGTCGATCATGATCGGGTTCATCTCGACGGCGCGGATGCTGGACGCCCCGAACGTCAGCGCGGACAGGACGTCCTTGCCGCCCCCTACGCCGACCACCAGGACCCGGGGTTCGTCCGTGAGGGCGTAGACGATGTCGCTCAGGTCCCTCTCGAAGAGCTCACGGGCCGTCTCGTGGGGCAGCTGCGGATAGATGTAGGTGCGCGCGCCGCCGTCGTTCGTGACCTCCAGCACCTTCGGGAAGTCCGGGGGCGTCGGGTCCGAGTAGAACCACCCCACCGGGCTGCCGGACGCCTCGGGCGTGAGCACCGCGACGCGCGAGACGGGATGCCATCGCTCGTACGCCAGGGGCGGCTCCACGGTCTGCCCGTGGGCCGAGTCGAAGCTCTTCACCCGCGTGATCTTCAGGACGGGCGACACCTCGTTGATCCCCACGAGCGCGAGCACCCCCACGACCCCGGCGAGCCCGAGGTAGCCCGGTCTGTCCTTCCCGGCGGCCTGGAAGAAGAGGGTGGCGGCCAGGAACGGGAACACGCCCACCAGGGCCACGGCCGACGGGCCCGAGAGGCCCAGGAGGATCGGCACGCCCAGGGCGCACCCGAGCCCCCCGCCCACGAGGTCCGCGAAATAGACTCGGTGGACGCCCTCGGCGCTCCGCGTGAACGCGATGGCGAGCACCAGCCCCGAGCAGAAGAAGGGGGTCGCGAGGAGCAGGAACTTCGCGGTGAAGAGGCCGTAGGCGGCGAGCAGCCCGGCCGTGTCGCCGTCCGCGACCGTCCCGAAGGGGACGAACGGCAGCTGCAGGTCGATGGCGAAGACGACCGGGATCGAGAGGCCGAACGCGAGGCACGTCTGCCCCATGCGCTCGAGGGCGCGCTCGGCCGAGAAGACCTTCGGCGCGACCGTGACCGCCACCCCGCCCGCGCCGATGCCGAACAGGCCCAGCGAGATCGCCACGAACGCGAAGTGGTACCACATGGTCAACGAGAAGATCCGCGTCAGCAGAATCTCGAAGAGCAGCGTCGCCAGCCCCACCAGGAGGATGGCGAACGCGGGGGTGCGTATCGGCTCGGAGGGCTCGCTCATTCGGGGCGGGAGCGGACCCTTCGACGGCCGAGGCCCAGAAGCCCGAGGCCGAGGAGCGCGAACGCCGAGCCGCCCGCCTGGGCCGCGGTGAGGTCGCACCGTCGGCTCGTCCGACCGCCGCCCCGGCCGCCGCCGCCGCCGTCGTCGTCGTCGCCCCCCGCGGAGTCGTCGTCGTCGGCCGCGTCGTCGTCGTCGGTCGCGTCGTCGTCGTCGGCCGCGTCGTCGTCGTCGGCTGCGTCGTCGTCGTCGGCCGCGTCGTCGTCGTCGCCCTGGAAGGGAGCGCACTGGGCGTCGTCGAAGTCGGTGTCGCCGTCGCAGTCGTTGTCCAGGAAGTCGGTGCAGCGGCTCTGGGTGTTCTCGGACATGCCCGGGTTCACCTGGGCGTTGCCGTCGTTGCAGTCGCCCTCGCACGTGGTCCAGTCGTCGAAGTCCTGGTCGAAGCCTTCGTCGGCTCCGCCCGCGCAGTTGTTGTCCTGCCCGTCGCAGACCTCGGTGTTGCCGGGGAAGTTGTTCGAGTCGTTGTCGTCGCAGTCGGTGCCGCCGCACGCGATGTCCGTGGCGCCGTCGTTGTCGTTGTCCTGGCAGCCGGACTCGTAGGTCACGTCGACGTCGATCGTCCCCACGCAGATCTCGTCCGTGGTGGTGATCTGCACGGTGTTGGTGCCCCCGTGCACGTAGGACGCGTCGGGGAACGTGGGCGCGCTCCACAGATCCGTGTCGCAGCTGTTGCAGCTGCAGCCGCCCGAGGCCGCGTTCGAGCCCCCGACGGACTGGCCGTTGAGGGTGACGGTGGTCGTCCCCGCGCCCGTGTTGTTGCAGTCGAGGGCCCCCCCGAGGGTGATGTCCACGGCCGTGACCGTCCACGTGCCCGCGGGCAGGGGGTCGGTGAAGCCGGCCACGCCGCCGCTCCAGGAGGGGTCGCCGGAGCAGGTGTAGTCCCCCGAACACAGCCAGCAGCTGCCGGTCCCGAGCCCGGTGAGCCGGATCTGGGTACTCGCGGTCAGGGCCTGGGCGGGCGACGGGGCGGCGATCGCGAAGAGCGCGACGAGGAGGACGGAAAGGGAAGCGCGAGGCATCGAGGGGCTCCGGTGACGGCGAGGACGCGACCCTACCAAGGCGTCGGCGGTGCAGTCGTTCACCCGGTGCTGTCTTCGGGCCGCGTGTATTAGGCTCCCGCGCACCATGCTCCGCTCCGTCCTCCTCCTCGCCCTCCTGCTCCTGCCGTCCACCGCCCTCGCCGAGGTGCCGCTGCCCGTCTTTCCCGACTGCGGCACGGGCGGCGCGTGCCCGTCGGACTACAGCCCCGAGGGCGACTGGAACCTCAGCTCGACCCTCCCCCCGAGCGTGTCCCCCGAGCAGATCCCCGAGGACCAGCGCGCGCTGGGCTCCGGCCTGTGGGCGGACCGGGCCTGGGCGACGACCACGGGCCGCACCGACGTCGTCATCGCGGTGCTCGATTCGGGCATCCAGTGGGACAACCGCGACCTCCTGAACAAGCACTTCATCCACGTCGGCGAGCTGCCCGCCGAGGCCGCGTCCCCCGATCCCGAGTGCGTGCCCGAGGCGCAGCGGCTCAACCTCTTCGACTGCGACGGCAACGGCGTGGTCAACATCGCGGACTGGGCCAACGACCCGCGCGTGCTGCCGGACCTCGGCGACAACGCGACCGGTCATCCCGACGCGGTGAAGGATCCCAGCGACCTCATCGCCCTGTGGTCCGACGGCGTGGACGACGACGGCAACGGCTACGTCGACGACATCAGCGGGTGGGACTTCTTCTGGAACGACAACAACCCGTACGACGACACCCGGTACGGCCACGGCACCGGGGAGGCCCGGGACTCGGCGTCCGAGGGCGGCGACGGCGGCAGCATCGGCACCTGCCCCAACTGCATGGTCCTGAACGTGCGCGTGAGCGACTCGTTCGTGGCCGACGCCAACAACTTCGGGCTGGCCGTCCTGTACGCCGTGGACATGGGCGCGCTCGTCATCCAGGAGGCGCTCGGCGCGCTCAACAACTCGGAGCTCGTGGTCGACGCCATCGAGTACGCCTGGAACCGCGGCGTCACGACCATCGCCAGCGCCGCCGACGAGACCGCGTACCACCAGAACTACCCCGGCAACAACCACCACACCGTCTACATCCACGCCATCCGCTACGACACGAACGAGCGGGAGGCGGCGCGGACCTTCTTCTCGTACTCGAACTGCACGAACTACGGCGGGAAGCTCGTGCTGTCGGCGCCGTCCACGTCCTGCTCGTCGGGCGCCGTGGGGGTGGGCTCCGGGGTTGCGGGGCTGATGTACTCGGCCATGAAGGACGCCCTCGAAGCGGGCACCCTCGCCACGCCGCTGACGGCGAACGAGGCCCACCAGCTGCTGGTGCTGACCGCCGACGACATCGCCTTCAACCCCGACGACGACGATCCCGAGCAGTACCCCAGCCGCGAGGGCTGGGAGCGGCACTTCGGCTACGGCCGCATGAACGCGAAGACCATCGTGGAGGCCGTGGCGGCGGGGGACATCCCGCCCGAGGCCGACCTCCTGGAGCCGACCTGGTTCGAGGTCCTGAACATCCCCGCCGGCGGGACCGTCGACGTCACCGGCTACGCGGCGGCAGATCGGTCGACGTCGTACACCTGGGACCTGCAGGTCGGGGCCGGGCTCGACCCCGTCGAGGGGGACTTCCGCAGCGTCGCGACCGGCGAGGGGACGGAGCCCACGAGCGGCGTCCTCCATCGACTCGACCTCCGGGCGGTGCCCGTGGACGCCGGGGCGGTCATCGAGGCGTACGTCCCGGGGGACGACAACGTGAGCAAGGCCGACAAGGCCTTCGTGCACGCGGCCACCCTGCGGCTGCAGGTCCGCGACGCCGAGGGCCGCCTGGGCGAGATGCGCAAGACGATCTACGTCCAGGACGACCCCGACCTGTTGCCCGGATATCCCCGGCGCATCGGGGCCTCCTTCGACGGGTCCATCAAGCTCGCGGACGTGGACGGCGACGGCCTCCAGGACGTCGTCTACTTCGCCTCGGGGGGCTGGGTCCACGTCACCGACTGGACGGGCGCGCCGCTCCCCGGGTTCCCGGTCCAGGTGCCGCTGCTCGACGAGCTCCGCGTGGACGTGGACGCGAACCACCTCGCGTCGCCCGCGCTGGCGAGCGGGGAGGTGACCACCGAGGCCGGGCACGCCATCACCGCGGCGCCCGCCATCGGCGACCTGGACGGCGACGGCAGCCCCGAGATCGTCGTCTCGACGCTCAACGGGGTCCTCATGGTCTGGCACGCGGACGGTCGCCCGGCGGCCGGATGGCCCTTCCGGCTGGATCCCGCGCACGTCGAGTTCACCGACCCGGACAACGTCTACGACTACGGCTTCTTCGCGACCCCCGCCCTGGGCGACCTCGACCGCGACGGCGACCTCGAGATCGTCGTCGGCGCCATGGACGCGCACATGTACGCCTTCCACCACGACGGGACCCACGCGCAGGGGTTCCCGGTGGAGCTGCGCCACGAGTACGGCACCGAGAACGACCGCCGCAGCAACGGCGAGCGCATCATCTCGAGCGCGGCCCTGGGCGACGTGGACGGCGACGGCTTCCTCGAGATCGCCGTCGGGAGCAACCAGAAGACGACGGGCACCTACGGCATCGGGTACCTGCTCTCCCACACCGGCGAGATCGAGCCGGGGTGGCCCGCGGAGCTGTTCGGGGCCTACACGAACGCCCTGCCGTTCGTGGGAGAGGGCGTGCCCGGGTCCCCCACCCTGTGCGACTTCGACGGCGACGGGACCCTCGAGGTGGCGATGCACACCATCGCCGACAACGGGAAGCTCCTCCGCTGGGACGGCAGCCAGGCGGCGACGATGGCGCGGCTGGCGACGGAGTTCGGCTACTTCTCCAACACGGACGAGCCCGCCGCGAACCTGATCATGATCAACAGCGGGGCTTGGGGGGACATCGACGTCGACGGCGTCCCGGACTACGCCATCGGCTCGGCCGGGTTCGAGTACGCCAACGGCCTGATCGACGACGGTCGCCGACACGACCACGACCACCTGCTCTCGGCTTGGAGCGGCGCGACCGTCGACGCGCCGAGCGGGGCGCGCATGCCGTTCATCGACGGCTTCCCCCAAGTCATGGAGGACATGCAGTTCTTCCTCAACCCGAGCATCGCCGACCTGGACGGGGACGGGCTGCCCGAGGTCGTGAACGGGTCGGCAGGCCACGTCGTGCACGCGTTCGACCGCGACGGCCGCGAGCCTGCGGGCTGGCCGAAGAACACCGGCCAGTGGCTGCTCGGGAGCCCGGCCATCGGCGACGCCGACCACGACGGGTACCTGGACGTGTGGATCGGGACCCGCAGCGGCTTCATCTACGCTTGGCGCACGACCGCCCGCGCCGACGAGGCCCGTCGCGACTGGGGCTCCTTCCGCCACGATCCCGCGAACACGGGGAATTGCGAGACGCCCCTGGCGGTTCTATCCGGGCCCGCAGCCGAAGAGCCCGGCGGCTGCGAAGACTGCGAATCCACGATCCTCCCCGCCGACCCGACGGCCGGAATCGGGGTGTGTATCGTCCTCTCCTTCGCGTGCCTACGGCGCCGATATGGACGCTTTTTCCCCTCCCTAGACGGCTGGACAAAGGGTTCCTTGGCTCCTACAACTACCTTGGCTGGACGCTTTGACTGAGGGACTTCCGGTGACCCAAAACCCCACCTACTGCTCCAAGTGCCACACCACGCGGCCGCCGCTCCTGGCCGGGCGGACGTACACCTGCGTGATGTGCGGCAAGACGCGCTCCCCCGAGGAGTATCGAACCGAGCTGGCCAAGCTCCGCAGGGCCGCCGAGAAGGCCGCGCGCGCAGGAGGGGCGGACCCCGCGACTGCCCCCCCGGCGGCTCCGCAGGCTCCCGCCCCCGCTGCGAAGGCTCCTCCCGCCCCGAAGAAGGCCGCTGCTCCGGCGAAGAAGGCCGCTGCTCCGGCGAAGAAGGCCGCTGCTCCGGCGAAGAAGGCCGCTGCTCCGGCGAAGAAGGCCGCTGCTCCGGCGAAGAAGGCCGCTGCTCCGGCGAAGAAGGCCGCTGCTCCGGCGAAGAAGGCCGCTGCGCCGACGGCCGAAGGAGAGCCATGCGCTTGGAAGGACTGCGAGAACATCACGCGGCCGAAGAGCAAGTACTGCAGCCGGACCTGCAGCAACAGGAACGCGCGCTACCGTCACGCGAAGCGACGCACCCGACCCGACGGGCAGCCGAGCGCCTGACGTCCGCGTCCGTCGCGCAAGGCCCGACAATCTCGGCCGTATCGCAGGTCTTCCGGGCACACCGAAGCCCAACCTGCTAAATCGCCGTGCGACCCGGACCCCGGATCGACGTGCGTCGTCGAGATCCCGGGAGGGACAAAATTCGAGGAGCCGACTATGGCAGGCAATACCTGGGCGAAACGACAGAAGGAAAAGCTGCGCCGTGAGCGGAAAGAGGCCAAGCGCGCCCGCCGCGACGAGCGCCGCGAGGTGAAGGCCGGTCCCGCCGAAGAGGGTCCCACCAACGAGGAGCTGATGCAGCGCTTCGCCGCCCTGAACCGCGAGCACGCCCAGGGTCTGGTGGAGGAAGAAGACTTCAAGGAGCGACGCAACGAGATTTGGGTCGCGATGGGGCTGCCGGCAGACTGAGGTCCGTGCCGGCCTGTGATCGCTGCGGAGCCTTCGCTCCGCTCCAACCATTCCGCAGCCGCTCCTGGTGTCGAGCGTGCTTCGACCGCCGCACCACGGAGCTCGGCGAGGCGCTCACCACCGGTGTCCTCCTGCGCGAGTCGTGGGACCTGTTCAAGGCCGCCATCCTGCCGGTCCTCGTCGTGGTGGTCGTCCTGGCCGCCCCCCTGGCCGCGATCGAGGCCTTCATCACGATCACGTTCCGCATGCAGCGGCTGTGGGACAGCACGGTGGGGCTCGTCTCCTACAGCGTGGTCGTCTGGGCCGCCGTGACCGTGGCGATGGGGCGAGAGATCACGGGGCCGCAAGCCCTCGGGGCGAGCCTGCGACGCTTCGGCGGCGTGCTCCTGGCCACCATCGTCTCGGGCTTCATGATCCTCATCTACTGCCTCGCGCTCATCGTGCCGGGCGTGATGAAGGCGCTCAGCCTCAAGCTCATCGTGCCCGTCGCGCTCTTCGAGCCGGAGCGGAACGCGTTGGAGCGGAGCGAGCAGCTCATGCTCGGGCACCGGACGACCGTGTTCTGGACGGTCTGCGCGCTCTACGGGCTCCTCTTCCTGTTCATGCTCTGCCTCGGCTTCGGCCTCGCGCTCGCCGCGGAGTTCGCGGGCATGAACCTCGACGAGCCGTCCCTCTTCGACTCGGCCATCTCCCTCATCGCGGGGGTCTTCGGCATGGTCCCGGCGGGGCTCGACGCGGCCCTGTACCTGCGCCTCACGGACGCGGAGGAGCTGGCGGACGCGGACTGGTCCGAGCCGCCCCCGGCCGCGGTCCCCGACGCTCCCCCCGAGCCGCCCCCGGCCGCGGTCCCCGACGCTCCCCCCGAGCCGCCCGCTTCGTGACCCGGCTCCATCCGAGCCCGGTCCGCCCGGACCAGGAGGTGGTTCTCTTCGACGCGGCGGCCTCGCTCACCGCCGACCGCCGCGGCTGGGTCGTGCCGGTGCACGCGTGGGTGCGGGACGACCGACCCCTCGGCCGCATCCCCAACGTCGTGGACCTCGCGGCGAGGGCGCTCGAGCTCACCCCCGATCCCGACGACGAGGCCTACCTGCGCGAGCGCGCGGCCCCGTTTCTGGCGGACGACGAGTCCTGGAAGCAGGTGAACGTCCGCGTCGGAGGGCGCCTCTGCCGCCTCCCGCTCACCGACTCCGAGGGCCACACCCGGGGGACCACGGTGCTGCCCTCATCCCCGGCCTCGGGGGACGAGGTGTCGGCCCGGGTGGTGCTGCCCCGGGGCGACCGAAGGAGTGTGCAGGCCCGGGTGCGCCTCGTCGGACCCACCGGCCTGTCCGTCATCAGCGACGTGGACGACACCGTGAAGGAGTCCAACGTCGTCGACCGCAGCGAGCTGCTCGCGAACACGTTCCTGCGCCGGTTCCGCAGCATCCCGGGCGTGCCGGAGACGTTCACCGAGTGGGCGCGCCGCGGCGCCGCGTTCCACTACGTGACCTCGAGCCCTTGGCAGCTCTATCACCCGCTTCGTCGCTTCTTCGACGAGGTCGGGCTGCCGGTCGGCCCCATGGAGATGAAGACCTTCAGCGTGACCCTCGAGCGGTTCACCGCCCTGTTCGCCGACCCGCTGCGCACGAAGCTGCCGTCGATCGAGGCGATCCTGCGGGCGTGGCCGGGCCGTCGGTTCGTGCTCGTGGGGGACAGCGGCGAGAAGGACCCCGAGGTCTACGCGGAGGCGGCGCGGCGCAACCCCGGCCGGGTGCTTCGTGTCTTCATTCGCCGCGTGCCCGGCAGCGATCTCGCCGACGGGCGCTTCCGCGAGGCGTTCGCGGGCGTCGCTCCGGAGCTCTGGGAGACGTTCGAGGACCCGGCGAGCCTGCGGCTGCCGACCGGGGCGTTCGCCTAGGGGCAATGCCGATCACTTAAGGTCGATCGTTCGCGGGTAGGGGGTATCCGGAACGGGTCGCGAGGATCATACTCGGGACTTGGAGCGCTTCTCCGAGCTTCTGGACGACCTCGCTGCGATGGGCCCTCGT
>Ga0209992_10000565_pt1 | contig 48597 bp, 40 predicted proteins | sample 2SBtaG_2_FD_182564 | JGI IMG/M metagenome (GOLD analysis project Ga0209992, IMG submission 182564) | Deep subsurface microbial communities from Kolumbo volcano to uncover new lineages of life (NeLLi) - 2SBTROV12_ACTIVE470 metaG (SPAdes)... | ecosystem: Environmental > Aquatic > Marine >... | reverse complement strand
CGTGCATTTGCTGCCGTCGTTGCACACGCCCTTGGACAGCGGCGCGTTGACACAGCCTTTCTTCGGGTCGCAGCTGTCCTTGGTGCACACCAACTTGTCGTTGCAGTCCTGTTTGCCGCCCGACACGCACTTTCCGGCCTTGCACGTCTCCTTGATGGTGCACTTGTTGGCGTCTTCGCACGGCCCCTTGTTGGCGACGTGCTGGCAGCCCTTTTTCGTGTCGCAGCTGTCGGTCGTGCAGGGGTCCTTGTCATCGCAGACCCTGGTCGGGCCGCCCGCGCACTTTCCGGCCTTGCATGCGTCCTTGGTCGTGCACGCGTTGGCGTCGTTGCACGCCGCGGTGTTCGTTGTTGTCGTGCAGCCCTTGGCGAGGTCGCAGCCGTCGTCGGTGCACGGGTTGTTGTCGTCGCAGACCACGGCTTTGCCACCGCACTTGCCAGCCGCGCACGCGTCGCCCGTCGTGCATTTGCTGCCGTCGTCACAGGTCGCCTTGTTGTCGGCGTGCTTGCAGCCCGACTTGGCATCGCAGCTGTCGTCGGTGCACGCGTTGCCGTCGCTGCAGTCGATGTCGCCGGCGGCCGCGCACTTGCCGGACTTGCAGGAGTCAGGGCCCTTGCACTTGTTGCCGTCGTCGCAGGCTGTTCCGTCGGTTACCGGGGTGTGCTGACAGGCTTTCTTGGCCGGATTGCAGAAATCTCCCGTGCACGCCTCACCGTCGCTGCAGTCGACGTTGTCGGTTTTGCCGTCGCAGTCGTTGTCCGTCCCGTCGCAGATCTCGTCGGGCTTCTTATCGTTGGCGCCGAGCTTGCACGGATCGACGCACTTGCCGGACACGCACGCCCCAAGGTCGCACTCCTTGCTGTCTTTGCAGTCGCACCCGACCGGCCCGGGACACTGCGGACCCGCGTCTGCCGAACCCGCATCTGGCGACCCCGCGTCGTCGTCGCCCGTATCTGCCGACCCTGCATCCGGCGAACCGGCGTCTGGCGAACCGGTGTCGGTCGCCCCGGCGTCAACCGGACCGGCGGTGTCAGACGTTGCCCCAGCGTCGACCGGACCAGCTGTGTCTGGGGCGCCACCCGAATCGACGCTTCCGCCGCTGTCAGCCACCCCGCCGGTGTCCGCGATCGTGCCGGTGTCGAGTCCAGCCGCATCGTCGGCCGTCCCGCCGCCTTCATCGCCGGACGTACCGCAGGCCGCGATCGCGAGCAGGGCCGTTGTCAGGACAGTCACACGCGGCAAGCGCGCAAAAAAAGTCGTCGCAGAAGTCATCGAGGCAACTCCGTCAAGACGTCCACCGCAGGCGGACGCGAATGGGATGTCGGGCGCATCGCGGGTCGACACGCGTGCGAACGAGGGAGTGAGTCGCCGTGGACTGTATGCGCAAAGGGATCGAATGCGCAAAGAAGATCGAGCCGGGCAGGGCGATCCACGACCATCGACGGACGGTTACCCAGGTAGCTCCGGGAGCTGCTCTTTCACGTGTCCGAAAGGATCGGCCATCTTGGCGAGCCCCGCGTCGACGATTGTGCGGTCCCACACCCCATTGGCGCCAACGTAGACCGCCTGCACGTCGCGCTGCCCGGCCGCGTGGAGCCAGGACTCACCCGCCATCGCCGTAAACCTCGTCTTCAGCACGACAATCACCTCGGCGCCGCCAGCCGAAAACCGCTCCGTTGACCACATCGACCACGCCTTCATTTCGCGCGCACGGCCGCCCACGCCGCCTGGATAATGCGCGGTCGAAAGACGACACCGACGCAGACCGCGATCACGTGCAGTGGCCGGGTCCGCAACGTCCCTTCGCCGCGAACATCGAGCAATTCACCGTCGAAGAACGGCACGACCTCGACATCCAGGTCCCGGCTTCGCGCGAGCAAAACCAGCGGCATCGTCATGCCCCACAGCTCGCCGGTCGCCGCGGGATCTTCCAGGCCGACATGCACGCGCACCTGCACATCGCGCACTCCGAACGCACGCCACAGCCGCCCGACGAAACCGAGCGTTTCAGACGTCAAACCGCCGGCCTGGATCGCTGCCCACCCGCGTCGCAATGTGTGCAATCGCTCGGAGACGCTCTTTTTCGGCTTCTTGGCAGCGTCGTCGTCTTCAGCACCCGATTCTTCGTCCTCATCGGGTGACTCGTCTGCTTTCTTGCCTGAATCTTCGGCCTCTTTGGCGTCATCGCCAGAGCGGATCGTCTTGGCCACAAGTCCACCGAGCAGGCGCACGTTGGCGATCACGGCGTCATCGCGTGTGGTGTCGACGTCGAGCTCACAGGCGATCTCCATGGCCAACACCACGACGATGACCGCGCTCACGGCCACCGCGGACAACAGCGCGATTGTCAGGAAGGACACGTGACGCCCAACAAGCGACCGAAGCTAGTCGTTGTCGGATTCGACAGCGATGCGCTTGGCTTCGGGTTCGACCTTGCGCGCCTCGGACTGCGGCAGGGTGCGGCGCTCCTCGGCTTCTTTGTTGAGCCGGCGGTTCTCCGTGGTGGTTTTGACCACTTCGGTGATCGTATCGGCGACCTTGCTGACCAGGGACGTAGCGGTGTTCAGGGTCTCGACGCGCACGCCGTTGCTGTCGATCACCAAGACGGCGACCGGGCGCACCCCGCCGCCGCCGCCCGTCGCGCCACCGGTGCCGCTGCCTTCGCCCGCCTTGCCGCTGCCACTGCCGCCGCCTGCGCCGAACGCGAATCCAACGCTCGTGAGCGGAATAATCGTCGTCTCGCCCACGGTGATCGGGTCGCCGACCGCGGTCTTGGTCTTGAGCATCTTCTCGAGCTCGCCGATTGCCGAGCCAAACAGCTTGTTGACGTCCATCCTATCTACCTCTTCGCCGGGCTGGTGCCCGACCGTTCAAACGGGACGATGCGCCGCGATTGCGGGTGTCCATGGGGCGCGGAGAATAAGCCGCTTTCACCGCGCCTGTCACACGCCGCTGGACGCTCCACCATCGATGCGCTACCCGTCTTTCTCAACACGTCGGTCGGTCTGACGTCCAATCTGCTGCCTTGCCAGATGTGGTCGACGTACCACATCTGGCAACTCACATCCGTTCGCGCGGCGAATCCTCGGTTTGAAGTGACGCTGCCACTCCTGCACCTCGCATTCACCACATGACTTGCACCTTGAACGCCATACCTTCCCGCCGTGATGACAAAGCCGGGGCCCCGCCCTGCTCAACCCCGCAACCGAGGCCGCGCCGATGACCGTGTTGCCGACCCGAATCTCCCCGCAAAGCAGCGATTTTCGTGCCCGTCGCACGCACATGGACGGGCTGCTTGACGAGCTCAACAGCCGGCTTGCAGATGCCCGCGACGCCGGCGGTGAAAAGGCGCTCAAAAAGCTCGCAAAACGCGAAAAGCTGTCCCCCCGCGAGCGCGTTGAACGCCTGCTCGACCGCGACGGACCGTTCCTCGAATTGTCGCCGCTTGCCGCGTTTGGCCAATACAGCAACGACGCTCCGGGCGCCGGATGCATCACCGGGATCGGCCAGGTCGCCGGTCGCATGGTCCTCGTCTTCGCCAACGACACGCGCGTCAAGGGCGGCGCGATCTACCCTGCCACCGCCGACAAGCTGGTGCGCGCCCAACAAATCGCGATGGAAAACGGCCTGCCCAGCGTGTCGCTGACCGAGAGCGCTGGCGCCAACTTGCTCTACCAGGCTGAGCTCTTCGCGATGGGCAACCGCGGTGGACGCGGGTTTTGTAACCAGGCCCGGATGAGCGCTGCGGGGCTCGCGCAGATTTCGTTGGTCTTCGGCAACTCGACCGCCGGTGGCGCCTATGTGCCCGGCATGTCCGACTACACCGTCATGGTGCGCGGCAAGGCCAAGGTCTTCCTGGCTGGCCCACCGCTGGTGAAGGCGGCGCTCGGCGTGGACACGGACGACGAATCGCTCGGTGGCGCGCAGATGCATCACACGGTCAGCGGCCTGTGCGACTACCTCGCCGAAGATGACGCCGACGCCATCCGGATCGGTCGCGGAATCGTCGCAGGTCTCGATCGCCCCGGTCACGACGTGCCGCGGACGGCTTCGGTGCCGCCCCGCTACGACCCCGATGAGCTGCTCGGCATCGTCCCGGCAGATCTGCGTGAACCGTTCGACATCCGCGAGGTAATGGCGCGGGTGCTCGATGACAGCCGCCTCGACGAATTCCGCAAGGGCTACGGTGACACGCTGGTTTGCGGCTTCGCGCGGCTCGGCGGATTTCGCGTCGGGGTGCTCGGCAACAATGGGCCGATCTACAGCGCTGGTGCTCAGAAAGCGGCGCATTTCATCCAGCTGTGCTGCCAGCAGCGCACGCCAATCGTCTACCTGCAAAATACCGTCGGCTACATGGTCGGCGTCGAGGCGGAGCGCGGTGGGATCGTCAAAGACGGCTCGAAGATGGTCCATGCGGTCTCGACGGCTTCAGTTCCCCAGTTCACGGTCCTCGTCGGTGGCAGCTACGGCGCGGGCAACTACGGCATGTGCGGTCGCGCGTTCGATCCGCGGCTGCTGTTGACCTGGCCGTGCTCGCGAATCGGTGTCATGGGTGGCCCCCAGGCCGCGCGCGTGATGCGGATCGTGCAGGAAGCTGCGATGCGAAAGATGGGCGCCGAACCGCCCGTCGCACAGCTCGACGCCATGGAGCAGGCCGTCATCGGCGAGATGGAAAAGACCGCCGAGCCCTACTACGCAACAAGCCGCATGTGGGACGACGGCATCATCGACCCACGCCACACGCGCGCCGCTCTCATCACCGGGTTGCGCGCCGCCTGGACCCGCGACATCCGCGCCGAAGGAAAACCCAACTTCGGCGTCCTGCGCATGTGACCCATGAACAAACTCCTGATCGCAAACCGCGGCGAAATCGCGCGCCGCGTCATCCGTTCTGCCCACGATGTTGGCATCGCGACCGTCGCTGTTTTTGGCGCCGCCGACCGCAACGCGCCGCACACCTGGGAAGCCGACGAAGCGGTTTTTCTGGGCGATGAAGCCGACGGCAACCCGTACCTCGACGGCGCCAACATCATCGCGGTCGCCAAGGCCCGTGGCGCCGACGCGATTCACCCTGGCTATGGCTTTCTTGCCGAAAACGCGGGTTTTGCGCAGCAGGTGCTCGACGCCGGCTTGACCTGGGTCGGACCGTCTCCCGTAGCGATGGCCGCGATGGCTGCCAAGGACGCCGCCAAGGAACGTGCCCGAGCCGCCAACGTCCCGGTGATCGAGGGCTTTTCGTGCGCCGACATGAGCGCCGATGAGGCCGCCCAGAAGGCCAACGAGCTCGGGTACCCGGTGCTGCTCAAGGCGGTCGCCGGCGGGGGTGGTCGCGGCATGCGTGTCGTCGAGTCGTCCGCCGCGTTCGCCGACGCGATGGAAGTCGCCCGCGCCGAAGCCAACAAGTCGTTCGGCGACGACCGCCTGCTCGTGGAGCGCTACATCGCCCGTGGCCGCCACGTCGAGGTACAGGTCTTCGGCGACACGCACGGCAACGTGGTGCACCTGTTTGAGCGCGAATGTTCGATCCAGCGGCGCCACCAGAAGATCGTCGAAGAGTCCCCATCGCCCGGCATCACAACCGAGCTGCGAACCGCAATCTGTGACGCCGCCGTCGCGCTGACCGCGGCCATCGAATACGTCGGCGCCGGGACCGTCGAATTCCTGGTGGACGATGAACGGGGCGACTTCGCGTTCCTCGAGGTCAACGCGCGCATCCAGGTCGAGCACCCCGTGACCGAGCTGCTGACCGGCGTCGACCTCGTCGCGTGGCAATTGCACGTGGCTGATGGCGGCGCTTTGCCGCTGACCCAGGACGAAATCACCGCGACCGGCCATGCCATCGAGGTGCGGCTGTGCGCCGAAGATCCCGCCGCCGACCATCGCCCCCAGGGCGGCCCCGTCTGGCTGTGGAAGCCCGGTTCATGCGCGCGCATCGACTCCGCCTTCGCCATCGGTGGTGTCGACGCCCGCAACGAGGTCTCGGTCCACTACGACTCGATGGTGGCCAAGGTCATCGCTCACGGTCCGACTCGTCTCGCTGCCATCGCACGGCTGCGACGCGCGCTCGCCGACACCGCGCTGCTGGGCATCACGAGCAATCGCACCTTCCTGGGCCGCTTGCTCAACCATCCAGCGCTGCTCGCCGGCGACACCACGACCCGTTTTCTGAGCGACCACGCCATCGACGTCAGCGATCCGCGCTTCGACGACGCGACCGCCATCGCAGCGGCCCTGTGGTTGCACGGCCCCGGCCTCGGAAACCGCTTCCGCAGCAACGACTATCGCCCCGATGTGACCGTACTGTGGCACGGCGAAGCGCGCGTTCACGTCGGGCTGGCAAACCGCGGCTCGGGGCGTTTTTCGGCCTTTGTGGATCGCGATCCGGACCCTTCGTTGCTCCGTTTTCCGACCACGGACCGTTCAGCGCTGCTCGTCGAACATGCGGACAACGCTGTGACCATCGAGGTCAACGCGCACCGCCGCCGGTTCCACGCCGTTCGCAGCGGCGATGACTTGTGGATTCAGCCCCATCTCGGAGACGCCGTAGCTTTGCGGATCGGCACGCTGCTGCCCGAGCCGGAAATCGAGCAGGTCGCCGGTGGTTCGGTCGTTACGGAGTCCGCCGCGGTCGTCACCGAGGTCCACGTGGCGGTTGGCGATGTCGTGCAAGCCGATGCGCCGTTGGTGACCGTCGAGGCGATGAAGATGCTGTCCGTGCTCCGCGCCCCCGAGCCCGGAACCGTGACCGAGATCTTCGCAGCCCCCGGCGATTCCGTGCCCGCTGGTGCGGTGCTTGTAGCCATTGAGAGCGATGACGAGACCGGTGACGAGGCCTGAGGCCCGCACGGTGCCTTGGTTCTGTCTTGGCAGGGTGCCTTGGTTTTGTCTTGGTGGGGTGCCTTGGTTTTGTCTTGGCAGACGGCGCCTCGATCAAGGGGGAAGGACCCAACAGGGGAAGGCATTTTATGGGTTTCCGACCTTGGGGTTGGCGCGAGACACGGATCTCTGTCGGTGACAGACTGCCTTCCCCTGATCTGTCCTTCCCCCTTGGACCCCCATCCCCGTTTACCCCAACCGCCTGTTTTTGTGGTTTTTTCGAATTCGCAGTGGGTGTAATGGGGCCCCAGTTGCGCCGGACCAAGCGGGGCCGCGGACAGTGGGGTCTGACCCTTACATATTACACGTTTTGGCCCTTGCTTTCAGTGCTTTAGCCGATTTTGGTCGCGAAAATGTAATGTACTCAGCGCTCGGCGGCGATTTGAGGTGGCGGCGAAGAACGGCGTCAGCCCAGTGCCATCACACGTGCAACGAGAGACGCGCTACGCCGCCGTTGGGCCTGCGGCGTAACATTCACCCAAGTTGGCAGTCTTCAGCCCGTGGCCGCTGGCTCGCAGTCGTCGGCTGGCAAGGTGTTTGCGTCGTAGATTGCGATGTAGACGTGTCGGCTGGGCATCTTGACCGCGTGGTGAATCGCGACTGGTTCCACTGCACCGAACCGTTTGCCCAATGACCAATCGGTGTTTTGCAGCATCCGCTTCGATGACCTGATCACCACCGCGTATCGTCCGACGTTGTCCGGTACGTCAAGCTTCACACTCTTATAGTAGGTCTGCTGCAAGCGCATTCCCGACTTGACCGAGTCCCGAAGTTTCTGCAGGTCCAATGCAATCGCCTTGCGGGCCCTGGAGTCTCGCCAGACCTTCAGTTCAAGCCAATCCACCCCTTTCTTGAGATCACCGAGCACGACATCGCAGCGCCGACCCTTGCGGACCCATTGCTCCTTTCGGACGACTGTCCCCGGAACTGCCCGCTGCAGGTATCTCTTCGTGGCGAGGTAAGCGAGCGTGACTTCATCGATCGCCATGATGCCGGGCATGATGAACTTGGCCTTGTTTGCTTCAGTCCATCCGTGTTCCTCGATCACGACGTCCAAAAGTGCTTCGATGAATCCACCAAAGGCGGCGCTTAGCTTGGACATTGATTCCTCCTGCCAGGTTGGAAGTCGCAACGTAGCAATTGGCACGCGGGGTGCAACGCCTGCCCAGCAAGAGAAAGAGGACGTAGCGGTGGCGCGTCACCTTTGCTTGGGCGGCACGCAGGCAGCGAGTGTGTGGGCTGCGTGATCGAGCCACGATACGTCTTCGTGGGAGCCGACGCCGTCAATTTAGCGGAAGGCAACATCGATGCGCCGTACTGGCTTGGTGCACCGACCCCGCCGTGGTCAAAGAGCGAAAGCACGCACGCGAGGGATCCCCGGGAACCGGGTCAGACCCCGGGTGTTATCCCAGCAGATGTGTAAACCAGGCTGCCGGTTTACCCTGTAAACAACGTGCCGGGTTAGGACCGCTTAGGACCGGTTAGGACCGACTGTGGCTTCCCCAGTGGCCCGTCCAGCCCATCCATCCCGCCCCCAAACACCACAAAAACAGGCGGTTGGGGTAAACGGGGATGGGGGTCCAAGGGGGAAGGACCGATCAGGGGAAGGCAGTCTGTCGTCGCCCGAAGACGCGTGTTTCCAAGCCACAGCCCCGTCGGCGGATCATAAAATGCCTTCCCCTGTTGGGTCCTTCCCCCTTGATCCGAGGCCCCGTCCGCCAGGACGATCCCAATCGCAACCAAGAAAAACGAAAAGAAATCAGCTCTTATGCATCGGCGGCGCCATGCCAATGGCTATCTCAGCGCGCCATGCCAATGGCAATCTCAGCGCGCCAAGCAAATGGCGATCTCAGCGCGCCAAGCAAATGGCAATCTCAGGGCGCCATGCGCTGGCGATATGGTCGACGAGGCGCGCTGGCGTCATCAGCGCGTCGTCTACCTCCGCTACCACATCATGGCCCGCCCACGCTTATTCGGCGTGTGCGATTGGCCGACACCCAAGACGATGCCAAACAGCTTGCTGTCCTGCATCTCGCGCATGATGAAGCCGGCGGAGACGCCGTACTTGGCTTGCGGCCGCCAGGCGGGGCCCTTTGCGCCGTAGTAGACCAGCGTACCGACGGTGAGCTGGTCGGCGAAATCGATGGTGCTCGCGCCGCGCTTGCGGTCTTGGATCTTCTTCTCGTCACCCTGCAGGTACCACGCGACACGACCGAATGCCGTGACGGTGATCTTGCGGCTGATGTGGGCGACCAGGAAGAGCTCGGCCGGGATCTGCCATGTCTGCTTAAGCGTGTCGTCGGAGATGCCCGAGGTACCGAAGCCGCCGACCAGCGCGACGCCGTACTTGTCGTTGATCCATTTGCCGGCGCCGACCATCAGGCCGAGGTCGTAGTACCAGTTCTCACCCGCTTTGCTGATCTCGGCGTCCAGGCCGACGGAGACCAGCGAATCGACGCCGATCGAGCGACCCGAGAGCCGCAGACCGTGCCACGCGCTGTCGACGCCGTTCTTACCGGTCTGGTCAAAGTTTTTGCCCGCATCATCGCCCGCGGCCGTGTATTGGTATCCGACCAGGATGTTCATCGCCGCGGGGCTCTTGGAGCCGCCACCGCCGCTCGGTCCCCAGCCGAGCTGGCCGCACATGTGGTTGAGGTCGCTGCCCGCCGGCCACACCTTCTGGTTGCACTTGTGGCGGATCTGCTTGCACTGCTTGACCGACGGCTTCTTGCGGCAGATGAGGATCAGGAGCTTGATCTTCTGCGCCTTCGTCAGGCCCTTTTTGCCCCTGCGTCGCGTCCGGTTGTTGGTGTTGTTGTTGCTGCTCTTGATGGGCGCGGGGTCACCGGGGCGGCCCTTGAGGTTGATCTTGGCGACGCGGCCGTCCTTGAGGCGCATCGTCAGGGGGCGCTGTGCCCGACCGCTGCTGGATGTGCTGCGCGCCTTGAGGGTGCGGCACATGAAGCCCTTGGGCGTCTTGACGTAGGTCGCGTCCGCCTGGTCGCCGACCTGCAGTTGTGCCGACGTGGCGGGGTTGCCATCACGCGTGATCGTGCAGCCACCATCGGTGGGGTTGAGGATCTTGCCCTGCTTCATGTCGTGGCTGCCGCCGGGCGCGATGCGCACGTTTTTGCCCATGAAGTGGGTGATCTCGCCGGAGATCGACATCGTCCCCTGCGCGAATGCGGGCGCGCTGATGAGCCCGATGGAAAGGGTTGCCGCAACGATGAGTGCGCGGCGGTGGATTGCGGTTGGGTGCACGATCTCCTCCGATCATTGGGCGACTGTGCGCCATTTTGGGTGGGTGCAGGCGGGCCCATGTAACCATGGATCGCCGCAATTCCGAATTCCCCTACGTACCGCGGCAGGCCCGATTGGAAGTCGCTGACTGAGCGATAGGCCGGGGCCGGGCCACCCGAACCCGAACCCGAACCCGAACTCCCACCCTCAGGGGCTTCGCCCCTCGCCTCGTTGAAGCGCTGCCGCTTCTCGCCTGGGTTGAGTCGGTTGGCCGCCTCGTCGATCAGCAGCTCAAGGAGCGAGTGGGTGTTCGGGTTCGGGTTCGCGTTGGGGTGCTGATGCCCGCGGGGCGCTCGTGGGCGGGCGTCAGCGCACGATGGGCGTTCGCGGAGCCGGCTGCGGACCCTCGCGCCCCGCGAACTCCGATCGTCCGTACACCAAACGATGATCGCCGCCCCCCTTGGGCTTGCCAAAACGGCGTCGCAGTCCAACCTGTGGGGGAAGTGTCAACGAAAAACGCCTCGGCGCTCACCGGATTCCGCAGCCCCGGAAACGCCGTTCAAGGCCCCCGCCATGGAGCCCGCCATGCCCACCGACGTCGAAATCGCCGCTGAATTCTCGCTCGCGCCCATCACTGAAATCGCGACAAAACTCGGCCTCGACGCCGACGACCTGCACCTGCACGGGCGCGACAAGGCCAAGATCGACCCCGCCGTTCTGCAACGACCGCGGTCGCGTCCAGAACCCGGCCGGTTGGTGCTGGTTTCGGCCGTGACTCCGACACGGGCCGGCGAGGGCAAGACCACGACAAGCATCGGGCTCGGCCAGGGCATCGCGAAGCTCGGCGAGTCGGTGTGCATCGCCCTGCGTGAACCGAGCCTCGGCCCCTGCATGGGCGTCAAAGGTGGCGCGACCGGCGGCGGCTACAGCCAGGTGGGGCCTGCCGACAGCATCAACCTGCACTTCACCGGCGACTTCCACGCGATTACGGCCGCGCACAACCTCGTTGCGGCGTTGCTCGACAACAAACTGCACTTCGAATCGCGCCTCGCCATCGACCCGCGCAAGGTGCTTTGGCCGCGCGTCATCGACATGAACGACCGCAGCCTGCGCAACGTGGTCGTCGGTCTCGGTGGCTCGTCCCAGGGCGTGCCGCGGCAGACAAGCTTCGACATCACGGCGGCGTCCGAAATCATGGCGATCCTGTGCTTGTCGAGAGACCTCGATGACCTCCGGGCGCGCATCGACCGCACCATCGTCGCCCTCAACCGAGACGGCGAGCCGGTGACAATCGCAGACATCGGCGGCACCGGCGCGGTTTGTGCCCTGCTGCGCGACGCGATGATGCCCAACCTGGTCCAGACGCTCGAAGGTGTGCCGACGATCGTCCACGGTGGACCTTTCGCGAACATCGCCCACGGCTGCAACTCGGTCGTGGCGACACGCATGGCCATGCACCTGGCCGATTGGACGATTACCGAGGCCGGCTTTGGGTTCGATCTCGGCGCCGAGAAGTTCCTCGACATCAAGTGCGTGCAAGCCGGTTTGGACCCCGCCGCGATCGTCGTCGTGGCGACCATTCGTGCGCTCAAGATGCACGGCGGCGTCAAGCGCAAGCAGCTCAAGCTCGAGGACGTCGGCGCGGTCTCGGCCGGGCTGCCCAACCTGCACAAGCACCTGGAATCGGCGGCGATCTTCGGCAAGCCCGCCGTCGTCGCCATCAACCGGTTCGCCACCGACACCGACGCGGAGGTCGCGGTGGTTGGCTCGTTCTGCGACTCCATCGGGGTGCGTTGGGCCGTTTCAGACCATCACGGTCGCGGTGGCGAAGGGGCGGTGGACCTGGCCAGGGCTGTCATCGCAACCGCGCGCAAGCCGACCGCGCCGTTCACGCCCGCCTACGAGCGCAGCGACTCGGTCGCCGACAAGATCAGCTCGGTCGCGACGAAGATCTATGGCGCCGATGGCGTCGCCCTGTCGGTGCAAGCGCGTCGCGATATCAAGCGCATCGGTGAGCTCGGATTGAGCCACTTGCCCATCTGCATCGCCAAGACCCAGAGCTCGCTGTCCGACAACCCGAAGCTGCGCTGCCGGCCGACCGGTTTCACAATCAACGTCGCCGAGATTCGCCTCAACGCGGGCGCCGGATTCCTCGTGGTGATGACCGGCGAGATCATGCGCATGCCGGGTCTGCCACGGCGGCCCCAGGCCAACGCGATCGACCTCACCGAAGACGGGTCGATTATCGGGATCGCCTGATCGAACGCCGCAACTCCGCGCAGAACGCCCGGGCCGCTGCCGAAAGTCCCGCTTCACGACCGTGTACAACAAACAGCTGGCGGACGATGGGCGTTCGCGGGTCGTCAAGGATTCGCAATCGGCGGGCCAGTACGTCGGCGAGCACGGCGTCTCGGCTGACCAGCGCGCGGCCCACACCGGCGCGAACGTAGGCTTTCACGGCCGCGATGTTACCCAGCTCCATGGCGATCGGTGGGGCGTCGAAGTGGCGGTCCAGGGTCGCTCGCGTCGGTGATCCGGGTCCGAAAGTCACAAAGTGCAGGAGGCTGGCGTCCGCGGCGCAGAGCTCTTCGGGCGGCCCGACGACAACAAGCTCGTCAGCGCGCCACGGCCACGAGCGCATCGAACCGGGCAGTGAGGGAGCCCCCGTGATGATGCCCACCTCGCTCAAGCCATCGGCGACGCGCTCGACCACGGCCGATGTGCGCGCTTGCACCAGCTCGACAAGCACTCCCGGATGCTCTGCGCGAAACGCGGCGACAAGCTCCGGGAGCATGTACGTGCATGCCGTCGCGCCTGCAGCAACCCGCACGTCGCCGGTTCGCAGGCCCCGCAGCTCCTCGATCTCCCGCACACCGGCCTCGAACGACGCCAGACTTCGACGCGCGGCGGCCGCAAAAGCCACCCCTGCTGCGGTTGGTCTCGCCGCAACGCCGCGTCCCCGATCGAGCAACGGCGCCCCAACGGCGTCCTCCAGGCGGCGGATCGATGCGCTCAAGGCCGGCTGACTCAGGTGCACTTTGCGCGCAGCAGCGGTCACTGTGCCTTCGTCGATGACGGCGATAAACTGGCGCATTTCGTCCAACATTTCACGGATCCCTTCCCCGATCCCTTCCCCCGAATCGCCCCGAATCACCCCGAATCGCCCGAATCGCCCGAATCGCCCGAATCGCCCCGATCGCCGCGAATCGCCCCAAGTATACCGCGGACTCGGTCGATAATTCGTTACATCGATATTTAGCATAAAAATAATCCATTGGACGGATTTAGTGACGACTCCCAGGTTGTGGCGCGGCCCCAAGCGGGGCAGGAGGCGACCATGACGTATGGACTTGAGCTGGTTGGCGGACTTGAGCTCGTGGGTTTGGGCTTGCTGGCTGGCTTGATCACGACCGTTGCCGGGATGGGCGGCGGGATGACCTTGTTGCTCGCGCTGGCGGTACTGCGCGGGCCCCAGGATGCTTTGGCGGTGACGGCCCCGGCGCTGTTGGTCGGTAACCTGCATCGCCTTTGGATGTTCCGCAGTCATCTGAACCGTTCGCTGGCCGGCGCGCTGGCGGTTGGCGCGCTGCCCGGGGCGCTGATCGGCGGTTACTTCGCGGTCGCGGCGCCGCGCGAGCTCCTGCATTGGCTCATGTTGGCGATGACGGCCGCCGCCTTGTCCCGCGCGGTGGGGTGGTGGCGGCCAACGGTGTCGCCGGCCATGGTGCTCCCGGCTGCGTTTGGGACCGGCTTGGTGTGCGCCACTTCGGGCGGTGCCGGCTTCTTGATGTCACCGATTCTGCTCGCCGCCGGCCTGGTCGGGGAGGCGTTCCTGGCGACCTCGGCCGTAACGGCAATCACGATGCACGCCGGCCGCCTCATCGGCTACGGCGCCGGGGGCATGATCGAAGCGAGCATATGGCCGGCCGCTGTGCTTCTCGCGGTGTGCATCGCGGGCGGAAACCGGCTCGGCAAGGCGGTACGCGCGTGGCTGAACGGGCGCCTCGACGGCAAGCTCGAGTACGCCGCGCTGTGCCTGTGTCTCGGACTCGCGGTCGCCGGCGTCGCTTGACACCCGACCGTCGAGCACGTGGACACTGGCGCGACCAGGTGCACCCGCCGCTGCTTCGCGGTAGCGTCGAATCAGTTCCGAATGGAGTCGCCCATGTCATCCACAGCCGCAGCCGCAGGCAACGCCGCCGTCATCGAACGGTTCTACGCCGCGTTCAGCAAACGAGACGCCACCGGCATGGTCGCGTGCTACCACCCGGATGTGCACTTCTCCGACCCCGTTTTCCCCGACCTGCGCGGGCACGAAGCGGCCGCGATGTGGATCATGCTTTGCGAAGCCGGCGAAGACCTGACCCTCGAATACGGCGCCATCGAAGCGTCAGGCGATTCGGGCAGCGCCCATTGGGATGCGCGCTACACCTTCAGCACGGGCAACAAGGTGCTCAACCGCATCGACGCGGCGTTCACGTTCAAAGACGGCCGTATCATCCGGCACCAGGACACGTTCGACCTGCATAAGTGGTCGGGACAGGCGCTCGGCGTCGCGGGCAAGCTGCTGGGCTGGACCGGTTTGATGCAAAACACGGTGCGCAAACAGGCCGACAAGGGCCTGCGGAAATACATCGCCAAGAACAACATCGGCGCCGACATCATCCCGGCGCTCGATGCGTAGGTTGAGGGCAGGCCGCCCAACTCTCACGCCATCGGCGCGTGTGCCGCGCGGGGCAGCTGGATCTCAACCTGCGTCCATTCGCCTTCGCTGGTCGCGGCGCTGGACGAGCGCCCCCAAACATCACTTGCCATCTTTCGTTCCTCCAAACACGCTGAACATCGCGCCGGAAGGTCGCTCCACGGCTCACTCTTGTGCGTTCGAGCTCTCGACAGAGGCTCATTCAACCGTTCGAGCTGTAGAGCGACCGTGAGGTAACCCGGGCTCCATCTCTGCCACGCTCTGAGACGCTGCTCAAACAGCCCCCGAGCAAGAGGAGAACGAGCTCCGGGTTGCCCCCGGCGCGCTCGCAGCCTACCGAATCGTGAAGACACAAGAGGAGCAAGAATGACCGCGCGCCGCAGGCGCACAACACAGGCGCTGGACCGTAGAACACACCGTTTCTAGAGGGATTTACGCCGCTGCCCGACGGTGATCGCGAAGTCGACGGGCAGGCCCAGGCCCTAAAAACCGTTGGCCTTGGCGACCGCGCCATACTGCTTGCCCATCTCGGTGAGCGTGCGCGGCTTGGCCTTGTCCTTGGTGTCGACCGCATAGACGCCAAAACGCAGCGCCATGCCGTGGTTCCACTCGTAGTTGTCGACCAGGCTCCACACGAAATAGCCACGCACGTCGGCGCCGGCCTTGATCGCGGCGTGCAGGGCTGCCAGGTGCGGCTTGGTGCGCAGCTCGAACGCCTTGTTCTTGTCCTCGTACGTGCCGTTTTCGGTGATGATGATCGGCTTGCCGTAGGTCGCGGCGAAGGTGACCACTTCGCCCATCCCCTTCGCGTCGAAGTTCCACACGCCTTTGCCCTGGTCGGGCATGAACTTGAGCATCGGAAACTCGTCGCCGCCGGGCAGGGCGCCTTCCCGCACGTAGATGCGCGTGTAGTAGTTGATGCCGATGTAGTCCATGCGCGCTTTCAAGTCGTCGCGAACCTTGTCGACCTTGCCGTCGAGATCCGGATCCCATTTGCCGTGCACCAACGCGTCCAGGAACATCCGGTTGTAGACGTAATCAAAGCGCTTCACCGCCTCCATGTCGCCCTTGTGGCCTTCGCGTGACGGCGACATCGCGGCGAGGTTGGGCACGAGTCCGACCATGGCCGCCTTGCCGTCCTTGTCGGCATCGACCTTGTCGTTGGCATGAACCGCGTCATACATCCGCGCGTGCCCGACGATCATCGCCTTGGCGACGTCGATCGCTTCTTTCACCTTCAGGTACACGCCCGGCGGGTTGCTGCGCTCCTTGGACGGCAGGATGTAGCCCGACAACACCACCGCGAACGGCTCGTTGAGCGTCGCCCACAAGTCCACCTGGTCGCCGAATGTCTTCGCGCAGTAACCGGCGTACAGGCCGACCCGCTCCTGGGTCTTGGGGTCGAGCCAACCGCGGCGCTTGCAGGTGTCGAGGTCGGCGTTGCAGGCCTTTCCGTCGTGCACCCACAGCGGCAACGTGTAGTGGTTGAGGGTGATCAGCAGCTTGAGCCCGTGTTTCTTCGCGCTGGCGAACATCTTCCGGTAGTGCTCCACAGCTTCCTTGTTGGCGTGCTTGGCGAGCTCGTCGATGGTCGTTGCGGTCCCGGCGCTGGCTGCGGGGAAGATGCGGCTCCACTCGATGGACAGCCGGATCGCGTTGTTGTGGAGCTCGGTGCCCGCGCGCTCGAAGTCGGCGTCGTAGGTCTCCCACATGCCGGGGCCGATCGAGACAGGCTCGCCCTTGATGAACAAGCCGGTGTCCTTGACCAGATCCTTGTCCGTCACGAACTGGTACCAGTCGCTCTGTGTGTCGTTGCACTTGTCGGCCGACATCGTCGGGCAACCCATGTCCACCTGGAATCCGGCGGTCGCAGAGCCCCACAAGAAGCCCTTGGGAAACGCATGATCAAGCACAGGAGCCGCGCCGGCATCGGTTTCGCCGTCGGTTGTGCCGGGGTCTTCGCCGCAACCCGCGCACGCCACAGCAAGGGCGATAAGGGCGACAGCCGGAAGCTGTAGAAATCGAATCATCGGGGTCTCTTTGGGTATCGGCGCCGCAAGCCGGGAGCGTCAGAGGCCGACTCCTATCAGCTTGTCAGGCCGACCGCATCTAGTTTTCGCTGGTGGCCGTCGCGGTGGTCGTCGGGCCTTCCACCTGGGCGATCAGGCTGCTCGGGTCTTCGTTGCTGTACATGGCGCGCTGCACGATCTCGAAGTAGCGATCGACGGTCAGCACGTTGGCGACCACGAGGTTACGCAACATGGGCGTGCACAGGCGTTCGGGCGCGCCGTCGATGTCCAGCTGCGTCTTGAAACGGATCTCGCCGTCGTCGAAGTCGAGCTCGAAGTTGCCGATCGGCAGGCCATAGTTGATGCGCGTGATCAGCTCGGCCATCGGGTACAGGCGCTCGGTCGGCGTGTGTTCGCCGAGCACCGAATAGAACAGCAGCTGGCCCGCTTGCTGCCGAACTTGCGCGAAGCAGTGCCAGCGACCTGCGCGACCGGCGAACCCCATGCGCAGATATCCCTCGTCTTCGACGCGATGGTACTTCCAGCCCTCGGCGTCGAAAAACGCTGCGAATTCGTCCAGCAACTCGGGTAGCGCGGTGTCCATGCCAAGATTGTCAGAAACCACCGCCGTGATGTCCAGCGGCACCGCCGTGGGTCAGAGGGGAAGGAACCAAATAGGGAAGGGCATTTTGTGGGGGTTCGGGGCGGGTCGTTGGGACCGGTGTGGAGATGATGGGTCCGTGGTCGCCGTGGACGTCGTGGTTTACGGGGGACAAGCCCGCGCAGGTCCGTGGTACATTGCGGCCACATAACGGATCGAAAACCACACGCCGATCGGCATTCAACACCGATCCTCATCCCAACGGAGGTCTCAATGCCTTCTTCACGCCTTGGCGTATTCGTGGCCATCTCGCTGTTCGCCTCGTCTGCTTTCGCAGGGTACGAGCAGCCCAAACCGCCCCGTCAGCTGGGCGCCCTGAAGTTCTTTGTCGGCAAGTGGAAGTGCAGGGGCAAGCTGCACGAGATGCCGGGACGTCCCGCCGGCGCCTTTACCGCGACGACCGAAGTGAAGGTCGGGCTCGGTGGGCACTGGGCGACCGCGACCTACATCCAGCACAAGACCAAGACCAACCCGGCGCCGGTCAGCGCGATGTTCATGTACGGCTATGACAGCAAGAACAAGCGCTACATCTCGTCGTATCGAAACAACTACGGGGCGCGCGCGGAGCTCAGCTCGACCGGATGGCGCGGCAACAAATGGGTCGATGAGGGACCGCTTTACGATCGCGAAGGCCACAAGATGAAGATGCGGATGACCTTGCACAAGTTGGGCAAATCCAAGTTCAAGGCGCTGGCCGAATTCAGCGGACCCGATGGCAGCTGGCGTCCGTTCAACCGGTCGGAGTGCCGGCGATGAGCGGCCGGTTCACAAGCGAGGGGATTGCGATGAAATTGTCATTTGCGCGCGCCGTGGCGGCGCTCGTGGTGCTCGGTTTTGCCGGTCAGGCTGCGGCCGCGTCGCCGATCGGGACCTGGAAGACCATCGACGACGAAACCAAGCGGACGCGGTCGCTGGTCAAGATCTACAAGAAGGCCAACGGCAAGCTGTTCGGCAAGATCATCAAGCTCTACCAGCAGCCCAGCGAGCCGAAAAACCCGGTCTGCGACAAGTGCAAGGGCGCCAACAAGAACAAGCCGATTGTCGGCATGAATATCATCCGTGGCCTCGAGCTCGACGACGACGAGTGGGGCGGAGGCACGATCCTCGATCCCGGCAACGGCAAGACATACAGCTGCAAGATCTGGATCGAAGGCGGCGGCAAAAAGCTGAAACTGCGCGGCTATGTCGGCTTCTTCTATCGCACCCAGTATTGGTATCGCGTCAAATAACGGCGCCGACTAAGGGTCAGACCCCGTTATAACAGCTGCTCGAAGGCGCGCGGGGCCGGGCAGACGATGTGCAACCGCGCACCTGTCTGCGGCTGGTCGACCGACAGCTCGCGAGCGTGCAACCCGAGCCGTTTGTCGGACCTGCCATAACGCGAATCGCCGACGACGGGATGCCCAAGCGACAGCAGGTGCACACGGATTTGGTGCTTGCGACCGGTCTCGATGTACACGCGCACCAACGTCCGCGCCTTGCCCCGCTTGATGACTTCCCAACGCGTGCGGGCGTCGCGGGCCTGGGGCGGTGGATCGTCGCTGGTGTACACGAAGAAGTTCTTGTCTTCCCACAGCGCCGTGGTCACGACCCCCTTGTCGCGTTTCACAAGCCCTTCGACGATCGCAACGTATTGCTTTTCGGCCCCTTTCCAGACCGCCTTCATCGCGTCGCAGGCCAACTTGGATTTCGCGAACATCAACACGCCGCTTGTCTCGCGGTCGAGCCGATGGACAGGCCAAAGGCGGGCACGTCTGCCGAGGGATTGCCGGACGATGGCGAGCGCGGTCTTGTGACGCTCCCTCTCGGTGGAAACGGACAACAGTCCCGGGGGCTTTGCGATAGCGATGTAGTCGTCGTCACTGTAGAGCACCTCAAGGCGCCCCGCGCGGCGTCGGCGGTTGGTCTGCTTGTCGCCAGCGGGGGTGTTCAGCGTGCCTTTGCTCCAGCTCAGCGGATGGACGGCGATCGCATCGTCGGGGCTGATCACGTGGTCGTGTTGGGTCGTGCGCTCGCCGTTGACGGCCACGCATCCGAGGCGAAGGCGTTCCTTGAGCTTCTTGCGGCTCCAGCCCGGCAGCTTCTGCGCCAGGCCGACGAGCAATGTCGTTGGCGCATCGACCTGGAATTGTTCGCTCATGCGGTCCCTTTCGTGGCCTTGAACCCAACCACGAGACGTGCGCTACGGGGGAATATGGCCTCGAAAAATGGCTCCGCAGACGCCCTTGGCGCGCGAATTGACGACTTTGAGCGGACGCCAGCTACCTTGTCGTCACAAGTTGACGCACGCGCCTACAGCGGCCTTGCACTTGGTGGTCATGCAGTTGGCGCATCCGGCATTCGAACCGCTCGGTTCGCAGGCGGCCTGGCACTTGTCGAACATGCACGGTTTCAGCGGCTCTTTGTCGCGCGGTCATGGCGAGCGCTGCGATGGCGCCGATCAGGATCGTCGCCCGACGTGCCAGAGATGGGGGGTTGGTCGCCACGTGTGGATGCCGCCTCAGGGCGTTGAGCCGTGCAAGCACTCGTCGACGACGCCCTTGCACTTGTCGATGATGCACTGGCCGCAGCCTTCGGCGGTCTTGGCGATGCCTTGACACGCGAACTTGCAGCTCGCGCCGACGCAGTTGTTCATCGCGGGTTGACCGAGGCAGTCCACGCACTTGCCGCTGGCCTTGAGATCCTCAGCGAAACAGGCCCGCGCTTCGGTGGGCTTTTTCATCGAGCACGCCTGGGCGCCGCCGAGTCCACCCGTGCACACCGCCCAACAGTGTCCGATCGTCGCCGCGACGTTCCCGCCGGCGGAGAGTTTCGCCTGGTCATCGGAGGAGCAGGGAGCGTCGCTACCACTCGACGATCCGCCGCTCGACGACGAGCCGCCCGACGAGGACGCCCCCGACGAGCCTGCAGATTCGGCCTTGCACGCCGGGTCTTCTTGTCCGCCGGTATGTTTCTTGGCCCACTTTGAGCACAGCTCGGGCGTTGTCTCCTGCGAGAGACAGCCGCAAGCGAGCACCGCACATGCCGCGGCGATAATGGCGAGGCGCACGTTCTTCAAAATGACCCGCTCAGCACCAGCCCGGGCCGGTGGATGGTGGGCGCGAATCGCCACGTTGCTTTCTTCGTCGGTTCGGGGTCGTCGGGGCCGCCGAACGCGTAGGTGTACCAGCCCACACCGCCACCGACGAGGAACAGGCTGATCGACAAGACCTGCATTCCGCTGGCCTTGGAAGCGAGCGTCTCGTGCTCGGCGAGCTCGTTGTTGCGCAGGGCCGGATCGGGCGTGTTGACCGCGCTGGTCGCCGCTGTGTCCGCCTCGCCGTTGAACACGATCGCGCCACCGTAGGCGATCGCCGAGAAGACGAACAGGCCGGCCGATACGCCGTACAGGACCTTCTCCTTGGTGGTCATGCCCACCACGCCGCTGACCACGCGCTGACGACCCTTGCGCTCGGCCGCGGTCTTGGCCTGGTCGGCTTCGGCCTTGGCCGCGGCGGCTTCTTTGCGCGCGCGGTCGGCGTCGGCCTTGGCCTTTTCAGCGTCGCTCTGGCCTTTGGCGAGCCGCGTCCGGTACGCCTTGATCTCGTCGAGGTGGATCTGCGTGCGGCGCCGCATCTCCTTGTCTTTGCTCGTCTTGAGCACGATGCGGAAGTCCCGCTCGGCCTCGGCGAGCATGAACGCCCGCTGTTCGGCGCGCGCGGCGTTGAACATGAACGCCGGGTTTTTGTGGATGCCGTAGGCTTCGTGAAAGCGCTCGGCGGCCTTCTTGAACTCACCCTTGTCGTAGTAGTGCTTGGCCACTTTCAAGGCACCCATCGCGGCGGCTTCGTTGGCGTGAGCGGCCGGGGTGTGCACCAGCGCCGCAATCATCGCCATGGCGGCGACGAGGAGGGCGGTGGACTGCAGGTGACGCGGGTTCCGAGGGATCGGCTTGTTCATGGTTTTCGGAGGGTAGAACCGCCGATGCCTCGTTTCAAGACGATGGACGCTTTCAGCTGGCATATGTCGAATTCATTCGTGCGACTGCGCGACGTTTATCCGGACCGTTAGATCGCCCGCTGAGCTTGCGCGTCACTGCTTGCAGCGACCCTGGAGGCGGTTATGAAGACGACGCGAATGATGACATTGATGGCCCTGCTGCTCGTGGTGCCGATGACTGGGACCGCCGAGTCCGAGCCGTTAGCTGCGGTGCGGGGCACGGTGGTCAACGCCGCTAGACGCCCGCTGACCGGCGCCGAGTGCAGCTTCGACGCCTCGTTTCGCGCGCGAAACCGGATCGCGCGGACCGATCGCAACGGTCGCTTCGGACCGCTCTATGTCCGCCGCGGTCGTCACATGCTGACCTGCCGCAAGAGTGGTTACTACCCGACTGCGATCCTCGTGCGAACCGGGACTCCGCACGCTAGCAATGTCCTCATCAGCCTGCGCGCGCGCCGAAATAAGAACGTTACCCAAGCGAAGGGCGAAAAAGACGCCGAGGCTCAGGCACCGGTCACCCGTGCCCCGCGACCGACGATCAAGCGTCGGCGCCCCGTGAAGCGTCGGCGAGCCAAGCGCAAGGCCCCGCGCGTCAGCTATGGGGTCGGTTCGATGGGAGCGTCCGGTGTCGGCTATGGCGGCGGCGGTGTCGCCTACGGCAGCGGCGTCGTCGTCACGACGGCCAGGGGGATGCGCGGCCGCGGACGAGTTCACGGATACGCGCTCGCCAGGAAAGCCAAACGAAAGCCGATGTATCGCCGCGACGTCGGCGGTGACCGGGAAGGCTACGACCGCATCTCCGAAAAAGGCTTCGTCAGCCCGACCCAGAAGCCGCTGTCCACCGTCAGCATCGACGTCGACACCGCCGCGTACAGCAACGTGCGTCGTTTCGCCAACAACGGCCGCCTGCCGCCGCGCGACGCCGTGCGCATCGAAGAGCTCGTCAACTACTTCGACTACAACTACCCGGGTCCGCGCGGCTCGCGGCCGTTCGCCGTGCACACCGAAGTCAGCACCGCGCCCTGGAACCGCAAACACCGCCTGGTGCACATCGGCCTGCAGGGCAAACGGGTGCAGACCGCCAACCTGCCAGCCAACAACCTCGTCTTTCTCATCGACGTGTCGGGCTCGATGCACAGCACCAACAAGCTGCCGCTGCTCAAGAACGCGTTTTCGCTGCTTGTCGACCAGCTCCGTGAGCAGGACCGTGTCTCGATCGTCGTGTACGCCGGCGCCGCTGGTGTCGTGTTGCCGCCCACCCACGGCAACGAAAAAGGCCGGATCCTTCGCGCTCTCTACAACCTGCGCGCGGGCGGCTCCACGGCCGGCGGTGCGGGCATCAAGCTCGCCTACCAGCTGGCCCGGAAGACGTTGCTGCGCGGCGGCAACAACCGCGTCGTGCTCGCCACCGACGGCGACTTCAACGTCGGCACGTCCAGCGACGGCGAGCTGACCCGCCTCATCGAAAAAGAGCGCGACGGCGGCATCTTCCTGACCGTGCTCGGTTTCGGCACCGGCAACTACCAAGACGCCAAGATGCAGAAGCTCGCCGACAAGGGAAACGGCCATCACGCCTACATCGACAGCCTGCTCGAAGCGCAGAAGGTGCTCGTCCGCGAGATGGGCGCGACGCTGCTGACCATCGCCAAGGATGTGAAGGTGCAGATCGAGTTCAACCCCGCCCGCGTCAAGGGTTGGCGGCTCATCGGCTACGAAAATCGGGTGATGGCGGCGCGCGACTTCGCCGATGACAAGAAGGACGCCGGGGAGCTTGGCGCCGGCCACTCCGTCACGTTCCTCTACGAGCTGATCCCGACCGGCAGCGAGGAGTCGGTCAAGGGCCACGCGCCGCTGCGCTACCAGGCTCGCAAGGCCACGGCTGACGGAGGCGAATTGATGCACGTCAAGCTCCGCTACAAGGCGCCGCGCGGCAAAAAGAGCAAGCTCATCACCCAGCCGCTCATCGACCGCCACACGCCGCTCGCGAAGACCTCCAACGCGTTCCGGTTCGCCGCCGCGGTCACCGAAGTCGGGCTCGTCCTGCGCGGCAGCAAGCACAAGGGGCGCTCATCGTTGAGCCACGCGATCTCCCTGGCGTCCGGTTCGGTCGGAGCCGATCCCCACGGTGACCGCCACGAGTTTCTCCAGCTCGCCTCCCGCCTCCGCAAGCTCGACCGAACGACCAAGCGGCCGTAGCACGAAGGAATCGGGGATGGTCGCCGCGCGGAGCATCGCCAATCGGCGCGGCGGCCTGCCGGTGGTATCGTCGCCCCATGGCCTGGCAGTCGTATGCGAAAAAAGCGCTGTCCCGCACCTTTCGAGGCGTGTGGTTGGCGCGGCGAGCGGCGGCGAACCTGGCCGCCACCTCGTCGATTCACGATCCCGAGCGCCGCGCCGACACCGGTCCGAAACGGCGCGACGCCAAGAGCGGCGGGCGCAACATCCTCTTCATCACCGTCGACCAGCAACGCTTCGACGCGCTCGGGTGCAACGGCGGCCAGGTCGCGCGAACACCGGTCCTCGATGAGCTCGCCGCCAACGGTCTGAACTACCGGCGCGCCCACGTGCAAAACGTCGTCTGCATGCCCGCCCGGTCCACGATGCTGACCGGCCAACACCCCTGGACCCACGGCGTTGTCGCCAACGGCGTGCGCCTGCCCGATGACGCGCCGAGCGTGGCCGACTACCTCCGCGAGCAAGCCGGATATGCCACCGCCCTTGTCGGCAAAGCGCACTTCGACCCGCACCTCGATCCCGCGCTCCGATGGTTCGAAAACCGCGCGTCCGCCGAGCGTCTGCAAGGTCCATGGCACGGCTTCGAACACGTCGAATTCGCCACCCACGGACCGATGGTCGGCCATCACTACGCCGCGTGGCTCTGGGCAAACGGCGCCGAGTTCATCGACGGTTTCGGCGGCGTCTTGACCGCTGAAGGGGGCGGGGCGACCAACGCGCCCGAGGTCGGCCACAACCCGATCCCGACCGAGCTCTACCACACCAACTGGGTCGCTGAACGCACCATCGCATGGCTCGATTCCGTGCCCGAGGAGCGCCCCTTCTTCTGCTGGATGAGCTTCCCCGACCCGCACCACCCGCTCGATCCGCCGCTCGCCGAGGTCAACGCGCGCATCGACTACCGCGATCTCGACCTGCCCGCGGGCCATCCCGGCTCGCCCGAAGCCATCCGCGACGTCCTGGCCGGCAAGCCGCAGCATTGGCTCGATTGGTACGAACAGCGGTTTCGCAACCCGGAAGGCGGCCCGGTCTTCTTCGACCCACGCGCGTTCACGGCCGACCAGGTGCGCGAAGTCAACGCGATGATCCACGTCGAAAACGAGCTCATCGACGACGCGTGCGGCAAGGTCTTTGCGCGGCTGGCGGCGACCGGAAAACTGGCCAACACCGACATCTTCTACACGTCCGACCACGGCGAGCTGCAAGGCGACTTCGGCCTGATGTTCAAGGGCCCTTACCACGTCGAATCGTTGCTGCACGTGCCGATGGTGTGGTGTCCCGCAGCGTCCGCCGGCGTCGAAGCGGCCCAGGTCGAGCAGCCCGTTGGCCACGTCGATCTCGCGCCCACGTTCTGCGACGTTGCCGGCTTGCCGGTGCCCGATTGGATGCAAGGAAAGTCGCTGCCTTCTGTCGCCGGGGACCAGCGCGAGCGCGTCATCACCACGTTCGACAGCCAATTCGCCGCGGTCGGGATGCACCTGCAGACGATCTTTCGCGACGGCTTGCTCTGCACGCGCTACGGGCCGTCGACAACCGATGAAGGGGGCCAGTGGCCGCTCTATTGGCGCATTTGGGGCGCCGGATCCACGCCACCGCGGTACGACGGCAGCGAGGGCGAGCTCTACGACGTCGTCAACGACCCGCACCAACACCGCAACCTCTGGAACGATCCCCCCTGGCGGCAGCGCCGTGACGACCTCGTGGCCGATCTCGACGCGAACCTTCCCCCTCGCCGCGCCGCCGCGCTGCCGTTCGCCGCGCCAACCTGATCCCCCGTTTGCCGCATGACACGTGATCCGTTGCCGAGGCGCGCGCTGACGATGCTCGCGCTGGTGGTCGCCGGCGAGGCCGTATTCGCGCTGCCATTCGTCCTCGCCCGCGTGTTCCGACCGACGCTGCTCGACGTGCTCGGGATCACCCACCTGCAGCTCGGCGCGGCGATGTCGGTCTACGGCGTCGTGGCGATGCTGTCCTACTTCCCCGGCGGTCCCCTCGCCGACCGATTCGGGCCGCGCCGCTTGATGGCCGTCGCCCTGGCGCTCACCGCGCTCGGCGGCGTGTACTACGGCAAGCTGCCATCGGCAGGCGGCCTCTCAGCGCTGTTCGGCTACTGGGGCTGCACGACAATCTTGCTGTTCTGGGCGCCACTCATCCGGGCGACGCGACGATGGGGTGGCGCCGACTCGCAAGGACGGGCCTACGGGCTGCTCGATGGTGGACGTGGCCTGTTCGCTGCAGTGCTCGCGACCGCCTCTCTTGTCTTATTCGGTGCGTTGATGCCCGACGATCCATCCGCGGCAACCCTGGCTGACAAGACCACCGCGCTTCGCCGCGTCATCGGCGTGTTCACCCTTGCGACACTCGGTGCCGCGCTGCTGGTGTGGCTGGCAATCCCCCGCGAAATCTCGGCACGAGGTCGGGCAGCATCGCCGGAAAATGGCACGCAGCCATGGAATTGGGCCGCCGTCATCGAGGTCCTTGGCAACCGGCGCGTGTGGCTCCAAGGCGCCATCGTTGTGTGCGCATATGTCGGATACAAGGGCATCGACGACCTCGGGCTGATGGCGCGGGACATGCTCGGCGCCGACGATGTGCAGGCCGCACGCATCGGGGCCATCGCGTTTTGGGCGCGGCCATTTGCGGCGCTCGGCGCGGGACTGCTCGGCGACAAGATCGGGGGTTCGCGGGCCATGATCCTGTGTTTCGCGGCCATGTTGTGCGGCTACGGCGCGGTCGCTGCGGGCCTCTTGCAAGCCTCGGCGACGTGGACCTTGTTCATCGCCGTCATCGCCACCGCCAGCGCCGTCTACGGGTTGCGCGGTCTCTATTTCGCGGTTTTCGCCGAGTCTGGCGTGCGCCCCGCCGTCACCGGTACCGCCGCGGGCATCGTCAGCGTGGTTGGCTACACTCCCGACGTGTTCATGGGGCCGTTGATGGGTTGGTGCACCGATTCGTGGCCCGGCGCGACCGGTCATCGCGTCGTATTCGCTATCGTCGCTGGATTCGCCGCCGCTGGCATCGCCATCACTGCGCTTTTCGTTCGCCTGTGCGCCGCCCGAAAGGTCGAGGTCCGCCGATGACGATGTCGGTTGAAGAGGCGCTGGAGGTGCTCGACGTCACCGCCGACGCCGAAAAGAAAGAGGTCCGGCGGGCCTACCTGCGACTGGTGAAAAAGCACCGCCCCGAGCGCGATCCCGAGGGCTTTGCACGGGTCCGTGAAGCCTGGGACGTCTGGCAGGAAGGCATCGTCTACCACCGCTTCTCCGCCTGGCAGTCCGACGCATTCTCCGACCCAGAGCCAGACCCAGACGCAGACCCCGACCCAGACCCAGACGCAGACCCAGACCCAGACCCAGACCCCGACCCAGACCCCGACCCAGACCCAGCGCCCGCAACCGACGTTCAACCCGACGCGGCCGAGTGGACGGTCCTTTCAGCCGACGCGCCGCAGGTTGAAACGAACTCCGATCCGGTCGCCTCGACCGCCAGCGATGACGCAGCCTGGACCGTGCTGTCGTCCGACGCAGACACCGACACCGACACCGATCCCGACCCTGCCACGGACACCGACACCGACACCGACACCGACACCGACACCGCAGATCCAGACGACGCTCCACTCGATGAATTCGCCTTCGAGCTCGACGAGTACGACGAGGACGGCGCCCTGCTGCTGGCCGCGGTCGCCGGTGACGCGCTGGACGACGCCTGGGTCGATGACGACAAGGCCGCATTCATGGCTCACGTCGATGACTGGCTGGACTATGAGGCGGCCCACAACGCGGCCAACCTGGTCAACCTCGTCTTCCAACTGCACGCCTTCGGCGAACACACGCGCGCCTACGAGGTACGCCGGTACGGCGACGATTGGATCGAGCGAAACGGCGGCGAGGTGAAGCAGCTCAACGCGTTCACGGCCGTCTTCTGGCGCATGAGTCGCGAGATGGACAGCGCCGCGGACCTGTTCGGCAACCGGGCCCTTCGCGCGCTGGCGGATGGCGTCATGGAGGCCGACCCCAGCCACGAAGACGTCGCTTTCGGGATTCAAAAATGGGGCATCGACAACCCCGACACCGCGATCGTCGCCTACAAGGAGCTCCCGACGGTCGCGCCGACGCTCTGGGCGTTCGTCGAAAAGCCGCTCGACGACGCGCTCAAGGGGATCATCGACACGGCCACCATCTCCGAAGAGGAAGAAGGGTCGGGTTGCATGAGCAGCGCGCTCGGCTGGGTCGGACTTATCGTCGCCATCCAAGCGCTACGAGCGTGTGCGCGCCTGTTCGAGTAGTTTTGGTTCCCGGCGAGGGAGGACGCGATGAGCACGATTATCGGCATTGACCTTGGCACCACGAATTCGGCCGTCGCCGTGCTCCAGGGCGGCGAGCCCATCCTCATCGCCAACGCTACAGGTGAGACCTTGACCCCGTCGGCCGTGAGCATCGCCAAGGGCGGCCAGGTGCTCGTTGGGCAGGCCGCACTTTCCCGCGCGACGACCCATCCCGAAGCCACTGCGGTCGCCTTCAAGCGGGACATGGGGTTGCTCAAGCGGTTCGAGCTCGACGGCCGCAAGATGACGCCGCCTGAGCTCTCGGCCGTTGTGCTCGCGCAGCTCAAACGCGACGCGGAGGCTTTCCTGGGCCACCCGATCGAGGAAGCCGTCGTCACCGTGCCCGCTTACTTCGACGACGCGCAACGGCAGGCCACCCGCAGCGCCGGGGAGATCGCGGGCCTCAAGGTCGAGCGCATCATCAACGAGCCGACTGCAGCGGCGCTCGCCTACGGGATGCACGCCAAGGACCGGGAGTTGACCGCCGTGGTGCTCGATGTGGGCGGCGGCACGTTCGATGTCACGGTGCTCGAGCTGATCGAGGGCGTCATCGAGATCCAATCCTCAGCCGGCGACGCGCGTTTGGGCGGGGAAGACTTTGTCGACGCGCTTGTTGCCCACGCGGTGGCCGAGCTTGGCGAAATCGACCACGCGAGCTCCCGTGCACGCGTTCGGGCGGCTTGTGAGCGGGCCAAGTGCGCGCTCTCGTCGTCGGAGGACACCCGCATCGTGGCGCCCGGGATCGAGGTCGCCGGCAAGAAGGTCGACTGCGACATCGCCATCACCCGCGACGAAGCTCACGAGCTCTGGGCACCGCTGTTGCAGCGACTGCGCGTTCCCATTCGGCGGGCGCTGATGGACGCCGACATGGCCGCTGACGACGTGGACGAGGTGCTGCTTGTCGGTGGCGCTACCCGCATGCCGTGCGTCGTACAGCTCGCCGCCGAGGTGTTTGGAAAGCTGCCCCAGACCGACCTGCCGCCCGATGAAGCCGTGGCGATGGGCGCCGCGGTCCAGGCCGCGCTCAAGGAGGGCAATGAGGCGGTGGATGATCTCGTCGTCACCGACGTCGCGCCGTTCACCCTCGGGGTCGAAATCGTCAGCGAGATCGGCAGCCGGCTCGTCCACGGCGTCTTTGCGCCCGTCATCGAACGCGGCACGGTGATTCCATGCAGCCGCGTGAAGCGTTTCGCCACGACAGAGCCCGGCCAGACCTCCATCTCGGTCAAGGTGTTCCAAGGCGAATATGCCGAGATCGAGCGCAACCGAAAGCTCGGCGAATACACGGTCAAGGGCATCCCCAAGAAGACCGGCGAGTGCCAGGAGGTCGACATCCGCTTCACCTACGACCTCAACGGCATCCTCGAGGTGGACACCACCGTCATCGCCACGGAAAAGGTCGCCCAGATGGTCATCCAGCGGGCGCCTGGTCGCATGAGCAAAGGCGAAGTGAAGAAGGCCCGCAAGGCGATGCAGCGGCTCAAGGTCCACCCGCGCGAGCTGCTGCCGAACACCGTCGCGCTCGAACGCGCCAACGCCCTGTACGTCGAGGTCCGCGGCGGCGATCGCGACCGGCTTGGCTACATCATCGCGGCCTTCCGTGCGGCGCTCGATGAACAGGACGCGGCGGTTATCGCGGAGCTGCGCGACGACCTCAACGCGACCGTGAGCCGCATGAAACGGGGATGAGTCCGGCCCGGAACCGGAGAAGCACGTCACCCCGGAGCTGCTACCCGACGAGTTTGCGCCGCCAGTGCTCGACGAACTGCCGCCGCGTTGTTGGTCCGACGATGTTGGGCATCCGCGGCTGCAAGTGGGCCGTCTTCTTCAGCTTGTCGACCCAATCGCCCCGCAACGTGCAGCGGGTAGCGGCGGGATCGACGCCGTACAGAGGCGCCGCGTTCAGCCCGAAGATGCCGGCGCGGATGGCCTTGGTCATGGCGGGATAGCCGTGTTTGGTCTGCAGCGCCTTGGGAATCGTGAACGCGCGAAACGCCTGGATCTGCGCTTGCGGTGAGCCAAACCAGATCGAGTCGGTGCCCCAAACCACGCGCTTGTCGCCGACGTACTTGAGCAGCTTGCCGATGACGTGGGCGGCCTGCGTGGGTTTGGTCATGACGTTTTGCCAGGTGCCGCCGAGCTCTGCGTAGACGTTGCTGTTGGGCTTGATGCCCGCTTCCTGCAGCGATCGGATGAGGCGATTCACGCCGCCGACGGGTCCGGTTGCCGCGTACGGTCCTTCCTTGCCGCGGCAGGTACTCGCCATTGCTGGCCGGGCCAAACCACATCGGCAGACGCAGCGGCGGGTCGGGGCGGCTCTTGCGAGTGGTCTTCATCGGCTTGCCGGGTTGGCGAACAGGAACAACGGCTTGGAACGGCTACGTTGTATGATGCATTGTTTCGCGCCGAGCTGGTGCGATGAAAGCCAGCAACGGATGGCGGTATGAATACGTTGAACAATCGGGGCGCGTCGCGGTTCGTCGGCGTTGCGTTGCTCGTTGCGATGCTGCCCGTTGCGATGCTCACCGCGTGCAGCGACGAAGACAGTCCCGGCGATGGGGCTGAAGTTTCCAACGCCGCCGATTCTGGTGAGGGCGGCGCCGATGCTGGGGTTGGCACCGACGCAGCCGCCGCCGCGTTTTCCCCCGATGACACCGACAAGGCCGTTTTCGCGTTGCTCGACAAGGCCCACGACGCCCTGGGCAAGACGCCGCTGTGGCCCGGTTTCGCGCTGCCGACCAAGCCGCTCTACCTCATTCGTCGCAGCCTCAAGGGCACGGCGCGATACGCCTTTGTCACCCACGTCGACAAGGCGCCGGCCGGGGCCAAGACGTTCACCATCGGCAAGCATGTCGTGCACCGCTTCGACGCGAAGAAGGGCGCTCTGTCGTCGACGCGGACGGCTTACTCCTACGAAGACATCGCCGGGGTGCAAGCCACCATGGCCGCCTATGACGACGCCACGCCTTCCGAACCCGCGGCGTTCCTGGGCGCGCTCGCCAAGGCCAGCTTCGAACGGATGAAGGAGCTCGACGACACCTGGGAGCCGGTCGAGGGCTGCGGACGGTCCAACTATCCGCGCGACCAGGAGCTGCTCGAGTTGACCTTGCTCGAGGACGCGCTGTTCGCCGAAACCATCGCCGCCAAGACCGCCGACCTCCCCGCGCGCATGACCGAAATCGTCGCGATCCGCGCCCGTCGACTCGCCATCGAGCCCTACACCGACCGCATCGACGCCGACGGCGAAAACCGTTTCGGGGCGCCGCATTTCGCGAAGCTGACCCTGCCGGCGCTGGTCGGGGTTCAGTCCGCCGAAGACCGCCGGAAGGTGATCGCCGACTCGCTTGCCAAGGCGATGACCGTGCCCCTGGAAGACCTCGACGACTACCTGATGTGGAAGCGGCCGCTCGTTTCCGCCGTCGTGCTCATCGACCTCGCGCGCAAGGTCGGCGTGAAAGTCGAGCCGTCGTTTAAGGCCGGCAAGGCAGCCGTCGCCGCTATCATCGCCGCCAAGGGCGCGCCGGTCCTCAGCCACATCGACACCGTCAAGAAGCGCCACGACATGGCCGCCATCACCAAGCGGGCGGTGGCGTTGATGAAATACTGAACGGAAGGTCCAGCCCATTTTGGGCGCAATGCCGATCGTTTAGGCCGGAACATTCTGAAAACATGACGAAACGGCACAGCACCATCCTCTCCGCCTGACAACGCAGGGGGAGATGGGCCGCAGGCTCAGAGGGGGTTGATCCGAACAGCCGCCGAAGGCGTCCGTTTCACGGTCGATTTTCGAAAATCGTCTGAAAACAACATGTTCCTGCTCTGTCTGAGAGGTCGGTTGACTACGACGGTGCAAGCCGCAAGGCGGCGGCAGGCAGTAGCTTGGGGTGCCAACCCCAAGGAACGCGTTCGTCTTCGGGGACAGCCGCGACGCGGCGGCAGGACCTGTCGGCGCTTCACGCCTCAAGATGATGAACCGACAGCCCTTGGGCTGGCGCCCAAGGCTACTGCCTGTCGACGCTTCGCGCCTACAGATCCGCTACCCGCTACAGGCTCCTGGACCGGATTCAAACGTTGTAGGCGTGGCTGCGAAGCGCGGGTCAACGCGGTCGACAAGCGGGCCGGTGAGCGTGCGCTGGCGCTGCTGGACCGGGCTGCTGCCTTGACCTGGGGGCTGTGGCGCCGAAGGTCCTAAACGGCCATCAGCCCGTAGGACCGTCTCTACGGGCCGATCACGGCTGGAAGCTATTGATACCCCACCCCCCTATCAAAACCGCTCCAGGAGCCTCTACGAGCCACGCAGAGGCATATGGCCTCGAAAAATGGCCCCGCGGACGCCCTCGGCGCGCCAATCCGCTCGTCCGTGAGATTTCGGTCGGCAAACGCCCCGCTACCGCTTTCCGAGCTCCGCCAGTAGCCCGATCGCAGCGAGCCGCACCCACCCCACCCGGCCTCGGTTGCGAGCCGCGATCCGGCCCTTTACCCTGCGCGGCCCTGCGTTCCCGGCGCGCGTCAACATCGACGTGGGCCCATCGTCGCACGTGCCGTTTGATCAAAGGGGCCTGTAGCGGCGACCAATCGACCATGACAACCACCGCGCCACCACGGCTGCTCTTCGTCAGCCACCACTTCCCGCCCGATATCTCGATCGGTAGCAAGCGCAGCCATCGCATCGCGTCGCAGATGCGCGCGCGCGGCTGGAATGTGGACGTGTTGTGCGGCGAGCTCATCTACCAGGACGGCATCGATGAGCGGCTGATGGACCGCCTGGACGGCGTCAACATCGTCCGGACCCACGAATTCAACCCGCGAGCCTGGGCGCGCTACGTGCGGGACCAGCTTTCCGGCTCGCCAAGCGCTGCGACCCCCGAGAAACCCCGAAAAGACGGCGCGAAAGCGACGACACCTTCGACCGGGGCCGAGAATCCGGGCTCTGCCAACGGCTCTTTCGCCGCAAGCCTGAGAACATGGGCTTCTTTCGGCCTTCAGAACCTTATCGAGATCCCCGACGAGTGGGGCGGTTGGTTGGCCCCCGCCCTCGCCGCTGCCGAACGCATGCCGCGGCCCGATGTTGTGCTCGCCACCTTCCCGATCGCCACATCCGTCCTTGTCGCGACTGCCATTGCCACCCGCTACGGTGTGCCGTTGGTGCTCGACTACCGCGACCCCTGGAACGCCGCCAAACGCCGCTCGCACCTGCCCGACGCGCGCAGGCAGCTCGAGGCCCGCATCGAAGCTGCGTGTCATCGCCGCGCCACCGCCCTTGTCACCGTCACCCCCGGCCTCGCCGAAGAGATCGGCGCCCAGGTCGGCCGTCACGTTCACCTCGTCACCAACGCGTGCGAGCCCGAGCGTCTCGCAGCAATTGAGCCTCGCGCTTTCGATGTGCCCACCATCGTCTACGCCGGCGCGCTCTACGGCGGCCGCTCCGTCACGCCGATCCTCGATTCTTTCGCCCGATTGCAGGCGGCCGGGAAGCTGTCCCCAAAGAACCTGCGGATGCTCGTGATGGGGCCCGATAGCGGCACTGTGGTGGGCGAAGCTGCCGCGCGCGGGGTGTCCGAGTTCTGCGATGTGCAGCCGCCTCAACCCCATCATGTCGCGCTTTCAGCCATGCTCGGCGCGGCCGCCAACATCCTCGTGGTGGCGCCCGAACATCGCCTGCAGGTGCCCGCCAAGGTCTTCGAACAGATGGCCACCGGCCGGCCGATCCTCTGCCTCGCCGAAGCGACAGCCGACGCGCGCCGTATCCTCGACGCAAACCCCCGCGCCTTCGCCGCCGAGTCCGATGACGCCGCCTCGGTCGACGCCGCCGTACTCGATGTCGTCGCGACCACGAGCGACTCATCCCTGTCCGATGGCGCTGCCGCCATCCCGGCCGCTTACACCGTCGACGCTACGATGGGCCGCCTCGACAGGATCCTGCGTCGCGCCATCGGCCGACCTTCCGGCGCTACCGGTGACGTTCGCCTCGCTGCGACCGGCGACCTGATGCTGCCTGGCGAGATCGTGCAGCGCCTCCAAGCCGACCCGATCGCCACGTTGGGCCCAGCCGGACAACGTTTGCGCGCCGCCGACATCGGCCTTGGCAACCTCGAGACGCCGTTGGTCATCAACGCGAAACCCGTCGTCAACGACAACCCGCTGCAGCCCGTCTTCCTTGCGCCCGCCTCGCTCGCCCACAAGCTGCGTGAAGGCGGCTACAACGTGCTCAACCTGGCCAACAACCACATCGGCGACGGGCAGGGCGAAGGCATCATCGAGTCGCGCGCTGCCTGTATCGCCGCCGGAATCGCCGCTGTGGGGGCGGGCGCTGACCTCGCCCAAGCGAACCGCCCCGCGTTTTTCGAAATCGGTGAGCGTGTCGTCGCGGTCGCCGGGTACTCCAGCTTCTGCACCGCCACGCCGACCACCGCCGGCAGCGCGCCCATGCACGAAGCCGCCATAGTCGCCCAAGTTCAGCGTCTGTGCCGGCAAGCCGACCACGTCGTCGTCAGCCTCCACGACGGCATCGAGTACGCCGAGCTGCCCGCCGCCGGGTTCCGCAGGCTCTGCCACGCCATCGCCGCCGCCGGCGCAGACGTCGTGCTCGGCCACCATCCCCACGTCTACCAGGGCCACGAGTTCGTAGATGGCTGCTGGATCGTCTACTCGCTCGGCAACACGCTGGCCGACACCATCGATCCGACCATCAAACGCCTCGCTTTTGAGCGAACCGCCGTCGTCTTGCACGGTCTGCACGACCTCGCCCCCGATGATCCGCGTCTCGAAGACGTCGTGGTCGCCGAATTGACCCTCGGCGATGAGGCCCCACTGCTCGATATCAGCCTGCATCGCCTGCGCGAAGACCTGCGCATCCACGCGTCCACCGCCGATGAACAAGCCCGCTTTGGGGAGCAGCTTGCCGATCAGCTCGAGGCCCTGCGCACCGACGACGCGCGCATGGACGAGTTCGAGCGCCTCTTCCTGGCTGAAAGCGTCGGCGGTGTCATGAACGCGCGAGCGATCCTCGGGCGTATTCATCGCATTCGGCCGCGCCATGCCAAGCTCGCGGGGCGCTTCCTGGTCGACAAACTGCAGCGCATGCGAGGCGCCTGATGTGTGGATTCGTCGGCGTCTTTTTCGATGACCACGGCGTCGTGCCGGACAAGGCGCCGCTCGCGGCCATGCGGGACTTGCTGGAGCACCGCGGGCCCGATATGGCCGGACTGAGGGTGGGCGATGGCTACGGCCTTGGCTTTCGACGGCTGTCGATCCTCGATCTGCGACCGGAAGCCAACCAGCCGATGCGCGCGCCCGACGCCGATGTTTGGATCACGTTTAACGGCGAGATCTACAACCACAACGAGCTGCGCGACCGACTCGTGTCGATGGGGCACACGTTCGCCACCACGTGCGACACCGAAGTCTTGCTGCACGCCTATCTGCAGTGGGGCCAGGGCTGCGTGGACCACCTCGAAGGCATGTACGGCTTTGCGATCCGCGACGAGCGCGACGGCACAACGGTCATCGCGCGCGATCCGGTCGGGATCAAGCCGCTCTACTACGCCAGAATGCCCAAGGAAGGCCCCCACGGCGGCGCTGGCGGCTGGCTCGTCGCGTCCGAATCCAAGGCGTTTGCGGCCTGGCCCGGGTTCGAGCTGCGATTTGACCCCGAGTCCCTGGCCGAGCTGCTCGCGTTCCGTTTCGTCGCCGGTGAAAGCAGCCCGATGCTCGGCGTCAAGCGCATATTGCCCGGTCATGTCGGCGTGTTGCGCGATGGACGATGGACGTTTCGGCGGTTCTTCGATGTACGCGACACCTGGTGTGCGCCCGGTCACGTCGGCGGCACTTTCGAAGAGCGCGCGCGGGATCTAGAAGCCGTCATCGCCGAGGCGGTCAAAGCCGAGCTGCAGTCCGATGTCCCCCTTGGCACGCAGCTATCGGGCGGCGTGGACTCCGGTCTCGTCACGGCGCTCGCTGCCCAGGCGCGCGATGAGGCCATCAAGACCTTCACCGTGTTCTTCCGCGGCGAAACGTCCGACGAACGCCCTGAAGCCCGAAAGGTGTCGGATCGCTACGGCACCGAACGCCGCGAGCTTGAGCTCGTCGCCGACCGCTTCGTGGACATGCTGCCCGAGCTGACCTGGCACCTCGACGAGCCGCTCAACCACCCCAACTCCGCCGCCGTCTACTCGCTGTGCAAGCGCGCCAAGGACGAGGTCACCGTGCTGCTCTCCGGCGATGGACCCGACGAGCTGCTCGGCGGTTATGAGCGCTACGGTACGGCCCTTCGCGCGCTCTCCGTCAGCGACAAAGTGCCCGGTGCGGTGCGACGTGGACTGGCCGCTTTGCCGCGCTTCGGTCTGCAGGGCCGCGGCGAACCGCTGGAACGTGCGCTGCGAGGCGATGCGGACACGTTGATGTTGACGTCGAGCGCGTTCGTCATGCCTTTCGAGCTCGCCGACATGGGGGTTGCTGGCGACGCGATCGGTGGTTATCGGCGCAAGAGCCTCGCGACCGCGACCGGTTCGCCGCTCAAGAAGATGCTCATCGTCGACATCGAGACGTACATGGAAGCGGTGCTCGGTCGCCAGGACAAGATGGCGATGGCCGCCAGCGTCGAGACCCGCGTGCCCTACCTTGAGCGCCGCGTCATCGAGGCTGTTGGACCGCTCAGCGACGAGGACCGCCGGCATGGCCGCACCGGCAAGTGGATCCTGCGCAACATCGCGTCGCGCCACCTCGACCGCCCCGTTGTGCCCGATGAACGCAAGGTCGGGTTCGCCGTGCCGCTGCGCCACTGGCTCCAAGAAGACCCGCGGCTGACGACCCGCTTGGACGCCGTTCGCTCCGGCCAGGCGCGCGTCGCCGCCTATGTGCCCGAAAAGCTCGTCGCCACGATGACCGAAGGCCTCGCCGCCGGCCGCCGCATGGAAACCGAGCTTGCTTGGATGCTGGTCTCGCTCGACCTGTATCTCGAGGCTTTGGCAAGCGGTAAGGAGCGGGGGGCTTCGGCGTTGGCCGCGGCACAAAGTGGAAAGGACGTGGCAGAAAAGGGGACGTGACCCCGAAGCTCAGGCCAGGTCGCGCCACGCCTTCAGCTGCGCATCGTCCGCGGAGATGAGCACCGCGCCGCGCTCGATCGCAAGCGCCACAAAAAGCGCGTCGTAAACGGTCGCGCAAGACGAACGGGCGTACGACATCGCCTCGGTGACCAGGTCTGCGTGGCCGACGAAGGTGACAGGCAGGCGCAACACATCATCCAGCGCCCGATCGACAGCAACGGTCGGCAGTTGTCCCGCCGCTTCCTTCTTGCGCAGCACGCCGGCGATCTCGGCGAGGGCCAACTCCGGCGCGAGAACCACCGCGTCACCGTTCCAGGCCGATTCAATCGCGGCTTCGGCGCCGTCGGGCAGCGGGCCGTCGGGCACATAGAGCCGCACGAATGCGGACGTGTCGAAGACGAACGTTCTCACCGCGAACGGTCCTCGCGAAGCTGCGAGACCGTATCGCCAAGGTCCTGGCCGGCCAGCTCCGCTCGCAGAGAACGGGCGACATGCAGCGGTCCACGTCCTCGGCGCCAGCGCACCTGTTCAAGCAATACGAGCACTTGCTGCTGCAGCGAGCGTCGATTCGCACGCGCCATCGCCGTCAAGCGCTCATACACGTCATCGGGGACGTTGCGAATGGTCATCGATTTCACAGGCACCTCCGCGCTATGACATTATAACGATGCGCTTGCATTCTGCAATCATTGCCGCGCTGCTCAACCATGCGTTAAATGGTCCCGTGCGCTACCAGCCCTTCTATTGCGAAGAGAACGCGTGGCACCTCGCGGCGGCGCTCGAGGTTCGGCTCGCTCCGGTGCGTGTCATCGTCATCGCCGGTTTGGGCGAGCACACCGCGTTGTGGCAGCAGCGGGCGAGCCGACGACCCGACGGGCTGGTCTTGTGGGACTATCACGTCATCTGCGCGGCGGCCGATCGGATCTTCGATCCCGACTCGCGGTTGGGGTTGGACATCGCTGCGACCACCTACTTCGACGCGACGTTTCAGCCGCTGGTCGAGGGCTGCCAACCTCGATTCCGCGTGCTGAGCGCCGCCGAATACCGCGCACAGCTCGCGACGGACAGGCGGCATATGCGCGATGCAAGCGGCGGTTATCTGCAGCCGCCACCGCCGTGGCCGCTGATCGGTGAGGGGCATACGTTGCCAATATTGCTCGATATGTCGCGGCCATCCCCGGGAAACGTCGTGGCGCTCAACGATCTCTACACGCTCTTGCAGGGGCCCGATTCCCGGTTTGAGCCATGACCGCTCCGCCGCCTCCGCCGCGATCCACCGCCGGCTTCAGCCTCTCGTCGCACGCGCCGAAGGTCTTCTTCTACCTGCTCTTTGGCGCCTTGTTCGCGGGCCTCGGCACGCCGATCAGCTGGCTCTTGCTTCGGGTCGGCCGACTCACCGGCCCCGCAGACATGATGTACATCGCCGGACTGGGCCTGGTCATCTTCGGCAGCGTTGGGCTCGCGTTCCTGGCATCCGGTGTCTTCACATGGCGCACCCATCGGACGCTCTGGCGGCATGGCAAGGCGGTCGAAGCGACGGTCCAATCCGTCTATCGCGACACGTCGATCCAGATGAGCGGCACCACGCCGGTCGCCATCGAATACAGCTACGTGTGCGACGGGGTCGGTTACGCGGGCACCACGCAGATGTACGAAGGCCGCCCGGACGACCTGGACAAAGGCGCCGTCATCTGGGTCCTCGTTCACCCGACAAAGCGGGCAGTCAGCCTCGTCTATCCGCAGCCTGATTTGAGCTCGCCCGACGCGCCCCAGTCCGATTGACGTCGCCGTTCATGACACGTGGCTGATCACGTAGCGCAGCTTGCCGGACGGCGCCTTCTCGATCGCGTCGACCTCTTCGCCGCGGACGCCGATGGTCGGCCCGAGCACGGGACGCATCACTTCGATCATCGAGTCGACCTTCGCGCTGGCCTCGTCGGCGGTCAGGTCCGGGTTGCGAACGTAGCGAATGACGAGGTCGTCGAGCGCGAACTGCTCAAACTGCACCGCGGATAGCTCGTTTTCGTTGAGCTCCACGCCGACCATGTGAATCAGGTATTGGGACAGCACTTTGCCGCCCTCAGGCGTGCGGATGACGTCGACGGCGCGGCCCCCGAGCGACACGATTTGCGGCCATCCATGGTCACCGACGGGCCCGGCCAATGCGCCGTGGTCGCCGATCGCGTAGCGGATGAACGGCTGGGCGTGGTTGTTGAGCACGGTGATGTGCAGGTCGCCTTCTTCGCCCTCGTCGCAGCGGCTGCCGTCGGGTCGGAGCGCCTCGATGACGTGGTACAGCGGGTTGTAGCGCATGTGTTCGCCGGGCGCTGGTTCGCACGCGACGCCGCCGACCTCGCGCGTTCCGTAGCGGTCGAATACGGGCGCCGAGAAGGCCTTTGCGATGGTCACGCGCCAGCTTTCGAAGAGCGGCTCGGCGCTGGCCACGACCGCGTTGACGCGGGGCAGGGCGGTGCCGGTGGCGAGGGCGATTTGGGCGAGGGTGTGCAGCGCGCTGGCGTAACCGACCACGACTCCCGGTTGCAGCTCGTGCAGCCGCGCTGCGATGGACGCTGCCTTGGCCTCGTCGAGGGCGAACGCGTCGATGATCACGTCGTTGAGCAGCGCTTCTTTGAGCCGCCGCTTGACGCCTTTGCCAGCGCCGTGCGCGTCGCCTGGATGGCCCCAAATGCGCACCCGAGGCTGGTCACCGGTGTCCCCGCACCACTGGTAGTAGCGTTCTTCGAGCGCGAATGACGCGGCGGCCATCTCGCGCGACCACAAGAACCGCACGGGTTGACCGGACGAGCCCCCAGAAGCGTTGCGGATCGCGTCGTGGCGCGGATCGGGATCGCGCATCTCGGCGCCACGATCGGTGAGGTCGTTGCGGGTCAGGGGCGGCACCTCAGCCAGCCATCGGAGCAGATCGGCGTCGTCGCGCGGCAGCTCGGGCAGGCGTTTGGCGTAGAAAGGTGTCTTTCCCCGGGCATGAGCTGCGAGCTCCCGCAGGGCCTTGTTCCGTTCACCGTCGAGGCGCTTGGCCGACCACGATTCGGTCGCGGCGATGGCGGCGATCCGCGCGCTGAGATCCATCTTGCGCACGCCCGAGAGCCACAAGGGGCGCACAACATGACCGGCCAATCGAGCGACTGCGCGGCGTCCGGCGCGGGAGATGGAGCTGTTCATGCGACGTATCCTGCCGGTTGGCTCGCCGGTGGTCGAGCGATTGGCACTGGCTTGGTTGGCGGAAGTGGGCCGCTGGTTTTTATCGCGCCGTTCTTTCGGAGACTCTCCGGGGGGGATCCGCGAAGAGCTGCGCCGCACCGGATGGTTTTCGTACCGGAATATGTGCGGCGACCCGGATCCCGGCCTGGTCACCGACGTTCTCGCCGAGATTCGCGAGCGCGGCCCGATCCTGACCGCCGAGCTGACCGACCGCGGCATTTTGGATCGCAACTACGACCATCCGTGGGCGCGAAAGACCACCGTGAACATGGTGTGCGTCGACGTGCTCCATGCGCGGTGTGACGTTGTCGTCGTCGAGCGAACCGGCGGGGCAAGCGGTTTGACGTGACGGAACGCGTTTTCGCCGAGCAATGGGCGGCCCAACCCGACACCTCATGGTCCGAATTTGTCGTCCGCGAGCGCACACACGCCGCCGGTCTGCTGTCGTTGAATGCGGGACCGTGGTGGACGCTCGCAAAGCACGTCCGCACCGACAAGACGGCGCGTGCTCATGTACAGGTGGTCAAAATCGCCGGCATGAAGCGCAAATACCTCGCGCCGGCCGGTTTCCTCGACGACGCCTATCCCGATGACGCCTATCCCGAAGGCGACGTCTGTAAGAGCGGATGGGCAGGTCGCTAGAACGCGAGGCCGATTGCGGTGTGTGCGCCGGGCAGCCAGCCTTCGGTGCCCATGCCAGCGATCGTGTACTTCAGGTAGTTCACGCCCGCTCCGAGCGCCGCGACCCAGCGGTCGCTGAAGATCCAAGTGTATCCGAAGATCGCGCTGCCGTACCCGCCCCAGCCGGTCTGGCCGCCATCCTTGTCCGTGCTGAGTCGCGCGAAAACGCCGCGGGCCTGGACCCACATGCCGCGCGGAGCCGTGCCGCTGATGAAGTAGCGAACGGCGCCTTCGACCCCAAGACCCGTGAACGGCGATGGCTCGGCGTCGAAAACGGAGCTGTACAAGCGCAGGCTGGGGCCGAGGTAGATAGAGAGGTCTTCGGAGAGCACGCGCTCGATTTGGATGTGCGCGAAGCCGAGCGCTGTCGTCAGGGGATCGACCTGGACTGTCCACTTGAGGTCGGCTGAAGCGGACGGCGACTGCTGATCGGCCGCTTGGTCTGCGGGTGCCTCTTGCGGCTGGGCGAAGGCGGCGGGGCCAACAAGGAGCACGGCTGCAACGAGTGCGGCGGCGAACAGCTTGTGCATTGCGGGATGGGCGGGGTGCGGCACGGTGAGCTCTCCAGGTCGGAGGGCATCATCGCCGACGGGTCTTGTCGCGTCTATGTAGCTGCCAGAGCATCGCTATTTTGGAGCCGCCGGGGCACCGCTACGGCCGGGGGGCGGCGCCACGCAGTGTGCGCGAGACGGGAGGCCGCAGGGACCACGCGCGGATGCTGCTGCGACGGCCGACGAGCAGCCACAACAGGCCGGCGGTCGTCACGGCGCGCATCGCCCAGGGCGTCCATCCGGGCAGCGTCGCGGTCAGGTCCACGAGCATTCCGTCGCCGGGGAACACGCTGAAACCGACCAGCGCGGGCAGGCGGAACCAGTAGTAGGCGCATACCGCGGCGGCGGCGAAGCTGCGGGCGTGCAGAAGATGCCAGCGGCGCGACAGTACGCTGCGGGTCAACGCGAACAGGGCGAGGCTGATGACCGTGCCGATCAGCGGCAGGCCGTAGACGACATCGAGGTGCGCCCAGCCTTCAACGCCGCGGTAATCGGGCACGAAAAACCAAGTCACGACGAAGCCGGGAAAGCCGCCGAGCATCATCGTCCCGGCGATTCGGCGCGACCATTGCCGGCCGATGCGGCTGAACGGATCGATACCCGGCACCGAGTCCGGGCAGGGCGCCACACATCGCACGCATTCGACGCAGTGGGCGTTGCGCAGTCGCAGCAGGGATTCCGAGCCGTACAAGCGCTCGACGGGGTGGACAGGGCACATGCCGGAGCACCACCCGCTCTTGGCCGCGAAGACCGTGCCGGCCAGGGCAGCGGCGACCACCAGGACGATGAGGATCATCGCGGTTGCAGGACCGCTGGTGTTGAAGACGATGTGGCGCATCGGCACCAGCAGAAAGAGCCCCGCTACGCCGACGAGCGATAGCCATCCTTGTGTCTTGCGGGACGGTTTCCAGGCGCCGCCGTTTTCGAATTTGTCAGCTGCCAGAGCGGAGCTCGCGAGGGGACAGATGTTGCGCCAGAGGCCGGGAGCGAGCACGACCAGCAGCGGCGCGACCGGAACGACGACGTCCCACAGAATGTGGAGCGCGACCTTGGAGTCGGCGAGCAATCCAGCCAGCAGGACCACACCTCCGACCCAAAGTGCGGTCTGTACGCCTCGCCACATTCGCTTCTCAGCGGGATCCATTCGGCGCTCAAGTCGCGCGTTTGGCCCGTTCGCCACGCTCTGCAGGTCGATCGTCTGGCGGCGGGTTGGTTCGTCCCTCGTCGGGGTGGGTATTCGGGTCATGACGGCCTCAGCGGTGAGACGTGGCGTTCGGAAGGCGCCGGGGACAACTTTGCCCGCTCCATTGCTAGTTCGGACGGTGGGGAATGCAACGCACTTGTGGGTGTCGGCCCTGGCAACTTTCGCCCTCCGGTGCGGTCTTTTGAGACCTCAGGTGGGGTGTTTGAGGCGTTGAATTTCTCGTGTCACGCCGGCAACGAACGCTCCTCCTGGCCAACGACAGTGCGGCTTGGTTGACGGTGGGATCGACGGGTGATAGGTGCCGCGCCCCGCTCTCGGCGCGTTTTTCGCCCGATTCGGACACCCCGCTCGAGCACCCCCAAGGCCCCATCTGGGCGACGAGGCAGCAGCCATGAAGCAGGTGATGCAGAACATGAAGACCGGCGCGATGCGTGTCGCCGAGGTCCCCGTGCCCGCGTGTCGGAGCGGCGGAGTACTCGTCCAGGTGCGGGCCAGCTGCATCAGCGCCGGCACCGAACGTCACATCATGTCGTTTGCGCGCAAGTCGTACCTGGAAAAGGCCCGCGCCCGCCCCGATCTGGTCAAGCAGGTCGTCGAAAAAGCGCGCAAAGAAGGCCTCGCGAACACCTACAGCGCCGTGATGAGCCGGCTCGACGTCGAAACCGCGCTCGGCTACTCGTGCGCCGGTGTCGTCATCGAGGCCGGCGGCAACGCGGACGGTTTCGCTGTTGGTGACCGGGTTGCGTGCGCCGGAATGGGCTTTGCGAGCCACGCCGAATACGTCTACGTGCCCAAGCACCTCGTCGCCAAGATCCCCGACGGAGTCAGCTTCGAAGCCGCTTCCTACACCACCGTTGGCGCGATCGCGATGCAGGGTGTCCGCACCCTCGAAATGACCCTCGGTGAGCGCGTGCTCGTCATCGGCATGGGCTCGATCGGCCTGCTCGCGATGCAGATGATCGAGGCCAGCGGCGGCACGGCGATGGGCATCGACCTCGATCCCGGCCGCATCGAAGACGCCAAGGCCATCGGCTTGGACAAGGTCTGCTTGCGCTCGGACGACGTCGAACAAGCCGTCATGCGCTGGACAGGTGGCATCGGGGCCGACGCGGTGCTTATCACCGCCGGTGCGCCGACCAACGACCCGATCGAGCTGGGCACCGCCGTTTCGCGCAAACGCGGCCGCATCGTCGTGCTCGGCAACGTGCCGCTCGAGGCGTCGCACAAGCCGTTCTACGAAAAAGAGATGTCGCTGAAGATGTCGACCAGCTACGGACCCGGGCGCTACGACCCCGTCTACGAGCTCGACGGCGTCGACTATCCGCTCGCCTACGTGCGCTGGACCGAAAACCGCAACATGCAGGCGTTCCTGGAGCTCATCGCGGCCAACAAGATCGCGCCCGACCCGCTGACCAGCCACCGCTTCCCGATCGACGCCGCCGGCGAGGCGTACGCGGTCATCGAAGGCAAGGTTGAAGGGCAGCGGTCGCTCGGCGTGCTCTTCACCTTCCCCGAGAACACCGCCGACGTGACCGACAAGCGTCGTGTCGATCTGCGCTCCGCCACCGAGCTCAAGGCAACCGAAGGGCGTGTTGGGGTTGGTTGGATCGGCGCCGGACCGTTTTCGCGCGGCACCTTGATGCCCGCTTTCAAGGCCGTCGAGCGCGCCGATCTCCGCGCCGTGGCGACCGCCAGCGGCGTCAGCTCCGAGGGTGCTGGTCGCAAATTCGGCTTCGGGTACGCCACGACCGATTACAAACGGATGCTGCAGGACCCCGCCATCGACCTCGTCGTCGTCGCGACCCAGCACCGCATGCACGCCCGCATGGTTATCGAGGCCCTGCAGGCCGGCAAACACGTCTTCGTCGAAAAGCCCTTGTGCGTAGACCTCGCCGAGCTCGCCGCTGTGCGCGCCGCATGGGAAGGCACCGGGCTGCTGCTGCACGTCGGCCACAACCGCCGGTTTGCGCCGCTTGTCGACACGCTCAAGGACCACTTCGCCGACTGCGCGGAGCCACTGTTTTCGATCTACCGCGTCAACGCGGGGTACGCGCCTCCCGGCAGCACGGTGCACCGCGAAGGTGGCCGCATTATCGGCGAGAGCTGCCACTTCCTCGATACGCTCGTGCACGTCACCGGCTCGCCCATCAGCGACATCCAAATTCGCTCGCTGCGGTCGGACAACAGCGCCCTGACCGATGAAGACAGCGTCACGCTGCTCGTCAGCCACGAGGGCGGGCACCTGTCGACGGTTCACTACCTCGCGCGCGGCAACGGCCTGGTCCACAAGGAGCACCTCGAGGTCCACGGCGGGATCCGTTCGGCGGTCCTGCACGACTACACCAGCGTCAAGCTGTTCGCGGGCACCAAGATCAAGACCAAGCGCGGGTTGACCCAGGACAAGGGCCATCGCGAGCAGGTTCGTCGCGTCATCGACGCCATCGATCGTGGTCTGCCGGCGCCCGTTCCGTTCGACGTCGCCGAGCACATCACCGAGTGGACGATTCGCGCCGCGGAGACCCTCGCCAACCCGGGCTGATCGATCCGCCACCTCCTGGCAACGAAGACATCATGTGTGGTCTGTACGGCCGAATCGGAATCCGCGACGACGCGCTCGACTCCCGGGCGACGTTGACGTTGCGCCATCGCGGACCCGACGACGCCGGTCTGTGGGTCGGCCCCGGTGAGGGCTTCGGCAAGACCGTCGCGTTGGGCCACACGCGCCTGTCCATCATCGATCTCAGCGCCGCGGGTCATCAGCCGATGGTCAGCGCGGACGGTCGCCACGTCGTCACCTACAACGGCGAGATCTACAACTACAAGGAGCTGCGCCGCGAGCTGCGCGCCGACGGCTGCGTCTTTCGGTCCGACAGCGACACCGAGGTCCTGCTGCACCTGTATGCCCGCCGCGGCGACGCCATGTTGCGCGAGCTCGCCGGCATGTACGCCCTCGCCATCTGGGATCGCGTCGAAAAGCGGCTTCTCCTCGCCCGCGACCCGTCCGGCATCAAGCCGCTGTTCTACCGCGCGCCCGGCTCATCGCTCATCGGGGCCGACGAATCTGCCGGCGACAAGACCGGCGATGTCATCGCGTTTGGTTCCGAGCTCAAATCCCTGCTCGTCGATCCACGCCTCGAGCGCCGGCCCGACATGACCGGACTCGCCGGCTTCCTGACCTATCTCTATGTCCCCGCGCCGCGCACCGCGTTTGCCGGCATTCGTCGTGTGCCGCCCGGTCACAAGCTCGTGGTCGACGAAAGCGGGATGCGCCTTGCGTCGTTTCAGCGTTTCTCGGCCCAACCCAAGCTCGACATCGACGACATCGACACCGCCGCAGATCGCCTCGAAGACCTCCTGCAGCACGTTGTCGGCCAGCATATGCTCGCAGATGTGCCCGTCGGCGCGTTCCTCTCGGGCGGTATCGATTCGGGCCTGCTCGTCGCGATGATGGCCAAGCAGAAGCGCGATCGCGGCGACGCCAAGCCGCTGTCCACGTTCACCATCGGCTTTGGCGCTGAAGGACACCGCTGGGACGAGATCGCGCCCGCCGCGGAACTGGCCCGCCACATCGGCGTCGAACACAACGTCTTGACCGTGCCGCCCAGCGCCGCCGCCGAGCGTTTCGACCGCATTGTCGGGCAGTTCGACGAGCCGTTCGCCAACCCCACCGCCATCGTCCACGACGTCCTCTGCGAAGGGGCGCGCAAGCATGTGACGGTCGCCGTGGCAGGCGATGGCGGGGATGAAGCCTTCGCCGGGTATCCACGTCATCGTGGCGTGCGTCTTCTGCAGCTCATCGGATCGCTCCCCGACAGCGTCCGGTCGGGCGTTCTCGGCCGCATCGCTGAACGGATCCCCGACCAGGCCGAAGGGCCCCCGCTTATCCGCCGCGCCCGCCGTTTCCTGCGCACGGGAGCCCGCAGTTTCCCCGCCGCATACCGCGGTTGGCTCAACTTTTACGAAGACGAAGAGCTCGAAGACCTGCTCGCCCGCGACGTCCTCGCCCACGTCGCAACCGCGGGCCCGCCCGGCCAGCGCTACCTCGGCGATCTCGGGCAAACCGAGTCCGTGGTCCGCTCCTACCCCCCTGACACCGACCCGGTCGACCTCGCGTGCCTGGCCGACATCTACGGTTTTATGCCCAACAACGTGCTCAAGGAGTCCGATCGCACCTCGATGCGCTACGGACTCGAGGTCCGGGTGCCCTTCGCCGACCGCCGCGTCCTCGACTTCGGGCTCGCCCTGCGCAGTCACCTGAAGATGCCGCAGCTCGCGGCCATCCTGCGCTCCGGCGGACCGGACGCCTCCAAGCGGGTGCTGCGTCGGGTCGCGAAACGGTGGCTCCCCCAACGCACCGTCAACGCCGCCAAGCAGGGATTCGGCGCACCGATGGGCGCGTGGCTCAACACCGATCTCGCCGATCTCCTCGCCGCGGCAACAGCGCCCGGAACGCTCGACGCACGCGGCCTCGTTCGCAATCAGCCCGTGCAGCGCATGGTCGCTGAACATCGCGCCGGCACCCGCGATCGAACCTGGAACCTGTGGTCACTCGTCGTGCTCGAGGACTGGTACCGCCGCCGCATCGATCGCCTCGACCTCCCCGCCACCGACGACATGCCCATCACGGTGCAGGTGGCCGCCTCATGAGCAAACCCGCCGATCGCGACCTGTTCGCGCATTACCACCTCGGGCTCGACGCCAACCGCGTTCACCGGTTCGCCAACCTGGCCGACATCGCTCGCGCCTACGGGGTTGACCGGCCTACCGTGCAATCGTGGCTGTCCGCGGCGCGCTTTGACCCCGACACCGTCGCGACCGTCGACTACAACCTCAGCAAGCTGCATGTGGACGCCATGTTCGTAACCGCCGCAGAGGTCGAATCGTTCATCGACGACGCGCTCGCCGGCTACCTCGAAGCGCTAAAGCAAGCCCAGCCTGGGACCTTCCAACACGACCACGACTACGACGACTTGTAGCCCGTCTTTCTAACCACGGCGGTCGGTCTGACGCCCAGTCTGCGGCCTTGCCAGGTGTGGTCGACCTACCACATCAGGCAACTCACATCCGTTCGCGCGGCGAATCCTCGGTTTGAAGTGACTCTGCCACTCCTGCACCTCGCATTCACCACATGACTTGCACCCTGAACGCCATACCTTCCCGCCGTGATGACAAAGCCGGGCAAGCGCGGTCTTGTCGTCAAAGCCGAGCCCGGATTGCCGCTTTATCGTTGTGGATTGCGCCGCTATCCTCCGCCGCCATCTCCCGGAGCCGCCATGTTTTCGCAGGTCAAGAGGATGCCCGGCATCGCCGCCGGTGTGTGCGTTGTCGCGTCCTTGTTGCTGTCGTTCAGCGTCGTTTCCGGTTGCAGCGACGCGACCACCGACGGTCCAAATGAGGCGGACGCCGGGGCTGCCGACGGTGAGCAAGCCCCCACGGGTTGTGAGCCCGGGTTCTCCGGCTGCGTCGACGGCAAGCGCGTGGTCTGCAACGACGACGGCACCGCGTTTTCGATCTCGCCGTGCGACAAGGGCAAGCATTGCAACGCCGGCAAGTGCACCGAATGCGCCATCGATGAACACTGCGACAAAGGTCAGGCGTGCATCGAGGCGCGCTGCACCACTCCCGAGCTGAAGATCACGACCGAAGCGTTGCCGACCGCGCTCGTGGGCAAGAACTACAGCGTCAAGCTCGCGGCCGAGGGCGGCAAGGCGCCCTACACGTGGAAGCTCAGCCAGGGTGCATTGCCCGATGGCTTGCTGGTCACGCCCGACGGTGAGGTCAAGGGCGTGCCAAAGAACGAAGCGAAAGCCTCCGTCGCCATCGAGGTCAGCGATTCGGACAAGAAGACGAAGTCGAAGATCTACGTT
>Ga0209992_10000564_pt1 | contig 48654 bp, 57 predicted proteins | sample 2SBtaG_2_FD_182564 | JGI IMG/M metagenome (GOLD analysis project Ga0209992, IMG submission 182564) | Deep subsurface microbial communities from Kolumbo volcano to uncover new lineages of life (NeLLi) - 2SBTROV12_ACTIVE470 metaG (SPAdes)... | ecosystem: Environmental > Aquatic > Marine >... | reverse complement strand
AAGACAAGAAAAGCAAAAGCTAAACCAAAGACAAGAAAAGCAAAAGCTAAACCAAAGACAAGAAAAGCAAAAGCTAAACCAAAGACAAGAAAAGCAAAAGCTAAACCAAAGACAAGAAAAGCAAAAAAATTAAAAAAATAGTTTTATTTTAGTCAGTAGGATTTATCAACATTCTTCCGAATTTACCTTTACCTAGTTTTTTCTGTTCTCTGAATTCGGTTAGATATCCATCGATGATTTCAACTGTATCATCAACTTTAACATTATCTACATCATCTTGCCAAAGCGACATACCAATTTCACCCGAGTCATCAGCCAAAATTGCATCACAAACTCGTAATGCTCCACCAGATTTAGAATTAACATTTCTAACTTCTTCTTTAGATTTTATTTTTCCTTTAACACTTCCTTCCACCTTGGATGGTGCATTAAGGGAATTAACCTCACTAATTGTTGGCATGAAAAAATTACTTCGTAAATGATTATAAACTTTATTTTTTCTTATTAAAAAAGAAATTTTTATTGAAGAAGTTATATGCTAAAATCTAGAATCATCTTTATTGGAGGGGTATCGAAGCCCGGTCAACCGAGAAGGACTCAAGATCTTTGAATAAGATATCCTTTCTCTTAGGAGTTCGTGGGTTCAAATCCCACCCCCTCCACTCTGAATAAATACTTCTCAAAAATCTATGCAGCGATATTTTTAACTACTGTTACCTTATGATTTGTTAAGTCCTCATGGATTTTTGCATGTGATAAATCATCGAAAAATAAATTACATCTAAAACATTTCCAAGATTCCTTAGGCACAGATAAACATGTACTTTTTTTGTTATAAAGATTTTGCATCATTAATCCATTTCTGAATTATTTTACATCATGAATTTTTTAATAAAAAATTGATTTCATGTGGATAATATTTAGATGCTGATTATTTCAATATACTTTATGTCGAATCTGTTTGAATCTATTGCTGAATATTCGTATGCGGGAATTTTTCTACTTCTCATAGGTGTTAATGCAGCACCATTACTAATGCCACCTACATGGATAATTTTATCATCTTTTTTTGTCTTGGACCAATCATTTGATCCTATTACTTTATCTTTGATAGGTGCTACAGGTGCAACTATAGGTAGATTTTTACTAAAAATAGTTAGTGGTTATTTTAGAAGTGTTGTTGGAAACCAACAAAAAACTAATCTGGATTCAATTGGAAATTTTTTAAATCGAAAAAAATTTGGATATATAATTTCATCATTTCTATTTGCAGCAACACCCTTACCAAGTAATATGCTATTTATTGCATATGGCCTAATGCGAGCAAAAAGTTTTGGACTTTATCTAGGATTTTGGCTCGGTCGAGTAATATCATATTATATAATGATCTCAATCAGTAAAATCGTTTTAACACCTTTCATTGAATTATTTGAGGATCGTTACATTGGGATACTTGTTGCTGATGTATTAGGAATAAGTGTCGTCATATTTTTTACATGTATTGATTGGAATTTATTATTGATTTCAAGAAAATTCAAATTAGTTAAACCCAGGTTATGGAGATTATGAACGAAATAAAATATATAAAAAAATACGTTGAAAAATTATATCTCAAGAACGATCCTTCTCATGATTTTGAACATATTATGAGGGTGTATAAGAATGCAGAAAAAATTTGTAATACCGAAAATGTTAATAAAAAATTAGTATTAATTTCAGTATTACTACATGATATTGTAAAGAAATCACAATCAAGAAAAAGTTCAAAATCTTCAGCAGATTTAAGTGCTGAAAAATCATTAGAAATTCTTAAAAAATTAAAGATGCCTAAATTAGAAATTAATATTATAACAGAAGCAATACGTAATCATAGTTTTACTAAAAAAAAGATTTCTAAAACTATTGAAGGGAGAATATTGCAAGATGCTGATAGATTAGATGCAATAGGTGCTATTGGTATAGCTAGAGCATTTTGTGTTAGTGGCGTAAAAAATAGACCGTTCTATAATCCGAATGAACCTCTTGCCAAAAAAAGAATCCTTAACGATAAAAAATGGACATTAGATCATTTTTTCAAAAAATTACTTCTGTTAGAAAAACAAATGAATACAAAATCTGCAAAAATTGAGGCTAGAAAACGTACAATAGTTCTAAAAAAATTCATAGATGACTTAAAATTAGAAATTTAACCGTATTCTATATATCGTGTATATCGTTTTTCAATTTCTTTATTCTCACCATTTTTTATTTTTTCAACTTCAAGATCATATCTAGTTCCAATGTAGTCTTGAATTTCAGAAAATATTTTATCATTAGAAAAAGATTCCAACAGTGGTTGAATTTTTTCCAAGTACTCAATTACCTTTTCTCTAAATTCTTCTTTTGTAGGACTTTTTATTTTCATTAAACGAAAATATGTCATGGCCCAACTTGCACCTATGACATGTGGTAAAAGATCTATTGCACGTTCTATTTCAAATCGCTCGTCGTTTCTCATTTTATCTTACTAATGATGCTGCAGCTGATTTTGCAAAATATGTTACAATCATATCTGCCCCTGCACGCTTAATTGAATGTAAAATTTCATTTGTCATATTTTCTTCATCTATCCAGCCTTGTATTGCTGCACCTTTGACTAACGCATATTCTCCTGAAACACTATATGCTGATACTGGGACATTAAATCTTCTTTTAGTTTCAGCAATAAGATCCAAATATGTTAGTGCTGGCTTAATCATTACAATGTCAACACCCTCATTAATGTCAGATTCTACTTCTCTCATAGCTTCTCTAGGATTTGTATATGGAACTTGGTATGTTTTTCGGTCCCCAAATTTTGGTGCACACTCTGCAGCATCTCTGAACGGTGAATAGAAATTTGATCTGTGTTTTGCAGAATGTGACATTATTGCAACGTTTGAAAAACCTTCATTATCTAATCCATGTCTAATTGATTTAACTTGACCATCCATCATTGCTGATGGCGAAACTATGTCTGCACCAGCTTTTGCTTGACTAATTGCAATTTTTGATAATGTTTCTAAACTTGAATCATTATCTACACTTCCATCTTTTATTAGACCACAGTGACCAGATGATGTGTACTGACAAAGACATACATCTGACATAATTACAATTTTTTCCCCAAAATTTTTCCTAATCTCAGAAATTGCTTTTTGAACAATTCCGTGCTCAACATACGCTGATGTACCTTCATCATCTTTATTTTCAGGAATTCCAAATAGCATGATTCCGGGAATACCAAGTCCAACTATAGCATCAACTTCATTGACTACTTCGGATAAAGGCAATCTCTCAATGGCTGGCATTGAATTAACTTGTTTTTTTGCCTGTATACCCTCTTCTACAAAAACTGGACATATCAAATCCTTAGGTGATAATGAAACCTCTTGTACTAATTCTCTTAATTTCTCAGTTCGACGAAGACGTCTTAATCTTGAAGTTGGGAAAATAGGCATGATAATACTTGATCTTGATTAAATATAATTCCTAAGCTGGAATGCTTTCTTCAATATTAAATTCATGCTCAACAAAATATTCTACTCTTGTCTTCTTGAATTCTTTTGCACTAAACAGAATTTTATACTCGTCAACGTTAACTTGCTTCTGAATTTGTTCAGCTACTTCTCCTGCTTCGTCAAAAGATTTGCAATGAATCATTGAAAATACATTATATGGCCAGTCTGGATATACAGGTCTCTCATAACAATGACTTACCTGTGGGAAAGCGCCAAGTTTATTCCCAACCTCACTAATTCGATCTTCCGGAACTTTCCAAACAATCATACCATTAGCAGTAAAACCAGCTTCTCTGTGCCGTAAAATAGCTGCATATCTTCTCATAACTCCAATCTCTTCATAATGATGTAGTTTATCAAAAACTTGTTCCTCGGTAATTCCCAAATTTTTTGCTGCTTTATGGAAAGGTCTATCAACAATTTCCATATCTTTTTGTAGTTCTCTAATAAACTGCTTATCCTCTTCTGTTGCAATGAACTTTACATCAACAATTTTTTTCTTTTCTTCAGATGGCTTTACCTCATGTTTTTTGTCATCAACCATGTCAAGCTTTACACCAATCTTGAATAATTGAAGTGTGGGAAGCATTCTTGTTTTTTTAATCCCATCTAACTTTGAAAACTTTCCAAGTTCTTTTTCTAAGTCTGAACCAGGTGGAACAGCTAATGTAAACCAGAGATTAAATTGGTGATTTCTTTCATAGTTGTGACTTACACCTGGATGCTTATTGATGTGATGTGCAACGTATTCAAGCTTTTCAGGTTCAATCTCCATAGCAACCAGTGAGCTAGTGTATCCCAACTTTCTTGTATCAAATATTGCACTAAGTTGTCGTAATACACCTTTTCTCTTCAATCGAACTAGCCTATCTTTCACTTCATCTGATGAGATTTCAAATTTCTTTGCCATCTCATTAAATGGCTCAATAACCAATGGAAATTTCCATTGTATCTCGTTTAGAATTTCAGTATCAAGCTTATCCATATCAGTCAATATATCAAATCTTTAGTCTCAATTAAAAAATGTAACTAGCTTCTTGAATCTATAAATATTATACATGATGTGCCAGTGTGTTGATTGTTGATCTTCACCTAAAGGGAAATCTTGTCATTGTAGTTGGTTCTGGAAACGAGGGTATGAAGAAAGTGAGTTCACTGATGACACAAGACTGTGAGATTCTTGTAATAAGTAATAGTTCAAATTCACAACTTGAAAAATATGTTAAACAGAAAAAAATCAAATTCAAAAAGATCAAATTAAAGGATGCAAGATTCCTTTCAAAATATAAGCCATATTTAGTCATGGCTACCACTACTGACAGAGTACTGAACAGAAAAATTGTTGAGAAGGCTACGAATATGAAATCTTATGCATACGCCTCAGATGATCCGGAAGCGAGTGACTTTGCACACCCATCTGTCATTAATATTGCTGATACGGTTCAGATTGCTATATCTACTGGTGGAAGCAGTCCTGCAATGGCACGTAAAATTAAACTTAAGGCAGAATCATATTTCAAAAATAATATTTCAAATGAGGAAATTTTTCAAATTAGATTACAAAAATTTGCTAGATCTGAAGCAAAATTGATTATAAAAACACAGATAGAGAGAAAAAAATTTTTGTATAGTATATTGAATGATAAACGTGTAAAAGAGTTATTAAAAGATGAAAAATACAAACAAGCACAGACTAGAGTTAAAAAAATGTTAAAAGAATGGTTATGAAACAAAAAATATTCAATGCAAGGGTAACATTTAGGAAATCACCAATTCATGTTTTGGAACGTTTTACATTAGGTGATATTGAAAATGCTTATTCATCTTTTCAAAAATACACTGACCTAAAGGAATGTGTCATATTACAAACATGTAACAGGGTAGAGATTTTTGGAAGTTCTGCTAATCCTGATTATGATGAAATAAAAAAAGTATGGGCATCTATATCTGGCTTGGAAGAACATGCATTCCAAGATAACTTAGAATGGAGTAAGGACTCTGATGTTTATGATCACCTTCTAAAATTAACATCCGGGCTTGATTCAATGGTTGTAGGCGAAGAACAAATTTTAGGTCAAATAAAAAATTCCATTGCATCTGCTAGGAATAATAAATCATCAGGTGAGCATCTTAACACATTATTTGATAAAGCAATTCGTGTAGGTACACGTGTAAGAAATTCAACTGGAATTAGTAAAGGAAGTATTTCAATTGGTTCTATGGCAGTAAAACTTGCAGAAGAAAATGTCGATGATATGAAATTAAAACATGTGTTATTAATTGGAACAGGTGATGCTGCAGCATTAGTTGCAAAATCTCTTACAAAACGTGGATATCAATTTTCAATAACAAGCAGAACAATTGAACGGTCAACATCGTTTTCCAAGACAATTGGTGGTGTACCCATAGATTTTAATGAAATACTCACTGGATTTGAAAAATATGATGTTGTTTTTGTTGCCACAACTGCACCATATTTTCTGGTTACTCATGAGAGGATCCAAAAAGCATTAAACGAAAAAAATAGTGGAATGATGATTTTAGATTTATCAAACCCACGAACAGTTGATGAAAAAGTAGCTGAATTAAGTGGAATAAAATTAATGAATATTGATCAAATTGCTGAAATGGTTGATAAGAACATGCGAAGTAGAATAGGTCAAAAAAATTCTGCAGAACAAATAATTAAAGAAGAATTAACAGTATTAGAGGCATCAATGAAAAGATTAGAAGCAGAACCAATTGTAAAAGATGTTTTTAAAAATATTGATGAGATAAGAATTAAAGAATTAGAAAAAGCTATGAATATGTTAGGTGATTTAGATCCTGAAAAAAAGAAAATCATTGAAGATCTAACAAGATCTGTTGTAGAAAATATCGTATCAGTACCAATGAATAATTTACGTAAAGAAACTGAACAAGGAAATTCTGAATTAATAGATACTGTTAGTAAATTATTTAATTATAAGAAAAAAAATTAATTTTTCATAATAGATGTCTAGTGGTTAAAGCGCATTCCATTTGATTCATGTTTGAATCCAATTTTTTCATAAAATTCTTTCACATCATCCTTACAATCTAAAATTGTCTTGTAACATCCACGTTTTTTTGCTAAATCTAATAATGACTCAACAATTCTCACTCCGATTTGTCTCCTTTCAAATCCTTCTTTAACTACAACATCTTCAATATGGCCAACAAGCCCTCCTTTATGAATAAATTTCTGTTCAATAAGTAATGTAGTAGATCCTACAATTTTTCCATCTAGTTCTGCAATATGGATAATATGGTTAGAATCATCTAATATTTTCTTTAAAATAGTTTTTGCATTATTTTTTTCTAAATCACTTGCTTTTTTGAGATTATCTAATGATTCAAGGAATCCTTTTTCTAGGTCTGCTTCCTGAATTTCACGAATAATTATATTGTTCATATCACTTCATTTTTTTCTGTTTTTTTTACTATATGCTCTATTTGTTTCTTCATAGATTTCTTTGTTACCAATATCAATGAATTCTCTTTTTGAAATAAAACTACTTACACGTTTCTTTTTTGTAATTATTTTTTTAATCATAGTATCCATACCATATTGCTTGTCTTTTGGAATAAAACGGAAAACCTCTGGCTCAAAAATATAACAGCCCATGTTTATTTTCGAACTAATTGTTGGTTTTTCGTTCCATGCTGTAACAATACCATTTTTTCTAGTGTCAATCACACCATATTTTAATTCAAGTTCATAATTGTACAAACTCATAGTGACTGATGATTTTTTTCTTTTATGCTTTAAAATCATATTTTTCAAATTAAAATCAAAGATTGAGTCTCCATAAACACAAACAAACGTATCACTGACAAATTTTTCAGCAGTTTTTAGCTGTCCAGCAGTAGCAAGTGGTTTTTTTGATATTGCATATTGAATATTAACACCAAATTTCTTTCCATCTTGAAAATATGATTGAACTTTTTTGTGTTTATAACTAACACACAAAACAATATCTCTAATCTCACTTTTTTTAATCCAGTTAATTACATACTCTAAGATTGGTTTTTTACCTAACGGTAGCATGGGTTTAGGTAGTGTTTTGGTATATGGTAAGAGTCTAGTTCCCAGACCACCTGCCAGAATTACTGCCTTCATGAGTTTCTTTTCAAATTAGAGATTATTTATGTTGCATTACACAATTCTAGTAACTTAGTCTCAACTTTGAAACCTTTTTTATTACATCATTTGGGGTTTGACCAAAAATTAGTATCATTGCCTCTTTACCAAAATCACCTTTATGATATACCAAGTCAGGACATTTAGTTTTCAAAATACTAGACATACCCCAAATAATAGAAGAGTTTTCTTGCCTTTTGACCTTTGTTGGTTCTTTAGTTCTGTCATAACTAAGAACAACAAAACCTAGTTTTTTTGCTTTTGAGATAATTTTTGTGTTATATTTAATATTTATACACGACAAAATTTCTGGGAATTTTTTATTGATTTGGATTACTGCCGATGCAACATGTTGTGAACCACCATATGCAAGTTCACCCGCAGTTATAATTTCTTTTCCCGCTTTCACCAAACGTCCAGAAATACCTAAAACATCATTTATTGTTTTTGGATTTGTTTTTGCAAGAACAAAATTTGTTTGACATTCAGGAATTACTTTATGTATATTTTTAATTTGTTTTAATTCATCTATAGCGTATAGTAGGTTTTTAGTATCTTTTGGAATTTCTTGATGTGTTATATTAATTCCCTTACCAATGCTTATTGAATTTTTTATTGATTGGTACACAAATTTTTTAGCAATTCTGACAGATTTACTAATTGTTAATCCTTTTGCAAGTGACTGAGTCATTGAAGCTGAATAGTCACATCCACTACCATGATTAATGATTTGGATTTTTTTTCCTGAAATTTTGTATTGATTATTTGGTTCTAGTATGTAGTCCGATATTTTATTATTTGATTCAGTGAATCCAGTGATGATTACATTTTTTGCACCCATAGTTTGTATTTTTTTTGCAGCTTTTTTTGCATCTGAAAAACCTGTTAATACTTTTGATTCATATCTATTAGGAGTTATAACATCAGCTAACGGAATAATCATTTTTCTGTAATCGGATAATGCATTTTTCTTAAGTAGTAGTCTGCCTGTTGTTGATTTTATAATTGGGTCTACAACAATAGGAAATTTAGAATTTTTTAGTTTTGAATGTATTGTTTTAATATTTTGAGAGTTGAAAACCATTCCAATTTTTATTGCATCTATTTGAAAATCTGATAAAACTGATTCCATTTGTAATTCCAAACTTCGCCTAGAAACAGGCTCAATTGAGGTGATTTTTTTTGTATTTTGACTGGTTATTGCAGTTATTACTGTAAATGGGTAGAAGCCATTGTTTGAGAATATCTTGATGTCACTTTGTATTCCAGCTCCAGAAGATGTGTCAGAGCCACCAATTGAAAGTATGTTCATAATGATCGTAGAAATTATGATTGTTTAAATTTACCATTAGAGTAATGCTGGTATGACTACTCAAATGAGTTCCGCACGAAGGGGCATAGCAACTGATGAGATGAAACAGGTTGCAAAAGATGAAGATGTCACACTAGAATGGCTTCTATCCAGAGTTGCAACTGGTTCAATAATTATTCCTAGTAATAATGTCCGACCACAGAAAATTCATAATGTTGGAATTGGCAAAGGAATGAAAACAAAAGTTAATGTCAATATTGGCAGTTCTACACTAAATGTCAACGTTGAGGAAGAAATTGAGAAAGCTAAAGTTGCATTGAAGTATCATGCTGACACAATTATGGATCTTAGTGATGGTGGAGATGTTGGTCAAATCAGAAGATCATTGTTAGACGCAGCACCTATAACATTTGGAACAGTCCCAATTTATGAAGCATATAATTTTGGTGTTGAAAAGCACAAAAACCCACTTGATATTACAGAAGACGATTATCTTAACGCATTTGAAAATAATATTAAAGATGGTGTAGATTACACAACAATACATTCTGGAATAACTAAAGAAATTGCAAAACGTATTCTAAAAGTAGAGAGATATGGTGGTATTGTAAGTAAAGGTGGAACTATTACTGCTGCATGGATGTTAAAATATGATAAGGAAAATCCTTACATCACTCATTATGATTACATGATAGAATTAGCCCAAAAGTATGATGTAACATTTAGCTTAGGAGATGCATTACGTCCGGGTTCAATTTTAGATTCACATGATGAATTACAGGTTCAAGAAATGATTAATATTGCAAGATTAGCAAAACGTGCAAACGAAAAAGATGTACAAGTAATGATCGAAGGTCCTGGTCATGTTCCTCTTAATGAGGTTGCTGCAAATGTACGTCTTGCAAAATCACTCATAGGCGATGTTCCATATTATGTCTTAGGTCCATTAGTAACAGATGTAGCATCTGGTCATGACCATATTGCAAGTGCAATAGGCGCGGCTGTATCTGCAAGTGAAGGTGTTGATTTATTGTGTTATTTGACGCCTTCTGAGCATCTAGCATTGCCAAATGCTGAAGATGTTAAAGCAGGATTAATTGCATATAGAATTGCTGCTCATGCAGGAGATTTAGTAAAAATTCGTGAAAAGGCAATAAAATGGGATATGAAGATGACTGAAGCTAGAAGAACTTTAGATTGGGAGAAACAGTTAGCATTATCAATTGATCCGGAGACTGCTGCAAAAATTCATAGCCGAACAGGACAACATCCTGGTAATAGTGTTCCATGTACCATGTGTGGAGGTGCATGTGTCTACCTTATGCTTCCACAACAACGTAAATATGAAAAAGAGAATGAAGTATTAAAGCAAACTGAGTAAGACTTTTTCAAGACTTGGAACAATATCAAATTCTTTTAATTCTACTGGATTTATCCACTTAAAATCCGAATTTTCCCAATTAATCTTTATTTCTAAATTATTTGTTTCAAATAAAAATGGAAAAACATGCCATTGATGATTTTTGTATTGTGGTGAAATTATGTCAATTTCATTCCCTATTTTTAGAAGTTTAATCTCATTTTCCTTAATTCCAACTTCCTCAAAGATCTCTATTTTTGCTCTTGTTAGTGGCTCTTCATCATTTTCAATGATTCCACTAATTCCTGACCACATATTTTTCATAGTTTTTACAGTTTCACTTCTTTTTAGAATTAGAATTTTTCCTTGATTAAGTAGAAATGAAGTTACAATATCTGTAGAATGCAATTTTTATTTTTCAATAATATTTACCATTCTTGTTAATTTTTTATATGATTTATCTAAATCAACATTCTCTGATATCTTTTCTTTGCATCCATTAATGTAGGCTACAATTTCTTCACTTTTTCCTTCCTGTGCATCTGTTAGCAATCTTCCAATATCCTTCCAAAATTCTTCTGCAACCCTCCTAATTTCAGGATTTGAAATTATTGTTTCAATCAACTCTGATGATTCAGTTAAAATACTTTCAGAAATTAATTTTTGTGCTTTGAATGTGGTTCCTGCCATTTTCTCAGTTAATGAAATTTTTTCATCCTTAGCAAGAATGTTAGCAAATGCAATATTGAGTAAATGCGTTAATCCTAAAATTAATGCAATTTTCTTATCATGTTCAGTTGAATCAATTGTAACAAAATTTGCTCCAACAAATAGAGATTTTGCAAGAGTTAATTCCTTTTTACCATCTTTAATTGGAATTGAAATCACATTTTGATTTTTCATGCTTTTTGCACCTGGTCCAAACATGGGATGGACACAAATTGGAGAAATTTTGGCTGGCATTTTTGCTAATGAATGTGCAGTTTTTGATTTTTGTGATGAGATATCAATTAGGCATGCACCACGTTTCATTTCTTTTGAAATTAATCTAATTATTTCAGGTGTCTTTTTGGTAGGAGTAGAAAGTAAAACATAATCTGCTTGTAAAATTGAACCAATCAACGAATCTGAATTAATTATTGATTTTAGTACTGGTTTTTCCACATCATGTCCAGTAACCTCAAACCCATTATTCAGAAAATAACTTGAAAACCATTTTCCCATTTTACCGCCAGCACCGATAATAGTAATTGTTTTTGCCATCTACTTATTCAACTCTACTGATAGTATATTCAATCCCTCAATTATACTATCTTTTTCAATACATGCAGAGAGTCTAATAAATTCTGAATAATCACCGAATGCTTCTCCTGGGGCAATGGCTAATCCATTCTCAAGTAATTTATGAGATAAATCAGTAGTATTATCTTGTCTATTTTTTATTTTTGCAAAAACATACATCGAACCATCAGGAGTATAGAACTCCAAGTTCATTTTTTTACAAATATCAACTAAGACTTCTAACCTTTCATGAATTAATTCCGAATTAGAACTTACGTCTTCATTCATAGAATTCATTGCCACAAATTGAATAGGCTCCGAGACATTTGTTAGACATAGTGCTTGCAATTTTGTCAATGTATTCACTATTTCTTCACTAGAAATAAGATATCCTATTCTGTATCCTGTCATTGAATGGGATTTAGAAAATGACTGTGTGATTATTGATTTTTTATATTTGTATGATAAGATACTTTTCCATTCTTTATTTGAATAATTACTATATATCTCATCACTTAAAATAAATAAATTATGTTGTTTTGCAATATCAACAATTTCACTTTGTAATTTTTCTGGTAAAATTTTTCCGGTCGGATTATTTGGATAATTTAGAACAATCATTTTTGTATTATTATTAATGGCTGAATTAATCTGGTCTATTGTTGGCTCCCAGTTAGTTTCTAATGTTGTTTTAATCGTTCTAACTTTAACTCCAGCGTTTATTGCACATTGTCTGTACGCTGGCCATGCGGGTTCAATTACAATTAATTCATCACCAGGGTTAAGTAGACTTGAAATAGCAAGAAATACTCCAAATCTTGCACCAGGAATAACTAAAACATTCTCTGAATTAATTCCTCCGTTAAAATGTTCATTGCAGAATTCTGAAATTGATTTTCTAAACTCACCTAGACCTTTTGCAGGACCATATTTACCAAATCCCTTTTCGTATACTTCTGATAGTGAGTTCTTAACTGATTGTGGAGGACTAAAATCTGGTTCACCAACTTCAAGATGAATAATTTTTTTGCCCTGCGCTTCCATTTCTTTTGCTTTCAAGAAAATTGTTAGATGAGTTTGAGAATCTTTAGATTGAACCTTAACTGATTCATTAAGTAGAAAATTAAGGAATTTTGTAGCAATTTTTTCATCTAAATTTAGAATTTTACATTCTGCAATTATTTTTTCTCTTAGTTCAATTTCCCTAGTTTCATCAGTCACATTAATACCTAAATTATTTTTTATATTACCAATTTCTTCTGCAATATCTGTACGTGATTTCAAGAGTGTTATCATCTCTAATGTAATCGCCTCCATTTTTTTTCGGAGTTCATCAATTTCAGGCATTTCTACAAAACTTGTTTTATTTTTCCTGATAGTAATGCATAATCAGCTAATGTTAATGAAACCCATGAATCTACTACTGGTGGTGCTCTAGGAACAACACATGGATCATGTCTTCCACCAACTTGCATTTTGATTTTTGATTTTTTCTTGATATCAACACTATTTTGAATTTTGGCAATTGATGATGCAGGCTTGAATGCAACTCTAAAAATTATTGGCATTCCATTTGAAATTCCACCTAATATTCCTCCAGAATTATTTGATGATGTTATGACCTTACCATTTTTGTATACATATGCATCATTATTTTGTGAACCAAATCTTTCAGATCCAGCAAAACCTGATCCAAACTCAATTCCTTTTACAGCAGGAATTGAAAACATTGCCTTACTTAGTTCTGATTCCAAAGAACCAAAAATTGGTTCACCTAATCCAGTTGGAACATTCGTAGTAACTGATTCTATAATACCTCCTAACGAATCACCTTTTTTTCTTGCTGCAAGAATGTCTTTTTTCATTTTTTCAGCAGTATCTTTTTCAGGGCATCTTACATCATTTGAATAAGTTGATTTGAAATTATTTGGTGTTGCCTGTTTTTTCATTTTTACTTTTCCAATTTGGCATGTGTATGAATGAGTGTCTACATTTAGTGTTATTTTTAATAATTTTTTTGCTATTGCACCACCCATTACATGCGTAGCAGTTAATCTTCCTGAAAATCTACCACCACCTCTGAAATCATTAAATTTTTTATATTTTACATATGCAGTATAATCTGAATGCCCTGGACGCATTTCAGTTCTTAATTTTTCATATGATTTGGAGTTTTGATCTTTGTTCCAAATGATCATTGTGATTGGTGCACCAGTTGTAAATCCTCTAAATGTACCTGATAGAATTTCTACTTGATCATCTTCTTTTCTTTGAGTAGAAACTAATGACTGTCCAGGTTTTCTCAAATCTAGCATTTTCTGTATATCTTTTTCCTCTAATTCTAGACCTGCTGGGCATCCATCTAATACTGCACCAACACAAGTACCATGACTTTCACCAAAACTAGTAAGAACCAAACGATTGCCAATTGAATTACTAGTCAACAATAAAAGATCATGTAAGATGTTAATAATTGTTCTATAGTGAAATTATTTGAGCTCCAACATTTTTCATATCAGAAATGAAATTAGGATATGAAATTTGTACAGAATCTGGGTCTGTAACTGTACAGTCTCCTATATACATGGCAGCAATAGAAAATGCCATGAACAGTCTATGATCATTTTCAGAATTTAATTCCCCTGAACTAAGATTTTCATTTGGTGTCAGCTTCATTCCATCCTCATGTTCTTCAACAACAATTCCAATTTTTTTCAATTCCCTTGAAATAATTGCAATTCTGTCTGTTTCCTTATACCTTGCATGTTTTACATTAAAAATTTCTATAGGCTTGGATGATTTTAGCGAGAGAATTGCTAATGCTGGTAAAAGGTCTGGTGTATCACTCAAATCAAATCTTCCACCAGTTAGCATTTCTGGTGATTTAGTGGTAATTATATTTCCATTTAATGTGACATTAACCCCTAATTCTTCTAAGATATCTATTATCGCTTCATCTCCTTGTGGTAAGTTGCCCAAACTTATCTCAATTTCCAGACCGTCACCAAGTAGAACATTTGAAGCTAATAATAGTGCAAGATTAGAAAAATCTGAAGGAACTGTAAATGTTGTAGGTTTGTAAATCTGATGTTTTACAACATATTTTTTATACGGAATTTCAGAATTTACTACAACTCCGAATTCTTTCATTATTGCAATTGTAAGATCTATGTAAGGTTTGGAAACTAATTCTCCCTGAATATTAATTATTAATCCATTTTCTAATCTAGGTGCAACTATTAGCAAGGCTGAAATAAACTGACTTGAAATCTTTCCATCTATGTTTACTTGATTACCTTTGATTTTTCCTTTTATTGTAATTGGGGGTAATCCACCGTCTGATTCTGAAGAAACTCCCAGAGTTTGCAGTGAATCTAAAATAGGCTGCATTGGACGTTTTTTCAAACTTTCATCACCAGTTAACATTGTGTTTCCCCCAGATAATGCTGCAATAGCTATTGCAATTCTTATAGTGGTGCCAGAATTTTGGGCATCAATCATTGAACCTTGCACAGTTGAACCAATTGTATTTTTAATTGTAATAATGTCCTTATCCTCATGAACTTCTACACCAAATGCATTACATGCACTAATTGTAGCCTTTATGTCACTTGAATTAAGAATATTTTTGACAATACTTTTTCCATCAGATAATGCTGCAAGAAAAATTGCTCTATGTGTATAACTTTTGTTAGGTGGGCATATAATTTTCCCAGTTATTTTTGAAGTTTTAATTTCACATTTCATGAACTTGTGCCTTTTTGTTATTTATGTTAGCAATAATTGTAGTGCCATCTAACGATAAAAATTGTTTTTTTATCTTTGTCACATACTTCTTCTTAGTTATTGCTGCAATCGATGGTCCGTTACCTGAGATTGTAGCACCAAATGCACCTGATTTGACTAAATTTCCAATTATCTGAGGGTTTGAGTTTAAAATTGCTGATGTTGCAATTCCATTTAAAACTGTAGCATTCCAGTAATCTGTATTAGATGCTAGATTCCATGCTTTTTCAAATGCAGATCTTAGGTTTTTTAATTTTTTGAGGTTACCCCTCTTTCTAGATTTTGGAATAAATATGACAGCTTGTAAATTAACAGGTGCATTATTGTGTAAAATTAATTTTCTTTTTAAATTATTAGTTACATTAAATCCTCCAAAATAACATGCACATGCATCATCATATGCTCCTGTAATACTTACTTTAGTTTCAATAGAAGCATCTACACCCACTTTGAGAATTTGTGTATCACTCATATTTGGTTTAAAAATTCTTGAACATGCAAGAGCAACTGCAGTAGAAATTGCACTAGAACTTTTTAATCCATATCCAGTGGGAATATTAGATTTAAAATCGAGTTCTAATTTTGTTTTTTCTAATTCTGTTTTAGTAACAATTTTCTCAATTACCCTGTTTATCAATCGAGAGCTAATTGTCTTGTTGTCTGAGGAAATATGAATTCCTGCTCCATTTGATGTTTCTAACCTAGTTTTTACGTATGTATCAATTCCCATGGTTGCACCTTTTCCTGTTGCAATAGCATTCACCATTGATATTGCTCCATGTACTGTTGCTTCTACCACTGTCAAGTAAATCCTCCCAGAATTGCCTTTTTCATAACATCATATGGTGCTTCTTGTTTTAACCAAATTTCAAAGGAGCGAACTGCTTGACTCAATAACATTTCATACCCATAAATTATCTGAGCATTTTTTTTCTTTGATTCTTTAATTAATTCAGTGTTTACTGGTTTGTAAACAATATCATAAACAACTGTTTCCTCATTGATTATTTTTGTTGGAATTATATTGGTTTCATTTTTTAGTCCTAAAGAAGATGAATTTATAATAAAATTATAATCAGCATTAAATTCATTCATTTCTTCTATTGTTTTTATTTCTGCATCTAAACCAAGATCTTGTGAGAATTTTTTTAATTCTAGAGAATGTTCAGCTGTACGATTAACTATAGTAACACTTCTTGCTTTTTCTATTGCCATTCCTGCAATTATTGCTCTTGCTGCACCACCTGCTCCAAGTAATAACACACTAGAATTTTTAATTACAATATTTCTTTTTTTAATCGGCTCCAAAAAACCGTCCATGTCAGTGTTATATCCTTTGAAATGACCATTTTCATTCAGTACTGTATTAGATGCACCAATTGTTTTACAGTTTTGATCCATTTCATCTAGAAATTTTAGTATACTAATTTTATGAGGAATTGTTACGTTGAATCCTGAAATTTTTATTTTTTTTAATGAATCAATCTCACCACTAAGATCATCTTTAGATATTCTATATGCAATGTATGTACATTCTAATCCTAATTCCCTAAAGGCCGCATTATGAATAGTTGGTGAAAGGGAATGATCTATTGGATCTCCAATAACTGCAAAAGTTTTGAGCATGTATTTTTACTATAAACTATTGATATTAAATTTTGGTAACTTACTGGAGTGATTTCATATCATCCAAACTAAATTGTCCAGGTGCAACAGCTTTTCCTAGTGAGACGTATGTGTATGGGCTACCCAAATGTATACAGAGAATTCTAGAGAATTTAGCTTGTTCACCCATTGCAAATGCAATAAGTTTAGTTTTTGATGATTTGTTATAGAGTGATAGAATTCTAGATGTATCACTAATAGATTTTGCAACAGTAACAATTTTTACAAAATTGGAAAGTTTTTTCATTTCTTTTAGGCGTGAATTTAAACTATTTACACTTGGTGTTTTTTTAAAGTCATGCCATGAAACTAGAATATCAGTATTTGATTTTTTTAGATATTGTCGTAATTTTTGATTTTTTTTTAGAGTGTTAAATTCAACATCAAGTAGAAATGGATTATATTCAGATATTAATTTTATAATGGAGATTCTTTCATTCTCTTTACCAGAAAATTTTCCACCTTCATTTTTTGGTCTTAGTGTACAGACACATCTAGAAATTTTCTTTTCAATATCTTGTAATATGTTAGGAATTTCTGATGGCTTCACAAAATCCAGTCTAATTTCAGCATATTCTGATTTAAGTAACGATTTTTTTAGAATATCTTTTATTTTTTTAGGATTTTTTTCTGCAATTGAAACACAGGTTTTGTATTTCATTTTCTATTTTTCTAAAATATATTCGTCAGACACTTCCATTCCAAAATGTCTACCTGTGGCTGATTTTGAAAATGCTAATACCGAATCACCTTTTTTGAGATGTGTAACTGAAACTAAGTGACCGTTTGATTTTACAAAACGAATGGTTTCTGCATCCTGTGCAATTATTCCACCTATTTCATCCCCAATCTTTGCTTTAATTAGTAGCATTGGTCTTCTTTCAATTTTGCATCTACCTATAGCGGCTCTTCTTGCTTTACCTTTTGAATCAAGAATTAGAACATCACTACCAGTCTCTAATTCTGATAGATATTTTGTTGTACCATCAGGTGATAGTGTATAACAATGAACTGCTCCTGCATTAACCCTAAATGGTCTTGGAGATGTAAATGAGGAACCGACCGATTCATTATGAACCAAAAACATAAAATTTGCTCTGCTACCAATAAGCATTCCTTCTCCCTTATGTAACATTGAGGCTGTATCTACACAAACTCGTTCTCCATCTCCAATTTCTTTTATGTCGATAATTTTGGCGGATCTTAAGTCAAACTGCTTTGAACCCAAATTAACTAATGTTTCTTTAACTTCGTTTATTGAATTTGTTTGAAAGATTACTCCATCAACACCAATATCTAGAATTGAAAACATTTTGCGAACCTCTACAGAATTTCTTGCAACTGTGAAAATCTGTGTGTGTATTTTGTGTAGTTTTGCAATGATATTCTCGAGTGGAATTATTTTCCAATCTTTTACCTCAATAATTACAAAATCCAGTCCTTTTTTTGCAGATTCATAGATGTTTTCTATATCTTTATTTGATAAAACTTTGAATTTCTTACCTATTTTTTTACCCTTGATTTTAGATGATGATTTATTATCTAAAATTACATATTTGGCATTTACTGATGGATAAATTGTTTGAATTTTTGATTTCTTGTCTGTAATATTCTTTGGATCTGCATAGATGATAGTTACACCTTCATTTTCTAGTTGATTTACATATTTAGTAAATTGATTCTTTCCAACTTTTGGTTGAATTATTAGTAGTTTTTTTCGTGTCAAAGTCTTTCAGCCGCTTCTTTTGATGTTTGGTTTTTGAAAATTATTCCTGCTAATGCCTCAACAATTTTTTCTGGATTGTTATGTGCAAAAATGTTTCGTCCATATGTTACACCTTTTGCTCCAGCATTCATCGCATCTTCAGTCATTCTAAGTAAATCCATATCTGTCTCTGATTTTGGTCCACCAGCAATTACGACAGGAACTGGAATACTTTCAACTACTTTAGTAAATGAATCAATATCACCAGTGTATAATGTCTTAACAATATCTGCACCACATTCAGCACCAATTCTTGCTGCATGTGCAACTATCTCAGGATCATGTGGATCTTTGATATTTTCACCTCGTGGGTACATCATTGCAAGTAATGGAACATTCCATTCATGGCATTGCTCTGAAATCTTTCCTAGATCTTGCAACATTTCTGGTTCTTCGTTTCCACCAATATTGATGTGTAATGAAACTCCATCTGCACCAAGTCGTAACGCTTCCTTTACTGAACCTGTAAGCATTTTCCTATTTGGGGCAGTTGATAACGAAGTACTTGCTGAATAGTGAACTAGAATTCCAACTTTAGGTGGTCTTGGTAATGTTTTGATAATACCTTTGTTTATGATTACACTAGTAACACCATGAGTTTCACATTTGTAAATCATTGAATGTGGTTTCTCTAACCCCTTAATTGGACCATTAGAAATACCATGATCCATTGGAATGCAAAGCATTTTTCCCTTTCGTAAAATTCTATTTAGTCTTATCTCAGTACCTGTTGTCATAGATGATTTCCATCTCATACCATACTTAAAATTATTTACAATGGGTATATTCACGAATGAAATCTTTCTAAGGATTAAATATTCAGTTCAATCACGTAGAGTAATTGAGTCAATTAACTGAACAAATTCATTCTAGTGAGATTGGTGATATTCTAGAAAACTCTCTAAATGGAATTTTACCAACTCAAGATGACTGTCTCAGGCTGATACGTTCTGATGATACTTTTCTTATGGGAATGACTGCGGGTCATTTGACTAGAAAAAAATTTGGTACTAGGGCATCATTTGTGAATAACATAATTTTGAATTATACTAATGTCTGTATAACCGACTGTAAGTTTTGTGCATTCTATCGTCCACCAGGTAATGATGAATCATATACATTGACACTAGATGAAATTGAAGCTAGGATTAAAACTGGTTGGGACATGTTCAAAATAAGACAAGTTCTCATTCAGGGAGGACACAATCCAGATCTAGGCATTGAATATTATGAAGATTCGTTTAAAATGATTCGCCAAAAATTTCCCGAAGTTGGTGTTCATGGATTATCCACATCTGAAATTGATATGATTGCTAAAGTAGAAAAATCAAGTACCATGGAAGTTTTATCTAGACTGAAAGATGCAGGTTTGCAATCAATTCCTGGTGCTGGTGCAGAGATTCTTACTGATTCTGTAAAGGAAGTAATCAGTCCTAAGAAAATTAAAAGTGATGAATGGTTAAGAATAATGGACGAAGCATTTTCTTTAGATTTACCAGCATCTGCTACAATGATGTATGGTCATGTGGAATCTGATAATGATATTGTAGAACATTTTTCTAAAATTATTGAATTACAAAAGAAAACAAATGGGTTTATGGCATTTATTCCATGGAGTTTCGAACCTAATAATACACTAATGCAACATGATGGTACTGTTACACATGGTGCAGGTGGAATACAACTTTTAAAAATGATTGCAATTTCAAGAATTGTCTTTGATGGACTTATTGATCATATACAATCATCATGGTTAACAAATGGAGTTGGTATGGCACAGCTTGCATTACAGTATGGAGCAGATGATTTTGGTGGAACATTGATTGGAGAAGAAGTTGTTTCTTGTACAGGTTCACGCTCAACAGAGCTTACAGATAAGCGAATTATTGAATCAATAAAACAGATTGGATATTCAGTTGAAGAAAGAGATAATTTCTATAATCGAGTATGCTTGCATTAAATTTCATAACTTGACCATTTAGAATCTACAAGTTTCTTAGTTTCTTCGTCAACTTTGACTTGTTCTTGAATCTCTCTTTCGAATCCCTCCTCTAAAGTTTTTTGCGTTGCATCAATTCCTAATTTAGAGCCTAAATTAACAAGTGGTGATGCTGGATCCAATGTATCTGTAGGTGTTTTATCTATAATTGTGATATCTCTTGCAGCATCTACTCTGGTTGTAACAGCCCAGATTACATCATTCATATCGTGAACATTCACGTCTTCATCTACAACCACAAACATCTTCGTTAGAGACAATTGACCCATTCCCCATAATCCCATCATTACTTTTTTTGCTTGTCCAGGATATCTTTTTTTAATTGAAATTATTGCCATTCCTTGAAACCACCCAGCTGCTGGCATATCAAAATCTACAACTTCAGGATGAAACATCCTAATCATTGGTAGGAATGCACTTTCAATAACTTTACCAATATATGCATCTTCTAAGATTGGTTTACCAACAATTGTTGTAAGATAAATAGGATTTTTTCTTTGCATGATACCCGTTAGTGTGAAAGTTGGAAATGGTTCTTTTGGCGTATAATATCCTGTATGATCACCAAACGGTCCCTCATCTCTAATATCAGATGAATCTACGTAACCTTCTAAAACAATTTCTGCATTTGCTGGAACTTCAATATCAATTGTTTTACACTTAACTGTCTTAATTCCTTTTTTTCTTGTAATTCCTGCAAAAAGATATTTGTCTAATCCTTCAGGAACTGGCGCTACTGCAGAAAAAACTGTTGCTGGATCACTGCCAATTATTATTGCAGCTTCGGTTCTATTTTTTTTCTTACTTGATATATCATGATGCTCTGCACCACGTTTGTGTTTTTGCCAATGCATTAATGCATGAGTGTTATCTACAATTTGAATTCTATAAACTCCAAGATTTCTAACTCCCGTTTCAGGATGTTTTGTTGCAGTTAAACCAAATGTGATGAATCTCCCTGCATCTTTTGGCCATGATTTTACAATTGGGATTTTATCAAATGTTGGAGTTTCATTGATAATCTCTGTTACTGGGCCACTTTTCTCTAGTTTTGGAAACGATTCACTCATTTTAGAAAGTTCAGGAAGCTTTCTTATTTTATTAAAAATACCAGATGGTATTTCCATTTTTGTCATATCAGCAATTCGTTGTCCAATTTCTGTAAAATCATCTGTTTCAAGTGCAATTTGTAAACGTTTGATTGAACCAAACGTATTACCCAAAATTGGAATATCATAATCTTTTATATTTTCAAATAAAATTGCGGGGCCATTATCATACATTGTGCGTCTGAGAATTTCTGCAATTTCTAAATCAGTGTCAACTTGTGTCTTTACTTTCTTCAGCTCACCTTTTTTTTCTAATATCTCAATTAATTCATGAATATCTTCTATAGCCACGACACAAGTCGACAAGATGAATGTATAAGGTTAACGGGATTGTAAACTATTTTTCATATGATAAGAGTTTTAATCGGTTAGATAGATATGATTACGATGACAAATGATGAAAATTGCCTTGTTTGTAAGGGTAATGGAATGATAGAATTACTTGATTCGCAATGTCCATTTTGTAACGGTACAGGTGAATTTACAAAATCTGCTGAGAGTTACTTACAATCACATATCTGTCAATGTATTTTTTTAGATAGAAAACTATGTCCAATCTGCGAAAAGAAATGTCATCACGATACTCCAAATAGACCTAAAGTTTTGATAAATCCAATGTGATTATGGCATTGGTGGCAGTTCATTTTTCTTTCCATGTCCACCTGAACCGAATTTGCAGTAAAAACATAGATCGGATTGCATATGTGTTAGATGTTCAATTTGTATTGCACCAAGTTTGAGTGCAATTTTTGTCAAGATTTTATATTTTAATGGCATTGCGGGAATTACTTCATCCATGTAAACCTTGTAATGTTCAGGACAAAATTTGAGAGTTACCTTAGCTGCATCAGAACCTGTTTCATTCACAGTCTTTGCAAATTTGATCTGCTCCCTAATGTATTCATGTTTTGGGCAAGGACAATTCTTTCCACCAGGGTGTTTATAGGCTGGGGTATTTTTCCAATCAAATCCAGGGAATTCCTTTTCAAAATCGTCCATAATTCACTATAGTAAATATTCTTTATAAAACAGATCATAATCTAAGCAGAGGCTAAGCACAATCTAAATAAAGGTCAAATTTATAGTCGTTGCAATGGCAACTGCAAAGAAGCGTACAACTAAAAAAACAACTAAAAAAACAACTAGAAAAACAACTAAAAAAACAACTAAAAAAACAACTAGAAAAACAACTAGAAAAACAACTAGAAAAACAACTAGAAAAACAACTAGAAAACCAACTAGAAAACCAAGTGCTTCAGCATCGAAAGCAAAAGAGTTAGAGAAAAAAATTGCAAACTTAGAAGCAAGATTAGCTAAACTTTCTACCGGTTCAACTGATACCGCAGCAAAAGCAGCAGCTGAGAAAGCAGCAGCTGAGAAAGCAGCCGCAGCACAAGCAGCAGCAGCAGCAGCCGCAGCACAAGCAGCAGCCGCAGCAAAAGCAGCAGCAGACAAAGCAGCAGCAGACAAAGCAGCAGCTGAGAAAGCAGTACCTAAACCAGCAGAGAAAGAAACAGCACCACCACCTGCAGCAGCACCACCACTTCACGAAAGATTCCGTGAAATTCCAACAGGAAACTGGAATGATCAGAAACCAAAAACTCCAGGATTTACAGCTCCAAGTAATAGATATTTTGGAAGTAGAGGATTAGCAGCACAAGTTCAAGTTACTCCAAGAAACTGGAATGATCAGAAACCATTAGTTCCAGGATTTACAGCTGCTTCTAACAAGTATTTTGCTACAAAACAGAGACTTGCATATCATCCAGAAAAAACTAAATTTGGAGCATGGATTATTGATGCACCTGCAAGCACACAAACGCAAACAGCACCTCCTCCTCCACCACCACCAGCACCAGAACCACAGGTTCAACAGACATCATCTGGAGATGGAAATTCAAAGAAACAATCACTAGAAGAATACGAAAAAGAATATCTTGTACGATTAGAAAAACAAAAGGCAGAAGCAGCAGCAAAGGCAGCAGAAGCAGCAGCCGCAGCAGCAGCACCAAAATCTACCAGAGGTACATTACCTAAGGGTTTCTAGATTTCTAGAAATTTTCAATTTTTATTTTTAATTTTAGTAATTAAACGCCTGGAGTACTTCTTTTGCATGACCTGCAGGTTTTACTTTTGGAAATACTTTGAAAATCTTTCCTTTCTCATTTATCAAAAATGTACTTCTATTAATCCCCATGAATTCTCTACCCATAAATTTTTTCTTCCCCCACACACCAAATTTCTTACACACTTCGGTCTCAATATCAGATAATAGTATGTAAGGAATATTCATTTTATCACAAAATTTTCTATGAGATTTAACATCATCTTTACTTATTCCAATTACTTCAATTCCATCTTTTTTGAATTTTGAGTAATTCTTTGCAAATTCATCTGCCTCTGTAGTACATCCAGGAGTAAAATCTCGAGGATAAAAGTAAACAACATACTTCTTGCCCTTTAATTCAGATGATTTTACTAGTTTTCCATTAGAATCTTCTAGTTGAAATTTTGGGACTGATTCTCCTTCACCTATCATATTATAGATGAAATTTTAGCCTGCATTAAATATTATTCAAATTCGTTTTGACTAGCATGTTTTATATGGATACGAAATTTGCATTTGAAATATGGTGAATCCCAGAGCATGGTTGGCTGAAGCAATTGCAACTTTTGGTCTAGTATTCTTCGGTCCATTGTCTGTAATATTATCAGTAGTCGTGTTTGGAGACGGATTATCAATTGAATCAATAATAATGATTTCATTAGGCCATGGTGCAATTATTGCATTAATGGTATATGCATTCGGACATGTTTCAGGAGCCCACATCAATCCAGCTGTTACAATTCCTATGATCATTACAAAAAAGATTGGAGCTGCAGATGGAGCAGGTTATATCATATCTCAAGTAATTGGTGGTATAATTGCAACATTATCACTAATGGCACTATTTCCAGAGATTGGAAAAGCAGTACTCTGGGGAGGTCACGGTGGTCCAAGCGAATTATTGAATTTCAGTATGGAATCTGCATTTATTGTTGAGATCATTTTGACATTCTTCTTAGTTGTAGTAATTTTCATGACAGCAGTTCACAAAAAGGCGCCAAAGAGCGTTTATGGTGCAGCAATTGGTGGAATGGTTTTCCTACTTCACTTGGTTGGGGTTCCACTTACAGGTGCATCAATGAACCCAGCAAGATCTCTTGCACCAGCAGTTGCAACAGGCGATGCTGGTCTATTGGAAGTTCAGTGGTTATATTGGGCAGCACCAATAATCGGTGGTATAATTGCAGGTGTGATTATGAATTATGTCTATGTTAACAAGGCAGAAAAAGAAGCTTAGCTCTTTTCCAAACGTTTTTAACAATTTTTCCAAGTAAATTATTGGGCTCGTGGCTCAGTATGGATAGAGTGAGTGCTTGCGGAGCATTAGGTCGGGGGTTCAAATCCCTTCGGGCCCGTTTTACAAAAATACTTTAGGTATTTTTGATATACAAAATTTTAATCAAACTAAATTTAATCCAATTTTCATTCGTTAGAATATATATACTAACAACCGTAATCACAAAAAATGGCGAAAGAAAGAAGATCTAAGATTCAGCTTTATTTTGACATTGTATCTGCAATTGTTGAGGACTCTCAAAATAATGACACTGTTTCGCCAACTAGAATTCAATTCAAATGTAATACATCGTATGATAAACTAACAAAATACCTGCTAGAAATGGAGAAGAGGGATATTATACAGAGAGAAAACTCACTTTCTGTCACTGATAAAGGAATGCAGTTTCATAGAGATTATTCAAAAATAAATGAGTTAATTATAGATGTTAGTAACCAGATTAAGGCAGAGTAAACACATCAGCGCCTTTTTCTTTTCTTAGAAACATAACGGCCTTGTGGGAATCTAGTAACTGATTTAAAAATCTGGCTCGAATTGGTTCATTTATCTGATTAACTTCAAAGGAGCAAACAAAGTTGCCATTAATTTTATGAAAATCGTCATCTACACATTGCTCAATTTCTGCCATTCGGTCAGTCTTTTCTTCTGAATCAAAGTCGAAATAATGAGTTGATAGAACTCTGATTTCAGAATCACTTGGTAGAGTGCTCACCTTGTCTAGTATCATCTTTGAATAATTCTCAAATTTTTCTGGAATCTCTACTATGTGTAAAAATTCACTCTGTCCTTCAATATCAATACCAAATTCTTTCATCTCATTTAGTATTTGTTGAGGATTTTGAGTTGTGTAAAAACAGTGTTCCTGTTTATCAAGCCCATTTTTTATAAAATTATACTCTGCATTTTTTGTTTCCTTCCCACCTTCATGGAAAAGCACAACATGTGTATGTTCTAGATCCTCCAAGAAATTATCAGCTTTTGCATCAGTCATAGAGATAAACTAGATTTTTTGGTATAATAAGATCACACTCACTATGGTGAGTGTTTTAATACTTACTTAGCTTCATCATGCATTATAATACTAGATACTATAATCAGTCATGAAAGATAAAACTGATGATAATTGTGTATTCTGTGATAGGTTAGTAATAGATCACTCTAATTTTGATTGCAGAATGTGTCTAGGAAGACATATTGAAATTCAAAAAATTCTACAACAAGCAATTGGTGATGGTTCATCAATTCTGGAGACATCTTAGGAGGTAAATGACATGGGTGCATCATGTAAGGGTATTTGTTTGATGATTGAGCAAGAAAAAATTCCAAATGCATTAAAATACAAATCTGGAATGAAGCGATGCAGTTGGTGTGAAGTTTGGCTTAAGCTAGATGAGACCAGGTGTCCATGCTGTAGAATGAAATTACGTACGAAGGCACGTGGTAAATAAAAAAATGAAATTCGGAGGTGAATTATTTGGATAAAATGATGTTATTAGCAGCTGTTGCAGGTATTGCTGTAGTCGGTGGATATTTAGTCTACTTTAATTTCCTATAGGAAATTATTGGATATTAAAAATTAAACTGATTGAACTCAGTTACATTGAGATTAGAATTAGACTAATCTTTTTCTTTTGACTTTTCAGATTTTGTTTTATCCCACATATGCATATTACCTCTTAGTAAAAATGACCCAACCACTATTGTCACAATACCAACTACAACAAACATAATCCCTTTTCCAATAATACCAAATTTTGACAATACTAGTATTGATGAGGTTTTTATTAAGAACTTTTGTGAAATAATCATGTATACTCGAAAGGATGTTGCTATATGGATTGCCATACTTGGTGGAGGGATTGGATTTTTTCTCTTTTATGGAATTGCGGCAGACTTGATGAGATAATCTTTTAACTTAATTTTGATGCAAAAACTATCATGATAGTAATTTCTAATAAGATTAGAAATTTTGTAAATTTTCAAAAATTGGGATATGTTGCAACAGTTTCTTCTGATAATTCACCAAATTTATCACCAAAGGGCACAATCATAGTAATTGATGAATCACATTTGGCATTTGCAGATATTCGTTCACCACAGACAATAGAAAATCTAAGGCATAATTCATCAATTGAAATTAATGTAGTTGATCCGATTCGTAGGAGGGGCTTTCGTTTCAAGGGTCAAGGTCAGATCATTTCTGAAGGAACGCAGTTTAGTGAAATTTTGGAACAGTATAAAAAAAATGGGATAAAAAGCAAAATCAATGCAATAGTAGTTGTTACAGTGAATAAACTCAGTGAGGTCATATCTCCGTCATATGATCTTGGAATGAAAGAGGATGAACTTGTTTCAAAATGGAAAAAATATTACCAGTAATTACTTCATAATGACTTTAGTTTCTTTTTAGTTTCATTATGTGCCTTTCTTTCTTTTTCCAAGACTTGTTTCATCATGTCTAATTCTTTTAATGCCTTTTGAAGTTTTTTATTTGTACTTGCAACTACTTGACTAGCAGACTCCAAAATCTGTTTTGAATTACCATCATCTTTTTTGATTTTTGATTTTGAGTTAATTAATTTTGTTTTTATTATTTCCAATTCTTTTTTTCGTTGTTCAAGCTCATCATTAATTTTAACTGATTCTAATTTTTGTGGATTAAAAATTTCTAATTCTTTCTTAATTCTAGTTAGTTCATTTTTTGACTGAGTTATCTCAACAAGAATTTTTTGATGCTCTTCTTGTTTTGGTGCTAAATCAAACTCTGCATATGCCGATTGAATTTGTTTCTTGATTTCTAATAGTTTCTTCTTTGAGGACATTACATCGCTAATTACATTTTGATATTCTTTTCTTGTCAATTCCAGTTTTTCTGTAATTGATGCAAGATGCGTCTCATTTTCACTTATTTGAGATTGTAGACCCTGAAATTCATTTGATTGTTGTTCATGAGTTATTTCTTCTGTAGTTTTAATGTCAATTTTTTCATGGTCATCTGACTCTGTCTGTTTTTTTCTTCTGTTTAGAAATCCCATCGTATCACTTTCTTCTAACCTTTCTAACAAATCTGAGATAAAAACCAATTCCTCCAATAATTATTCCAAAAATTAGTGAAGCTACTCCAAGATCTGGTGTGTCCCCATGAATTGTAGGTGCTATGAATAACAGTAGTGCACCAAGTATTATTAGGGCAAACGCACCACTTGACTGCTTTGGTCTATTATGCGCGTTGTGTGCCATAATCTTCACTATAGATATGTCTGCAACGTCTTAGCAACTTTTGTCTTGCCTATATCCAAAATGAATGGCCCTATTTTTGGTCCTTGGTTTGCTGAGAGAATAATTTGATATAAAATTCTGAAAAAGTCTTTTGGTGGAATTTCATTGCTTTTTGCAATTTGATAAATTGAGTTTTGAAGATCCTCAATTTCTTCACCACTTTCTAATATCTGAACAAGTTCACCTAGTGCCTTTCTTGTTATGTCATCTAGATCAATTTCAAATTTTTCAGAGATATCAAATTCATTTGCAAAATTCCCTGCCAATGTTATTAAATTATCAATTTCTTGACTTGTTTCTTTAATTGCACGGTATTCAATGAGTTTTTTGTTGACTCTATCTTTTTGTCCTTCTTTGAAAATCTTACAGAGTTCTACAAGTAATCTATAGTTAACACTTGGTTGAATATTTTCTGGAGGATTTAACAAGTTTACATACTCATACAATCCTTTTGATTTGATCAATTTTGCTTCATTCTCAATTTTTATTTTTCCAAAGTATATTTTTTCTAATTCAGTATACTCATTCATTAATGATGGAATATCTTCAAAGCCTAATTCTCTTGCACCTGTGATTCTTTTGTACAACAAAAGTAGTATTGATTGTGGCGTTCCAAATTGTAGCCATTTTTGTGATGTTACAACGTTTCCTAGTGATTTTGAAATTTTCTTACCGCCTTTATCAAGAAACATTTCATATTTGATATGGTGAGGGTGTGAAAAGTTGAGAATTTCATCTGAAACCCAATCATTCACTTTTACTGAATCCATGATATCTTTTCCATATGCTTCAAATCTAATATCAAATGCACTCCATCTTGCTGCAAATTCAACTTTCCAGGCTAGTTTGCCCAAACCCTTTGTAATATCGGATTCACCTTCATGCCCACATCCTGCAATTTTGTGTGTCCCAATCTCAGAATCTTTACATTTGTACCTAACTCTCTTTTCGTCTTCAATATACTCATATGATTCAGTTGTGTATAATTTGTCACAATTTTCACATATTGGGAAATATGGTAGAACTGTTTGAAATTTTTGTTGACCAGTTAATTCTTCAACTTTTTCACCAATCTTTTTTCGATTGATAAGTATCTTGTGGATTTGTTCATTTAAGAGACCATTTTTGTAGGTCTCATGTGCAGTTCTGTGGTCATATTTGATTTCAAGTTCATCCAAGCCCTCTAGCAACAAACTACTCATATGTTGACCGTATGATTCATGACATCCCTTGGGGTCTGGGTCTGGAATTGCAGATACTCTTCTTCCTATTTGATCATTATCAACGTTTAATCCCTCGGGGATTTTTCGTAATCCATCTAAATCATCAGAATATGCAATTAACTCTGATTTGTATCCTAGATTTTCTAGTGCAAGTTTAACACCATATGCTCTAACTGCATCACCCAAACTTCCGATGTGTGGAATTCCTGATGCACCTAATCCACTTTCAACTCTGATAAGGTCAGTATTCCTTCCTAGAGAATTTTCTCTTTCTAAAAGTTCAGATGCTAGCTTGTCAATCCATGTCCCTTTTCCAATAGTTTGATGTTCAGTCATTTTTTAGATTAACTCTTTTGATACATATGGTCCATAAATCTTGTAACCTAATTTTTGATAATATTCCCTTGTTCCTACTGCACTAATTACTAAAAGCCTCCTCGATGAAAATTCATCTTTGGCAATTCGCTCAGATTCAGCCATTAATTTTTTGCCTAATCCTACATGTTGAAAACTTTCTTTTTCGTGTTTTCCAATTTCTATTGATTTTCCAAAAACATGTAATTCTCTCACAATGGCAACATCATTAGTAATTTCTTTTCTATGAGCATTTGTACTAGGTTTTCTTAATCTCAAGAATCCATAAATTAGATCTTTAGAGTCTTTGTAAGACAAAAATACCTCTTTTCCATTTGAGGAATCATAGTCAATTCTTTCTAATTCAAGTTTTTCTTCAACAGAATTTTTCTTTGCAAGTCCTGCTTCTCTACATCTAATACATTTACATGAGAAACCTTGGCTTTTCAGATTTTTATGAACAATTTGTCTTAGATTTCCCATTTTTGGCCCACCAATTATTTCCATAGGTGTAATTTCTCTTTGAACTCGCATTATTCGAATCCATTTTGGAACAATTTTTTTTACTTCTGTTAAAACATTCAACATATCCTCATCAGAATATGGTGTGTATTTTCCACTCTGGAAATCATCATACATAGGTGTGTTTTTCAAAATTAATGATGGGTATATTTTTAGCATATCAGGTTTAAATTTTGGATCTTCAAATAACGTTTTAAAATCATTAATGTCTTCTTTTGGACTCATTGTTGGTAATCCAGGCATCATATGTGCAACAATTTTGTATCCAGAATCTTTTGCAATTTGAAATGAATCAATTACATCATTGAGATTATGTCCTCTATTAACAATCTCAAAAACTTTTTCTTGAAGACTTTGAACACCGATTTCTATTCTAGTTGCTCCATAGTCTAGCATCATATCAACATGTTCTTGTTTACAGTAATCAGGTTTGGTTTCAATAGTAAACCCAACATTTCTATGCTTTGCAGTTTCATTAGATTTTTTTGCACTATCCAGATCAATTGAGTCAAAACCATTCAGTGCATCATAACATGATTTTATGAAATTTTTTTGATAGTCTATTGGCATGAAGAGGAATGTACCACCAACTAAAACAAGTTCTATTTTAGTTGGATCATGACCAAAAGAGATTAAGTGTTGAATCTTTTTTGAGATTTGAATTTTTGGATCATATTGGTTTTCAATTGCACTTATCGTTATTGGTTCTTTTCCAGTATAGCTGTTAGGTGTATTAAATTCAATTCCACCAGGGCAATAACTACATCTTCCATGTGGGCATGCATACGGTTTTGGCATAACAGCTATAACTGTAACACCTGATGCTGATTTAACAGGTTTTGTAAGCAAGATATTTTGAAGTTTTTTAAACTCTAATGGATTTGCCATAGATAGAATTTCATTATTTCTGGGAAATCTTTCTAATGAGTACTTTGTACAAACATTTTTGATTTCATTTTTTATTACACTAGTTGTAGGATTATCTATAGTGAGTAAATTTTCCATAATCTCCTGGCATGCACGGGAGAAATCATCTGTTTTTTGCATTATCATAACTAATTTAGTACAACATAAAATGCTTTGATTTTTCTTTGTTATGCATTCTAGTAGAAATATAGCAATTTGATATAATATGCAACCGAAGCAACCTACTGGTTCTAATGCAATGCTCTCTTTGCATTTCTATAATCCAGCCTCAACCAAATTGGTGTGATTATAGTTGTGACTGCTACCATGATAACAATTGTTGTGTATACATCTCCTGTTAGTACTCCTGATGATAATCCAACTCCTGCAACAATCAATCCTACCTCTCCTCTTGAAATCATTCCTATTCCTACTCTCATTCCTGCAGCTTTATCTTTCAAAAATAAGATTGATGGTAATCCACATCCAAATAATTTGGTTGCAATTGCAATTGCGATTACAACACCACTTAACATCAATATATCTAAGTTTACAGTTGTGAAATTTACTTGTGCACCAATTATCGCAAAAAATAAGGGTGCAAAAATCAATCCAATCCTATGAGTGAACGCCTCTACTTTCTTCAATACTGCTGTAGCTGAAAGAGCCATTCCTACCGCAAATGCTCCTACTATTGGAGATAATCCTAGTGATCCTGCAATTGCTGCTGCTCCAAAGAACGATGCCGTTGCTATTCCTTCTATACTTCCAGTTGATTTCCATAATCTTGTTGTCATCACTTTTGGAATTACGAAAATGGCTACAATTAATATTATTGCAAAGAATGCTAATATCTTAAGAATTGTAAATGTAACATCTATTAAATCTACAGTATCTAATGCATCAGCACCTCCAAATGATGCAACGACAGATAATACTGCAATTGCCAAAATATCGTCTACAACTGCTGCTGCAATAATTAAACGAGCCTCAGGCGATTTAATCTTATTGAACTCTTTTAGCACTTGAATTGAAATTGCTATACTTGTTGCAGTAAGTGCAGTGGCAATCATCATTGCCTGTAATGCATCAAATCCGAAGTTTTGGAATACTATAAATCCTGCAATGAATGGAACTACTACTCCTAAAGCTCCTACTGTAAATGATGCCTTTCCACCACGCAAAAATTCTTTTGGTGTCATCTCTAATCCTGCCATAAATAAAATTACAATTGCACCAATTTCTCCAAGTGTTCTAATTTCTGGTCCGATTTGTAAAATTGATTCTCCTGTATCTGGATGAAGCAAAAATGCACCTAGTGCAAATGGCCCAATAATCATTCCTGCTATTAATTGCCCTAACACGACTGGCAGGTGTATTCTACTGAATAATTCGCCCACTATTATTGCGGCAGCTAACAATATTCCTACTCCTATGATAACTTCAATGAAGCCTGCTTCTGCTGCCATTATCAGATATTTTTAGGATTACGTCATATAAGCCAAATCTGGTAAAACTTCTAAGACAAAATGTTATTGATTTCTACGCAATTTTTAATTTATTAATAAAAACGCCTTTCTTTTTACTAATTCTGCCAATTTCATAAGATTTCATCTTATGTTTGGTGATAATCTTTTGAATTCCTCTGACTTGATTTTCTGGTGAAATGATACAAAATCCTACTCCCATGTTGAATGTTTTGTACATTTCTTCACTTTTAACGCCTGTATCTTCTATTAATTGCATTAGAGGTGGAGTCTTTGGCATGCTATCCAAATGATATCCTATATTTTTCAATCTTAATAATTTTGTAAATGAACCGCCAGTGATATGTGCCAAACCATTAATTTTACATTTCTTTAGTGCCTCTAAAACTGGCTTAACATAAATTTCGGTTGGGCGTAAAAGTGCACTTCCTAAATTTCCAATTCCTTTGATGTTATCTTTTACTGAATATTTTGACAAAAGCACTTTTCGTGCTAGCGAATATCCGTTTGAATGTAACCCTGAACTTTTAATTCCAATAATTACATCGTTTGGTTTTATTTTATTTCCCAACACCATCTCTTTTTTAGAAAGTATCCCTACAACCATTCCTGCAAGATCAAACCCAAAACCTTTACCTGAAATCAAGTCTGGCATGATTGCAGTTTCTCCTCCTACAATTGGCATTGCGGATTTTTTTGCACCTTTAACTAGTCCTGATACAATTTGTTTGAATATTTTTTGATTATTTTTATTTGCAGCTATATAATCTACAAATGAAATTGGTGTTGCACCTATGCAAATTATATCATTTACATTCATTGCAATACAATCTATACCGATTGTATCATATTTTTTCATCAAGTTTGCAATTATGACTTTTGTTCCAACTCCATCTGTATGTGTGGCCAATAATTTTCCTCCAGGTATTTCTACAATACCCGCGTAATGTCCAAATCCATGAGTCATTTTTGCCTTTTTTTGTAAGTTATGCGTAGAACCAATTAATTTACCAATAGCATTTTGACTTTTCTTAATTTCTGATATATCCACACCTGCTTTTTTGTATGTTATTCCCAATTTCTCTCCTCTACATGTACATATGCGAATCCACTTTTTTATGTTCAGTATATTTATCTGAAAGTTCCTGAAAATCCAATCCTATCTGCTTTTTCTCTTTTTTCAATTTATCAGTATCAATTCCTATTCCATATGCTTTGTTTACTGCTTCTACTAGGGTTACTGCAGCCATTGGATCTGGCTCATGTTCATTTGCTTTTACCAAAAGTGTGACACCACGAATTTTTCTAATCAAACACTCGTTTAATATTCCACCGGCAATACCTGTAATGAAACCCTGTGGGACCATTTTGATTCCAGTATTTTCCATTACTCTACATAAATCTACTTCTGCAGCACAGAATGCTTTACTGTCATGTTTTTTGCTTGCCACACCATCTAAAATTATTATTTCATTTGATCCTTTTTTTTCAGCCCAATCCAAAATACTAGAAGCAATAGTATAAAGTCCGTCTGCATTGATAATTATTTCACAAATTATTGCACATACACTTCCATCTTTGTTTGCATAAAATCGAAATGGGTGTCTTAGCATTCCTTGCATAAATACTGTTGATGGTGGCAGATACTTCGATCGCATAAATCCGATTTCTCTCATTTTTAATTCATCAATTATATGACCAATCGATAATGTTCCTGATAATCCGGCTCCTACAAAACCTGCAAAAATTATTGGGTTCTTATATCTGATTTTTTGTGTCTCGTGTATTTGGGCTTCTGGAAAACCGTTATGTTGCACAATTAGAATGATTTTTTTTTGCTTAATTACTCTTTTTTCGCATGAATAATTCTAGCATTGTTTGACCTTTTTCTGTTATAGAGTAGATCATATTTGCCCCAACTGCTTTTTTTACCATAAAATTGTAATCCATACATAAATGAAGATAATTAAGAAATGATTTTTTCATTCTAATATTTGATTTTGAATATAATTCAGAGAATGTCATGTCGTTTGTTTTGACTTGATATAGTAGTTTTAGTAGTGAGAGTGTACTGAAGTCTTTTGTTCGTGCTTTTACTGTGTTTAATACCTGTTCATCTCTCTGTATGATAAAATCACCAAATTGGTCTGCTACTTCTATTGGAATGTATGTTAATCTTGCTCTCATATACGGTATTGTACCGTACTTTACCTTATTAATCTTGACTCTAGATTAGTTGAGCTATATGATTAGTTTTACTCAACATAGATTTTCAGAGTAGAGTGATCTACTTTGGTTGTTATAATTGTAAATTTTGGGCAAGGTATCTGCTTTAAACAAGACAAACTGAGATGTCTGTTATGGAAATTATTGATGTTGCATCAGTAATAGCAGGTTTGGTTATACTATGTGTTGGAGGATATGCAATAGTTTCTGGTGGTGTCACACTAGCGAGAAAACTCCGAATTAGTAGCATGATAATAGGTTTGACAGTAGTAGCTTATGGAACATCAACGCCAGAGTTGGCTGCAGCTATACTTGCAGCATTTAATTCACACACGGAATTGATTTTGGGAAATATAGTTGGAAGTAACATTAGTAACGTTGGCTTGGTTATTGGTGTCTCTGCAGTGTTTGCTCCACTTTTGATGAGTAGAATTACTGTCACAAAATGGGTTCCTATAATGATAGGTGTGTCATTACTAGTTATAGGCATGTCAGTAGATGGCGAAATTTCCCAGACTGATGGTCTCATTCTAATAGCAGCATTAATTGGCTTTACAATCTACACAATCAAAAGTGTAAAGAAACAGAGTGTTACAGACGTAAAATCCATATCGAATGTTGAAGGTGAATTATTCTTATCACGGTTTAGAATAGAGACATATCCTAAGGCTTTGGGATTAGTAGGAATTGGTATTATCTTATTGTTTTTTGGAGGACATTTTACAGTTGATGGCGCTGTAGCAATTGCTGAAAGTGTGGGTATTTCACAGTTAGTAATAGGAGTTGTAGTAGTTGGAATTGGCACATCATTACCTGAATTAATTACATCAGTTATCGCTATTGCAAAAAAACAAACCGATATTGGTATAGGTAATATTGTTGGAAGTAATATTTACAATATTTTGCTCATACTTGGTGTTGCTTCAACGATTGTTGGAATTCCTATCTCCGATGATGCATTTTCAAACTATTACATAATGATTGCATTCAGTTTAGTCTTGTTTATTGGATTTAGAGGATATATTCCACGACCTATTGGAATTGGTTTAGCAATTGCATTTGTAATTTACCTAGGTAGTCTATTATTCTAAAAATCTATCTTGTATTTTTATATTTGAATTTATTAATTTTGATTAATTCAAAATAGGAACCGAATTTTTCTGTGTTATCTATAGTATCTAATGATTCAACGGTTTCAGGCTCTTTTTCAAATGATTTTAGGATTTTATATGTAGTATTTCTTTCAGCAGGGATGCGACCTATATCACGAACTAAATGTCTGATTTCTTTTGGTTTTAATAATTGTCCATACTCTGAACCAGCTGCAGTTGATATGCTTTCATTAATTAATGTCCCACCAAAATCGTTTGCACCCCATTTTAATAATAACTGTGAGAATTTTTGCCCTTCCTTCACCCATGACATCTGAATATTATCGATGTAATTATTCAGCATAATTCGAGATATAGCATGTGTTAACAAAACATCTTTTCCATTAGCACCTTTTTTAATTCCTTCATGTAATTGATGCTTATACATTGGTGCATCAGAAAATATGAAATTTAGTGGAACAAATTCTGTAAAACCACCAGTTTCTTTTTGAATTTGACGAATAGTTTCTATATGGTTTGCTTTTTGTTCATTTGTTTCTAAATGACCAAACATCATCGTTGATGTAGATTTTATACCCATTTTGTGTGCAGTTTTTATAATATCAACCCAATCATCTACACTTATTCTACCAGGAGAAATTTTATCTCTTAAATTTTGGTCTAAAATTTCTGCAGCAGTACCTGGAATTGTATCTACACCTGCATCCTTTAATTTAACTAGGTATTCTTTTGGAGAAATATTTGATCTTGTTGCACCATAAAGAATTTCTTCAGGTGAGAATCCATGAATATGAATTTCTGGAACTACTTGTTTAATCCCTTTACAAATATTTTCATACAATCCAGACTCCATATCTGGTGGCAATCCTGCTTGGACACATACCTCTGTTGCACCAAATCTGTATGCCTCTTTTGCTCTTCTTTGTATTTCATTAATTGGAAGAAAGTAGACTTCTTCTTCTCTAAAGTCCCTACTAAATGCACAAAATCCACATTGTTTAATGCATACATTTGTGAAATTGATATTTCTATTTACAACATAAGTTACAGTGTCCCCAACTCTTCTTTTTCTTAGAATATCAGCAACCATTCCAACTAAATGAAAATCAATTCCATCAGCTTCAAAAAGACTAACTGCATCTTTTTCAGATATTTCTTTTTCAGAAATTGCTTTATCTAAAATTTGTGAAATAACAGGATCAGCATATTTTAACAAACTATCAATTTTAGTAATCTGATCACTCATTTCCAATAATCCTCTCTAACATAATTTTCATCATCTGCGATTAAAGATATCCTATCCCTTAATTCTTTGTTGATTTTTGATATAAACTCTGGATATATAGGAAATCTTGCTTTCAGTTTAAAATTGTGGGACGCACATTTTTTTTCTATGTTTTTAATCTTTGGCCAGGAAAATTCTGGGTTAACATAATCAGCAGTAATTGGCGAAATTCCACCCCAGTCATTTATACCAACTGATAGAAAATCATGATAGTTTTTCTGTGAAAGATTTGGTGGTATCTGAATATTCATGTTTGGCATGATTATTCTACATAGTGCAACTATTGATTTGAAGTAAGATTCGTTTGGTGTTTTATGATCAAACATTGAAGTATCTTGTTTTGGATGAAAGTTTTGTAAAATCACTTCTTGAATATTTCCAAATTTTTTATGAATTTCTTTTATGGCATAAATAGAATCTATTATTTCATATATGGTTTCACCTATACCAACTAAAATTCCAGTAGTCATTGGTATCTTTAGTTCACCAGCATTTTTTAATATGTTAATTCTGGTAGATGGTTCTTTACTTGGTGCATCTTGATGAGGCATTCCTTTCTGCCTTAACCTTTTGCTTGAAGTTTCCAACATTAATCCCATGCTTACATTTGTGTTTCTAAGAATTTTCATTTCATCCTTAGTAAGATTCCCTGCATTAGTATGGGGGAAAACTCCTTCATTCAAAACCACTTCAGAGCAATTTACAAGATATTCACCCAAAGATGCAAATCCATTTTGTTTTAGCCAATCTTTTGCCTGTTGATATTTTTGTTCAGGACTTTCTCCTGTTACAAATAGTGCTTCGGTACATTTGTATTTTTTTGCAAGTTTTGCCAAGTCCTTAACATCTTGTTTATTCATTAATGACAGTTTGTTATCATTTGGTTCTGATTTGTATGTGCAGTAACTACACGTATCTCTACAAAGATTTACAATATTGAAGAATGCCTTTTTAGAAAAACTTACAGTATTTCCTTTGTACTCATTTCTTAGTTTTTCTGCAGTTTGAAATAAACTGTCTGATGTATGTTGTAGATTTTCCACTAATTGATATGCATTCTCTTTAGTTAATTCATACCCATCTTTAATTCTATTATATGATTCAAAATCAAATTCCAGTTTACTCAATAGAAAAAATCTCGGTAACGAGTATTTAATTTTGTAGATATGACTAATTACTTGGTCTTTCGCCTAGGAAAATAGTCTTATCCATCACTTCACCATCTCTAAGTATTGTAAGTACCATTTCATCACCTACTAGTTTCTCCATTTGCAGGTGTACAAGAATATCAGCTATCTTTCGTACAAGTTCCCCATCAATTTTGATGATAATGTCCCCATCCATTGGAACATCTCTACCATCGATCATTTCCCTTGTCTCAGTGCCCATCAATCCAGCAATATCTGCAGGACTTCCCTCTATCACTGAAACAATCAAAAATCCTTTAGTGCTATCTAATCCCCTAATCTGTGCTAATTCATAATCAATGTCAATACCTGAAACTCCTAACCATGGGTGTCTAATGCCACCATCACGAATTAGAATTGGTACCACTTTATTGACAGTATCTGACGGTATTGCAAACCCAACACCCGTAAAATTACCGGTTTCTGATTGAATTGCAGTGTTAATTCCTACAACTTCTCCATTCAAATTAAGTAGTGGGCCACCAGAGTTTCCTGGATTTATTGCAGCATCTGTTTGAATCACATTTGGAATAGAATATCCCGATTCTTGTGGAAGCAATCTACCTATTTGACTTACAATTCCCGTTGTCATAGAACCAGACAATCCAAATGGGTTTCCAATTGCAACAACTTGTTGACCAACTTTTAATTCAGAAGAACTTCCTAATTCCAAGTGGTGTAAGTAACTATTACGAGCATTGATTTTTAAAACTGCCAGATCTAGATCAGCGTCGTTACCAACAATTTCTGCTGCATATGATTCACCATCAAGAAATGTTACAGTAATTTTTAAGGCATCATCAATAACATGATTGTTTGTAATTATATGACCAGTATCATCATATACAAAACCTGAACCAGATCCACCTGGTACTTCTTCTGTTGCACCTTCACTTTGAATTTTTTTCACATTTACTTGTATAACAGCAGGTTCCGCCTTTTCAAAAAGTTGAATTAAACTCATGTTAGATCCTACTGTTACATCACCAAATTTTTCTAGGTGATCACCATTTGTAACAGTAAAACTTGATTCAGAATTTTCTGATACTGAATTTAATGAAATGAATAAAGCAAAAATTATAGCAACACCTGCAACACTGCCACCAATTATTGCACCATTATTTACCATAATTAAGCTCAGATAATGTATGGGTATATTCCTTGCTATTTTTTAGAGTCTAAGTATTCAAAGTTTGATATAATTTTGTGAGAATTCCTTAACACTATATTTTCTCCCTCTCCACGAAACAGCAGATGATTTGTTTGCTTGTAGAATTCCTGATAGAAAACCACAAGTTACAATTAAACCACCAATTGGTGCAAATAAAGCAAACACGGATTTTAGATTCAGACCCATTTTAGTTTCCATAAATGCCGCAATGAAAATAGTACTTGTTGCTAAAATTGTAGATACTAATAATGGAATAAACGAAATACTAGTTTCAACAAATACAAGTGAATATATCAAAAATGGGACCGGGATGAATAGTATGAATAAAACTGCAAAAAATACTCCTACTGCGTATGATTTATTCTGATGATATAATGGAACCATTAATCTTTGTAGTCCATTCCACATTTCTTTTGGACTTCTAGAATAAAGTGCATCAAGTAAATGTTCACCCCTCACCATTTTCAATGCAAAGCCTGATTCTTTTGTAATTTTCCCTAGTGCGCCATCTTCCACAATTTCTTGCTTTACTTTTTCATGTGTTCCAATTTTTTGATATACTTCTTTTCGTATAATAAAAAAACTACCAAAAAAATACCCAATTCCTTTTTTTGGATTATTTACGTTTAATGCAGAATATCGTGAATGTAGAAATGTTGACAACATTGGAAGTGTAATCTTTGTTATTTTATCAAGACAGATAAGTCTAGGAATTACTGTTAGAGCATCTAGGTTTTCCGATAGTAGATGTGTAACGGCAAGGGTAACAACTTTTTTTGAATATGTGGTATCAGCATCTGTAAATAACATTAACTCACCGGTAGCATGTTTAAAGCCTTCAATACATGCCCAATTCTTTCCCATCCAGCCATCTGGCTTTGTATCTGCTTTTACAGGTACAACCTTTTCACTGCTTTTTGCATATTTTTCAATGATCTCCCAAGTCTTGTCACCAGATGAATCATCAACTGCTATTATTTCATAATTAGTGTAATCTTGCTGCACAAATGATTCTAGACACTTTCCAATAAACTTCTCTTCGTTTCTTGCTGGAAGAATTATTGAAACTTTGGGTGATTCCTTAGAAGTATTTTCAAATTTATCAAGATATGGTGTTTTTGTAAAAGATTTGTACATTGAATGAGTTAAAGATAACCATGTTAGAAAAACACCAATCATTATCACAGTAAAAATGTAATTAAAAACATCAATCACAATGTCCATTAATTAATTCTCCACTTCTTGTTTTATTGCTTGTAAGGCTTGTTCTGTACCACTTTGGATATGTTTTGTTATCATTCCTGTAAACATACCCATCATACCTGAGAGTTTAATATTCCAGACTGCTTCTAAATTACAACCATTTGATGTTTGATTAAGGCTAAGAATTTTATCTCCTTTGATTATTCCTTTAGTGAACTTTGCTTCAATCTTTTGTTTAGGGAATATGGTTACATCCTGCATACATTTTTGGTCTCTGAACGCAATTGTTATCTCTCTTTTTATTTTGTTTCCATCACTAGAAATATTACGAATTTCCTTTGTTCCCTTCCAGAACTTTGGTTCATTATCCAAGTCTACAATAACTTCCCAAATCCTGTCTATTTCTGCATCTACATTAACTGACACATGAATTTCAGCCACAAAAATTATCAATAGATGGAAAATATTAGGGTTCGTAAGAAATTAATTATAAACTATTGTGGTATTAGATATGGATGAAGTAACATATGATGATTTTTCAAAAATAGATCTACGTGTTGCAAAAATAGAACATGTTGAGAAAATTCCAGGTAAAACTAGGATAATACAAGGCATCATATCATTAGGCGATGAAAGACGAAATGTCATTATTGGTGGTGCAGAATTTTATGATCCAGAACAACTTGTTGGGAAAACAGTTATTGTTGTTGCCAATCTTGAAACAAAAAAATTAGCCGGTATTGAATCAAATGCAATGCTTTTGGCAGCAGATGTTGAAAATAAGCCTTATTGGTTGACAGTTGATGATACTGTACCATCTGGCACAAAAATTAAATGATCTTAGTCGTACATCATCAGTTCTTTTTCTTCTAATGATGAATGTAGATTATTCACTGATCGATAAACATCTTCTTCTTTTTTTGCACCAGTGCAAACCAACTTACCTGAAGAAAACAAAAGAATTACTGTCTTTGGATCAATCATTCTGTGTATTAATCCTGGAAATTGTTCTGGTTCATACATACTACGAGGTAGAGTTCTAGCTGCTTGCTCTAAATGAATTTTACCACCTAAATTAATTGATGCAACAATATTTTGAATTGTTACTACAGCATCTTTTTTTACTTTAATTCCACCCTTACGTAGTTTTGTAACTACTGTTTTTACTGCATTTCTTGACATTTGCTCAGACTTTGCACCAGTGCAAACCATCTTACCTGATGTAAAAATTAATGTTGCTGTCTTTGGACTTTTTATTCTAAATACTAATCCTGGGAATTGGTCTGGATGATATTCTACATCAGGAAAATTTTTTGTGATTTTATTCAAATCCATAGCTTGGTCAACAGTAGCAGATGCAACCACATTTTCAATACTAACAATTGGCTTTGTCTGAGGCATTATAACATTGGCAAATCCCACTTTAATAAAACTACTCACTATTTCTTTACTCGTGTATTTCATAATTACTTGAATAGACTGACGAATGATTTAATTTACAAAATTATTGATAATCAATATTGGACTTGACTAGTTTTAATTTAGAGGAATTTTTTGGAATGGGTGATGATTCAAATCCAATTATGATGTTGATATGGATTTTACCAATAATTCTTTTTGTATTTTATGGTCAGCGAATACAACTTTTAATCTCTTCAAGTGAAATTAAAAAAAGTATAGATAGATTAGAAAAATTTCGAAATGAAACTAAAACTGAGTTTGTTGACTACATAAAACATACATTAAATCCAATTAATGATCCTACAAAAAAACTAGATAGTTTTTTTGAATATTTTACTATAATGCCAGTTGACTTGGATCCTAATGGAATCATTCCAAAAATTAATCATCTTGTTCGCTCAAGAGATGATTTCACTAGAATGCATGTAAAATCATTATTTTCTGAGATTTCAGATTTTGAAGTAACAAAAATTCATAATCTATTAGAAATTGTCACAACACTACAGCTTTTTCATAAAGCTACAAGACATCTCTACTTAACAGCAAAAAAACAGAAAAATTTTCCATTGATATTACCACTCCAAATGATGATTCCTTTTGTTATGGAAGAAGCTGAAGCATTGAAAGACGCAATGTCAGCGTTGAAAAAAGGGCAGCCAATTGGTGATGGAATTGGACCTATGGTAGTAGGTGGTATGATGGTTGATAGTCAAAAACAAAAAATATCTTTCCAGACTGTTTGGGCAAAATCAGAATTTGATGGTCGTAAATTATTATTAGTTAAGGCAGAAGGTCCAAATGCAACTGTTGGAAGATTAGGAGACGGCATTGAAAAAATTATCACGCAAGATAAACCTGATTTAATAATAATGGTTGATGCATCCTTAAAGTTAGAAGGTGAAGATTCAGCTTCTGTCGCCAAAGGGTTTGGTGCAGCAATGGGAGGAATTGGAACAGATAGATTTCAAATTGAAGATGTGGCTACAAAGAATGGTATTCCTATATTAGCAATTGTGATAAAACAATCAATTTATGAAGCATTAACACTTATGACAAAAGAGATTGCAGATCAAGCATCATCTGTTAGAACAGAAATTCATGATATGATTCGAGAGAATACCCAAGAAAATCAAACTGTAATGATAGTTGGTGTTGGTAATACATTAGGTGTTTCACAATGAAAGATTCTGAAAAAAAATTTACAACCTGTTATACTGTCTTAGAATGTAAATCGTGTAGTAAATCCATTACTAGAAAATTCACTGATGGTGATATCGTGTTTCAGAAAATTGGAGATTGTGATGATTGCAAAGGTGTTTTGTTGATTGGGAAAATTTTTGGTGAAACTATTGGCCCATAGTGGTGATTGTTACACCATTTTCATTTGGGATAAACGTATGTTCTGCCTGTGTAACTCTCTTCCCATTCCCTTCTACTAATACTGGATACGCATGAACTGCTTTTTTCTTTGTTAAAATATCCAGTAATTTTCTAGCATCATTTTCTTCCCATTCTGGAAGTAACCATCTTAAGGCAAAAGGTAGTAGATTAAAGTTTTCCCAGATATAATCAAGCATTCGGTCCGCTTCCTTATCTTTAGTTTTTTTTCTTGATGCTAATGCAAAAATATTTTTTGTTTTTCCTTCATGAACAAAACCTAAACCATCACCAGTTGTCACAAATGGCTCACATGCAAATGCTTGATTTTCTCCAAATGAAAAGGAACCAATTGACCAAATATTAGGTACTGATTTACCAGCATGAATTGTATATTGTTCTAATGAATGACCACTTAGATTTGCAATTGGGAGACATCCAGATTGTTTTATAGTCTTTTCAATTGTTCTACCAACATCACTTGATTTAACACCAACTTTAATCATTGACATTGCATTGTTTAATGCAGTTTGAGCAACTTGTGTAAGATGATCAAATTCTGGATTATAACATACTGTTACTGCAGTGTCTGCAATGTGCCCATTAATCTGCGCACCAAGATCAATTTTTACCAAGTCATCTTCTGAAATTGTTAGTTGATCATTTGGCTCAGCAGTATAATGTGCAGCAACTTCATTTAAGCTGGTGTTTACAGGAAACGCACATTTTGCACCCCTCTTTTTAATTTCATTTTCAACTTCTTCACAGATTTCATAAACAGTTTTTCCAATCCAGTTTTTCTTTCTTGTATTTTCACGTACCTCACCAGCAATTTTTCCGGCTTCTATGTAGTCTTGAATTTCCATATATGAATAATTTTTTTCACTCATTTAAAATCTATTTGTGTAGCTTAAATTGGGGCATTTTTGTATCTTACTGGGATTGTGGTCTAGCTTGGTATGATTCTGCGTTTGGGTCGCAGAGGTCGAGTGTTCGAATCACTCCAATCCCATACTAAATTTTTAATATGTGTGTTCTATAATTTTAGTGCCAGACAATGAAGACGAGTTAGAGTAATGACTTTAGAATGAGGAAAATTATTGGCTCTGAGTCTTGGCATAACTTTTTATCAAATCCAGACACCAGAAAATAATTGGCTTTTGAAAGACGTGATTTACTATTAATCGTTGGAATTTTATTTCTATTGTTAGGATTGATTGGAGCAGGGCTACCACCAATCTATGCCTTGATTATTTCTATTGTGATTTATGCTGGAATCAAGATTTTTGTTGGAAGACGAAAAAAAATGATTGCAGAATCTGTTGGAGAAGGAATTTGTGTCAAATGTGGGGAGAAAATAGTTAACAAAAAATGCCCAAATTGTGATGCTAAATCATGATGAATCATACGTTTTGTTTATACGCTTTGTGTGTGAATTCTATCTGTTTTGCCTCAAACATGTATGACTTTAACAAAAAGATCAACTTTTTCTCAATCTGAATTTATTATTCTCAGTATTTTGACAATAGATAGGGTATGCAAGTAAAAATTTCGATTATCAGCTTATTTGCCATAATGATGATCAGTGGAACTATAGCACCATCAATGGTTTTTGGGCAATATAATGAAGGTGGTCTTGGTGGATTAACACCACAGTATGTTCCAGAATCTAGTTGTATTTTACCAGATGAAAAAATAACATATACTTTGGATAAGGACACATACGTTGTTAATGATCAAATAATAATTTCTGGTCAAGTTATTCCAGAAGACACAACCAATAAAGCTGATCTAAGAAAAAATACTGTTTACATGTCAATTGTAAAAGCTAAATCTATATTCATCACACCATTCACAGATGGCACTATACAGGATTCTCAGTATAACCTTCCAGAGGAAGAAGCGAATGCCTCAATTGTTCCACAAGATTCATCGCTTGCTACACTTGATACAAGTGCTATAATAGATGGCTGTGGTTACTTTGAGGGTAGCATAAAGCTTCAACCTATGGTGATAAAAAATGGATATTATGTTTTAGAAATTAAATATGATGATACTGTTATTCAACAAGATATACTAGTGTTTGATAATTCATTACAGAAAGGATGCTTTGCTGCATCATGGTCAACAGCTAGTGAAACAAAAATGAGTGATGATTCAGGTGCATGTCCTTATGATGAATTTCCTTTACCTGAACTTATTTTACAATTGGATAAAGATGAATATTTACCTGGGGAGAAAGTAAAAATCTCTGGCCAAATTAAAAATGCATTATTTATTGATAGTGTAAGCCTATCATTGGAAAATTCCAATGATGAATCATTAACAGAAAATAAAATAAAAAAATTAAATGGGACAGAGCCAAAATTTAATTGGACGTTCACAATTGAAAATGGAGTTAATGGAATTGGAACCTACTCAGTATCTGCAGATTCACATCTTGGAACTAAAACGGTATCATTCACTGTAGAAGATGAATCAATCGTGACTGACTATGCTGCCCAGAAATCAATTGGAGATACATCTATTGCACCAAAGAAAATAATTGATAAGCATAATAGAATTACTGTTTCAGACCTACTAATTTCCCTAGATGAGAAGACTTCTGGTGATCAAGTTCTTGTTCCTAGAGTAATTCAAGGCTCATTGTTTACTGTAGCACGTGGCGATGAGTCTTCTATTAACATTCAAGTTTCAAGTTCTAATGGTCAATGTGTAATAGGTCAGAATGCTGATTGTTATGTGAATGACTCCACTCGTGAACCAGGTTCTATTTATGAAATTGTTCAGATAGATGGTAAAAATTACAAGGTACGATATAATGGTCCAGATGTAAGATTAGAGAAGTTCACTATCCTCCCTGAAGAATCAAACACTGAAATAGATACTAAAAATTGGAATGTTACTATACTAAAAGATGATCAACCAACAAGATTCTATTATAAGGTATCATACGTGTCTCTTGAGTAAAATAAAATAAAAGAGATAATTATCAAACTGCATGAAAGTTAACGTTCTGATGTTCAATCAGGATGATCCCAAAAAATGTACAGCCGCAAAATTAGTTAGATTTGGATTAGCCAAAAGAATTAAAAAAACATCTGAAAGTACATTAGTACTACATCCATTCTCCAAAAAAATTCTATTATCTAAAGACAAAACTATGATACGCTCAATTACTGGGATTGACTGTTCTTGGAATCTTGCAGATGGAATATTTGAAAATTTTTTTGGTGGTGTTTCTAGAAAACTCCCTCCACTTTTAGCAGGAAATCCAGTGAATTATTCTAAGCTTAACAAGTTAACTACAGTTGAAGCTATATCATCAGCTGCATTTTTGCTTGGTTACGAGTCACTGTCATATCAATTAATGGAGAAGTTCAATTGGGGACATACATTTTTTGAATTAAATGAGAAGCTACTAAAGGACTATCAGGGGGCTTCCTCAGAAGAGGAGGTTAGCATGATAATTCACGACTATGGATATCAAGTTTAATCAAATTGTTTATCTTTCTAATATAATCAACATACTATAGGGATTTATACAAGCATATTTCAGACGGGACGGATATGACATTAGAAAAATCAAACTCAGGATTAGTGCGTAGTCTTTCATTAAAGGACTCTGTAATGATTGGTGTTGCATCAATGATTGGTGGTGCAATATTTGTTCTAGTTGGTCCTGGAATGGCACAGGCTGGGGCTGCCCTGATGATTGCATTCTTGCTTAATGGTGTGATTACTGTATTCACTGCACTGACCTATGCTGAGTTAGGTTCTGCATTTCCTGCTACTGGTGGAGGATACAGATGGGTAAAACAAGGACTGCCAAGACCTAATGCATATCTTAGTGGATGGATGGCATGGTTTGGCCATACTATTGCAGGAAGTCTTTATGCAGTTGCGTTTGGATCATTCTTTGGCTATCTTCTAAAGGCATCAGGTATAATTGGAGATGATTTTGGATTCCCGATAGACAAGCTGTTTGCAGCTATAGCAATTATAATTTTTACATTTGTTAATATCAGAGGATCATCAGATACTGGCAGAGTAGGAAACGCAATAACATTCACACAACTTGCAATAATTGGAGTACTTGTTGCAGCTGCAGTGGGTGCGATGGCATTTGCAAATCCAAACTGGTCAGAAAATTTTACAGACTTTATGCCACTAGGAATTACTGGAATTGCACTTGCAATGGGATTAACATTCATTGCATTTGAGGGATATGAGATAATTTCACAGGCGGGTGACGAAATTAAAAATCCAAAGCGAAACATTCCACGTGCAATTCTACTGTCACTTGCTATTGTAGTTACACTGTATGTTGTGTTTACGTTTGTCTTCATTGGAGGTCTTAATCCAGATGATATTGGAATGCCGGCGTGGAGTTTTATTGGAAGTTTTGGTGAGCTTGGAATAATCGAGGCTGCGGAGAGATTTATGCCATTTGGGGCACTGCTAGTTCTGGCTGGTGGT
>Ga0209992_10000563_pt1 | contig 48713 bp, 33 predicted proteins | sample 2SBtaG_2_FD_182564 | JGI IMG/M metagenome (GOLD analysis project Ga0209992, IMG submission 182564) | Deep subsurface microbial communities from Kolumbo volcano to uncover new lineages of life (NeLLi) - 2SBTROV12_ACTIVE470 metaG (SPAdes)... | ecosystem: Environmental > Aquatic > Marine >... | reverse complement strand
ATTTCCGCCTCTGCAATGGACAAAAGACTTGGAATCGGGGTACGTGTCTACTGCTCCAGTAGTAGTTGAAGAAATGTTGTTCGTCAAAGTAGGGGGGAGAAGTGACAGCCCAGGTGGGCCTTGGGATGATGGTAAAGGACCAGGGATTTACGCTTTCAACACTTACACTGGTGAGCAGATTTGGCGTTATGAACACAATCAATCACGCTCCGGATTTGAGATTTCACCACCGGTTTTTGTCTATGGATTTGACATGCTTATCAATGGATGGACAAGTGGTAACATAACCGCTCACAATGCGAGTACTGGCGAGTTACTATGGATGTATGAAACCGAGCGGATTTCTTGGGGGGTTACTGGAAAACTAATGCCAGTAATTGGTGAGCCAAATGTACAGGATACAATTCACATTTCTACTGAAACTGGAGTACTGGGTTTGAGTCTGAATGGCACACTACTGTTTCAGCACACCTTTCCTGACAATGCTACTGGCTACCGAAATGGTGTAGGGTTGGCGATTTTATCAGAAAACTTTTCAATTTTTTCAAGCACATCAGGGTTATTGTTAGCCACCGGTGATGAGAGCGGGGGATTCCATTCATGGGAGATAGATGGCAGTAATTTCTCTTCATGGGATTTGAATTCAATTCTTGGTGCCTCGGAATTGAAAATGAGAACACCCCCTTTCATAATGTATCCAAGTCATCAAAATGACACCTTTGGTGCTGGTGTTATCGTTCAAGGAAGTGAAGGTGGCGAGTTAGTAAATTTACAACTAAATAACGAATCAAATCTTAGCGTGAAGAATCGGGTTTCACTTGGAATTGCACCATCGATTCCAGTTAATTTACCAAATGGAGTGGTGGTGACTGGAGATTTAGATTCAGTCAAGGCTCATTGTTTCTATAATTTGACAGATTGTGACAATGCCACAGTGATAGACTTCGGTCCGGTTTCAGGAGAACCTGTATTGTTAGTTGGAAATTATAATTTGGGTGGAATACCACTAGTGGTCCCTCACAATACTGCTGATGGGTATTGGGCAGGACATCTTGTCTGGTGGGGTGAAAATAACATAGAATCATCTCTGCAGTGGGATTGGCATCCTCAAAAAGAAGGTTGGTTGACTGCTGGTGTCGGTGGCACTACTGAAGTGATGGCCGCCGCCAACGATGCCTCATGGCTTGAGGTTCGATATTTTGATGATGATCCAAATGCGCCAAGTATAGACTCTGATGAGCAGCAAAACTCAGAAAATCAAGAGACGAAATCCAATAATCCAACAGTGACAGGGTTGCCACTGCTAACAGAACTGTTGGTAGTGATGACATTGGTGCTGTCAACAGCTGGGCTCGCTGGCGGCAACATGGCTGCAAAGCGAGCCGGTTCACTCGGAATTTTGCTGGTATTGCTTCTGCTCTTACCAACCCTGAATCTAGCATGGGTAACTGCCGTTAGTGACGAAGGTGGTGATTTGGAAACTTCTAGAGAGGGTTTTCCAGAAGAGTGGAATGACTCACAAGTGGTGTGTTTTGAGTATCCAGAAGATTTGTGGTGGGATGAAGTGGGTATGACCATTTTCCTTGATGCAGACGAAGGTGAAATTGCTCGCCTTCAAGGTAATAATTCACGAACTTGTGTGGGCGGATTAAACGAACATCAAACAATCCAAACTGCTACCGTAGAAGCGGCTCAGTTGGCTGGTTTCGAGTACACATGGGATAGTCAACCATTGGGGATATTTGTTGAAGATATAGGGCCGGCAGAAGGTGGAGATGGAGATCGCTGGTGGCTCTACTGGGTTGATGGAAAGCATGGCAACCTAGCAGTTAATTTGCAGCCGATTACGAATGCTAGTGTAGTTGAATGGCGATTCCTCTAATTACTAATATCATATCAAATTGGTTTATTCAATCTTTGTTTCCCAATTTATTTTCTTGCACCTTTATTTTGATTGTTCTTGGTATCAACAATGCATCTTTGCTAGTGGTAATATCTCTTTTTCCGTTAGTGATAAAACGCAAATCCTCACGTATACATTCTAGTTGCTCATCAGTATACTTTTTTGCTTTCATTCGCGCTCCTCTAATAGCAGATCTTACACCTTCAATAATTTCAGCCTTGCTTCGTAATTGGGACTCTTTAATTTCTTGTTGTATTGTACGGATAGTTCGCTCACTTTCAGTACGAGTTATACTCATAGATTTATTGAGTTCTGATAGCTTCTCTTTCAAGTTAGGAATTCCTTTTTCAATAGATAATAATCTCTCTTCAAGTTTTTCTAACCGGTGGACAGCATGATCTTTTTCTCTTACCAAGTCATTTGTTTTTTGTTTTAATTCACGATTTTCCTTTCTTATCATCTCTAATTGTTTTTGAAGGCTAGTTATAGATTGTTTAGCACCTTGAATAGTTTTATTTGAATCTGAATTAACTTGTCCAATTTGTTTTTTGAGTTGGAAGAATCCTTTGCGCATTTCGATTTCAATATCATCACGGTCTCCCATGGCGTTTCTCTTTCCGCGAAGATGACCAGGTAAGATACATGGGAGGAAATCTAAGCCTCTTTCTTTCTGAATAATTCGGAGACGATCAAGTAAGGCGTGGTATCTCCCTTCTAACTCTTGATTTAGAGAAAACATACCATCGGCATCATTGAAATCCCTTGATTTTCGTTCTGTCAAGAACACACCGTGCTCCTCTCTCAGTGGGTCCACTACAACAGCCATAAATCTGCGATTTTGGCATTGATTTCTAAGCATTCTAAACGTGTCAACATCAATTCCAGAAAGAAAGATACCGATATCAGGGTGTGTATGAATCCAACCGATAATTCGCAACTTAGGAATTTGTTCACCTTTAACCATATCATTTGCATAATCACAAGCTGCTGCTGCTATTGCATTGTACATTCCATTGAATTCACAGTACCCAGAACTTTCTTCTGTTTGTTTGGGGAAAAAACCACAAACTGCGACATTGTTTCCCTTTTCATCAACGTGGCCAAGTAATAGTCCACCCATTTCAAGTCTGCCGCGTGGTGCAGTAAATGCCTCGGTTTGTCCGATAATGTCAGTACAAACAACAGCAGGATAGTCCTCTGTTTTTTCAGCACGCGCGAACTTTATTTTTCCATTTTTCTTACCCATTTAACCACCGTTTAACTATTCAATACCGATATAATATGATTTAGATATGCACCAATTCGAACTATTACATCCCTCTCCAATTTATCATATTGATTTTTGAAAGAACCATGGCAAACCCACCAAGCTTTTTTGTTTGTCCCTGGTAATGTTCGTTGACTTTGATCATAATGTGCACCTGAAGTACCACCTGCTAAGATATACCTTCGTGAGTTTAACTCCTCATGGTTGAGGACATATGTTACTGGAACTTGATTGTAAGGATCGGTGATGTGAATTGCAACTCTAAAATTACCATTTTTTGTTCGATGATGGTTATCTGGTAAGTTTACGACAATCATCTGTGTATCCTCATTTGATACATGTTGACGAACGACTTGAAGAGATGGGTAATCAGTTCTTAATTCACCCAATCGGTCAATAGGAAGTCCACTACCTCCACCAATTGCACTTGCATTTATCCACAATGTTTGACCGATATAGTTGGCTGAAGGCTCGTCTGTTACCACTCTACCCATACCATCATAAACATCCCAAGCCGAACCATCTCGTGGAATCAACCCAGATGCTTTTGCAGCAGTCTGAACAGTTTCACCCTCTCCTGGAATAACTGTGTTTCTGCTGTTATCATTAAATGATGAAACAAAGCATACTCCCTTTGAAGGTAATTCATTTTCGAGGTCTACATCAGCAGCAGGTTCTACAGCGATAACCTCGCCTCCACCCCAACCAGCATCCCAGTCGGCCCCTCCAGCAACTTTCTGGACACCAACGTAAACGTTCTCTTCAGCTAGTTGTGCAACTTTCTCTTTTGAGATAACTCGTCCAGTCGCATCAAAGACATCAAACGCGCCCGCGGGAGCTAATCCTTCTTGGCGAATTGCCTGCTCAACAGTCAAGTCTTTAGCGACTTCAATTCTCTGTTTATCACTTTGATCAAGTGCGTTCGAGACCGTGATGTACACGTTCTGCATTCCATTTACATTGTTTCTTTTCTTTTGCATATTTATTCAACTCCTTCGTTTGCTTCAATAATATTGTCAATTGATGCCATCCCATCCATGTCAACCTTGACATAATTGAGTTGGCTTCCGTGAGGTTGTATCGATGAAGGGATAGAAACCCCCTTCTCGTCATTACAATCAAAACGTATCTTTGGATGATTTAGTGATCTTCCACACCAGCACTGGCCTGCCTTTCTTACAGTTTCAACCCAGATGATTTCTCCCGCTTCATCGCGGTGGATGCGTAGAACTCGAGATGGCTTCGCCTTGTTCTCAAGTGTTGCAGGCTTATCCATTGCCCACGCATGTCCGCACTTACAGGTTACCGAATGATAACGCTGTGTTCTCTCTGTAATATTCTTACGCATTTCCATATTCACCTTTGCAATAACTGCATCAATTTTCTCATTTGTTAGTCCTTTCTTTGCCATTTTATTCAACTCCTTTCATTTTCTTTTTCATTGGTGCTTACTTTCTTTTTTGACTGCTCCATTCCTATTGTCAGATTGCAGAGGAGTATTCATGTCAACCTTGACAAGATTTGAATTAAGATCACCAAGAGCTTGAAGAATATGTTCAACATGGTCATTTCCTTGCATGAAATGAGGAGGCTGTAAAGATTGCAATCGGTTACTTCGCCCACCCCAAATAGCCTGAGTTGGCCATTGACTCAGAACGGACATTTCAGAAAGTGCGGTTAATGCTGATAATCCTTCAAGTGCGCCAAATATTGCAGTAGTAGTAACAATAGATGCTACAGGAACATCGCCATCTTCTTGGCATGATGTAATTCTCTTATCTCGAACTGAATCAGCACCATATCTGCAAGCCATACAACCAGATTCTTGGAACACATCAAATTGTCCAGAGAAATTTTCAGCACCTGCATTGATGAATGGGATATTTAGGTGTGAGGAAATTCCTGAAAGGACTCCTCGCGCGTTAAGGTTGTCAACACCACAGAGTATCAAATCAGCTTCTTTGAGAATATTTTTCACTTCATCTGCTGATAAAGAGTTATTCTCTGTCAGTTCTAATTCTTCTAGTAAATCTACATCATCCTCATCGGATTTAATTTCCGATTCAACATGGGTAAGAAGATTATCTAATTCCGGTAGTCCAAGAGCTTGAACCCCAAATCCTACATTCAAATCAGAGAGATTTGAAGCGAGTATTTCAGCAGCACAATCTGCCTTTGGTCTATCTACATGTGCTTCATTATAGAGTACTTGGCGGTTAAGATTGTGAATTTCAATTGATTCATCGGGATCAAAAATAGTGATATTCAATCCTTTGCCAGAACCTCCTACGTTGAGTACTCCGCGGAACAAAGTATACAGTGACCAAGTCCCAAGTCCTCCAACTCCTGCAACAACGAGATTTCCTTCGGGTAATTTTTCAACATGAGGTATGGTGAATTCAAAGGAATATGGTTCCTCAACAACACATGATTCATCAATTTTCAAATCCACACTTTTGAGGGTTTCACTGAGGTTAGGTGATTCTAGATCAAGGCGGGCTGTTAGGCGAACATGTCCCGTTCCATCATTACAAGGTTCGCTAAATAGAGCTAGACGCTGGTCTCCATGAAATGCTTGAACCCCTGCCAGATCATCTTCAGAAATATTGGTGAACTGAGTATTAACTCTGAATTGAACTGTAGCATATTTCTTCATAATTGGAATACTTCTGATACAATTTTGTCTCTTCAAAATTTCTTGCCACGCCATTGCTGCTGCGAGAGTTGACAATCCAGGTGCAAGAAGTGCTAATGTTTTTGAGATTTCAGCAGTATTGAATTCTGTACTCAAATTGAATCCAGTCTCTTTCATGTTGATGTAAAGTGATTTTTTCTCATTTTTCTTATTAGAGTCAATGACAATCTCCATATCCATATCATTTGTAACTGGGAATTCCTTAACTCCCAAATGTTTTGAAATCAAAATGAGTTGTTCTTCAAGGAGTGGATTTGTACCTTTCAAACCAATTCGAAGTTTTTCTACACGAGGTTGGTGGACCAATCCTTCTTGGCGTGAATATTTTTCTGATTCAGTAGGCGACATTCATGTTACCTCCCTTATCCAATTCTGTACTAAAATGAGAAGTGCTTCAATTGAAATTCCACTTTCAGATGGATCTCGAGGCGCCTTTGGGCCTCCAAAACAAGCGAGAAAACCCTGTGGATGAATGAACCAATTTTTGGGTAGGGTGTTTTCAAGTTCGGTGAGGTTGTGACCCCTTTGCATCACCTTGCGATTAAGGTGGATTGCAATTCCACAATCATTTTTTTGCACAATTGCTTTTGCACCACGTTTGAATAGCGTCATTTTGTCAACATATGCATCTACAACTATAGCAACATTAGAGTAAATGGGAATATCATGGGATGTTTCTTGTCGTGCCTCTCTCTTTTTTTGACCAATGAGTTTTCCTCTAATCAATTCCCTTGCTCGGTTGACAATTGTCTTATCATTTAGGCCAACTGTTTTCCATGCTCTGATAATTTCAGCAAGAACAACTCTATCATTGCATGTTTTCCCAGAATCAGTGAGGTTTAATTGATCAGCCCAATCTTTGAAACATGTTTTGTAGAGCGTCTCTCGCGTACCTAATACTTCGACTAGTAGGCCAAAAGCTGAACCCTGTTTCAAACCCTTTACGGCATTTTTACCGTTTAGCATGTCTACTGCTAGGTTACGGGGATAGTCAGTCGCCCAAGAGGCTTGTACAAAGTCTAATTTTACGCCTCTTTGAAATTCCATCATGAGGGCAACACTGAATGCAGCATCAGCATCGACTTGTTGGTGTGTTCGAATAATTTTTTCACTTTTTTCACACTTAAGATCCAACCAATCTGTTATGATTTTGACTTCATCATTCTTTTGCGAATGGCCTGTTAGGCCTTTCTTTTCATCTGTGTTACTTCGTTTCCTATCTGCGAGCATCAATCACATTGTCAAACGGTGATTGATTGATGATGTCAAGCTTGACTTATGAGTTCCAACAACTTCCTTTCTCTCGTTTTCTCATCATGCCTCCCCAAACCCTTTTCATTGCTTCCCCGCCATCGCTCGTTGTCCAATGTATGTCGTTTCCAACAATGTTTAGTATGTCATCTTTCCAGATTTTTTTGTTAGTAAGAACTTCTTGAATTGCTTGAGCGACTGCTTGTCCAATAAGTAGTGAAGGCAATGTCATGGGCATTTTATTACTACATATTTTACCTTCTTGTATCCACCAAAATCCAGAACTTTCCCATTCATCACCATTATTGTAGCCAATTGTACAGAATTTTTCTAGAAATTGTTTGTGCCAGTAAACACCCGAGGGTGTTTGTTGTTCTTTAATGAATTTCAAGATATCATTTGCTTTAGTGATAATTTTACTTTTATCTTCTTCTGATAAGATTATAATATTTTGTTCCAAGATATTACTTACATATCCATCAACAAAGCATTCCAAAATCGTTGACCCCAAGTATGCTTGGTTTTGTTTTGTCAACATCTCTCCAAAATCCCTACTAAATGGCCCCCCCTGCTCAATTATTTTTTTAATGTGAGTTTGTTGTAATCCACATTGAGAAATCCATCTAGATAAGCTCCATGGTATATCCATTCTCCTTTCCATATTGAGAAATAACTCAAAAGCCACTCTAGTAAAAAGGTGAATCCCATCATATGTTTGGCCATTTGTGGGGGCTCCATTAGTTAGGTTCTCACGTAAATAAAAATTTCTGGGGGGTAGCCCGGAATCAAGAAATGTTCGAGTAACAGCCGCTATATTTTGCCAAACCATATTTGTTTTACCTTCTGGAACTTCACTTTGATCTGCAGCTGGAATTTTGTTACTCCAAACTAATGAATCTCTATCAAAAGGGGGGTAAAATCGTTCCCACTTTGATTCCCCTCCTCCACTTATTCCCATAAGTTGACAAGCTTTCCCGTATGCTTGTTGGCCTGGAGTGAGGTTACCAGTATCAACATTGTATCCCTTTAAAGTGGCATCTAATTGGCGTTTTACCCTTATACGTTCTTTTTCCATTTGATCCAATATGTCAGAATTTGTTATACGTTCTTTCCTCTTTGGTACACTGATGCACGATTTTTTCCATTCCTTATCTTCTTGATATTCTTTTATCTTGGTTTGGTTTTTTTCCTGTACAATATCTGTTTTATTAATTGTTTTTTTCCCCCCCACATTATCAAACTGATTGAGTTCAGTTTGGCGTGGGTCAAATTCAAATATACTGCCACAAAGATAACATTCAAATTCATCATAATCTAGAGATGGTTTTATTGGACATGTTTTTTTTACATTGCCGTTATTAGGATCATCTCCACAGATTTCCATATCATCACTCCGGTTTATGTTGATTGTAGATTTTTTCGGCAACTATTCTTCCAAGAGGTGTTAGAAGTAGTAGTTTTTGAGTACCAGATTTTGCACGAACTAATTTTGCTAAGTGGTGCTTAGATAGGTGTTTTGAGGCACGTTTCCATTGCTGTGCTCTTCTATTCCTATCTGTTGGCGTGTTCCCTCCTGCATCTAGTTGAAATTTATTATCAATGGTACTATTTTGCACTAATGTTAGAATTCTGTCGTGTAATTCTTCTATATACACTTCATTTGATGCTGGTGAATAGTCATCATGTAATTCTTCAAAGGGGTCATCATTATCATGGATTGCCGATTCATGTTCATTCTGAAGTCGTTGATTTTCTTGTTCTCTTAACCAAAGAGCAATCAGTATTTTTGATTGCGATGAAAGTTCGTTTTCATTAATTGCCCATATTCCTTTCATTAATGCCCGATTAGGCATTGTAATAATACAACTTGCGGGTGACCCAATAAAGTTCACGTTTCGACCAGACACTCCAGGGGGTCCACTAGATCTTTGTAGATAGGTGATTGGAATGGAAAATAAAAATGAAAAAAGACTAATACAACAACTTTGGAGCAAGTCAAATTGAGTAGAATCAATACTCCATTGAATGTTTCTTTTTTGTTTGTCAGATGCAGTATATTGTAATCCTGTAATTTTTGGCCAAAGCCAGACACATAACAATCGGAATGATTCCTCAAGTTCGATCCCTGATGTATTGAATAATCCCCAGTTTAACTGTTCTTGACGCCGATATTTAATATGCTCTTCCCATTTTTCTCTAGCTGCAATAAACGAACCCATATCTCCTGTTATTTCAAATTCTTGTTCCGAAATAATCCCTATATTAGACTCATCATATTTTCTAGAAAATATGGTCATTATCACTGGGACTTTTGAATAATTTTGTTCTAATTCAATTGCTGTGACCTCGCCATCAACTAATACCCCCTTTACCGAATGGGTACGGCCAACAACTTCATTGGTTTCAGAAAATATACTCTCAAGGAAACGGTTCTCTCCTATATCATATCCAGATAAGGGAACACCATTCATTTCCAGTTGTTCGGATAGTACTTTGAGTGCAGTTATCCAACCTTTCCCAGTGAGATGGTATAGTGTAGGCTCGGAATTAGGTATCTTTTCAATAATTCCTTTATTGATTAAACCGTTTGCTGGATTAGATACACCAGTAGCGTTTGCTATTGTTTTAATATTCAATCCTTGCATGATGTTTTCAGCAGACATATGTTCATTTGGTTTTTTAGTTCCATTCTTGGCATTCAGGGTTAATCGTATCAAGAAGGCGCGAAGTAAATCGCGTTGTGCTTTGGTTAAGTCACCATGTTTGAACCCAGCATTAATCCATTTTTGAGGTGTGATTATTCGAGTATTATTAGTTCCCCTTTCATTTGTGACAAGTGTTGTGTTAATCGCAATGGAAAGCCCTAGGAATAATTGTCTATGAAGTGCCGAACCAGACATCATTGTTGTTACTAATTCATTTTCTGCATTATTATCATGAAAACATTCCTGAAAATGATTTACTATAGCAGATTGCATCTCTTGAAAGACAGTATAGGGGAGGGCCTTTGTTTCTAATTCACTAGTAGAATCTCCGAGAGCTGTTAATTTCGTTTCTGGAAGAAATTCTCCATCGTATGAATTGACAACTAAGTTCTTCAAATCGTCAGGTGGATGTTGTAATTCTCCTTGGTATAAGAGTAATACTTTGCGTGGTGGATACAATTCAAATAATTCTGTAATCCCTGAAGTTGCAAAGTTTTGTTTACCTGAAGCAATGAAAATATGGTCATACGACATGATAATTCAACTATTCCACATCATCAATCCTGTATAAATCCTAACATGGACTATAGAGTGAATGGTATGGGTGCTTCTGCCCCATTTAATTGCTTATTATTTGGTTTCCACTGAGGTTGTGATAGTATTGCTGTGAACGATTTTTCGTTGATTTCAAACTCATCATCAACGAGGGGTAAATCGTTTGATAGATAAATTTCTACAGCATGTTGTTTTACTTCCGTAACAAATCCTCCTATATCAGCTCCAGATAACCCACTTGGTAGTGAAGCAGCGATTGTCGAAAGGTCGATTCCTTCAGCTAATGTTGTATCTCTAAGGTGGACTTCAATTAGATCAGTGTAGTCACTGCGATCAGGTAAACCAACCATGACTTGAATTCCGAGACGACCAGGGCGTAGGAATGCTGAATCAATCAAATTTGGTCTATTTGTTGCTGCTAATACAATGATTCCATCACGTGATTCCATTCCATCAAGTTCAGTTAATAGTTGATTGACAACATTTGCTTGAGCGCGACTCCCCCCAACTCCAATTGATGAGCGATCTGAACCCAATGAATCAAATTCGTCAAAGAAAATAATACATGGTGACATTTTGCGTGCTTTGGCAAAGAGTGTTCTTACTCCCCTTTCTGATTCTCCAACCCACTTTGATAGTAATTCAGGGCCCTTCACTTGCAAGAATTGAGCTCCTGCAAGATTCGCAACAGCCTTTGCCAACATTGTCTTTCCAGTTCCTGGCGGTCCATGCATCAAGACACCACACCCTAGGGAAAGACCCGCTAGTTCGTGAAGTTCAGGGTGTTTTAGTGGTTTGATAACTTTGTTTTCTAGCGCTTTCTTTGCCTCTTCTTGGCCAATTACTCGGTCAAATGTGACCTTTGGAATTTCAACTTGCATTCGGCGTTTGATGGATGGTCTTACTTGCCCTAGTGCAATTTCAAAGTCATCCATATTGTAAGTCAATTGAGCTAATCTTTCTGGGTCAAGTTCGTTATCTTCCATCAATTCTGCAAATCCGAATTGCCTGCGGCTACCAACATAGACCGTCTCGCGGCAATGTTGGTCTAAATCAGCACCAACAAATCCGACAGATAATCTAGCAAGTTCATCAAGATCAACATCTCCATCTAGGGGCATATGCCGTGTGTGAATTCCTATGATTTCCCGACGTGCTTTTTCATTTGGAACAGGGCATTCGATTTCGCGTTCAAATCTACCTGCCCTGCGGAGTGCGGAATCAAGAGAATCAACGCGATTTGTTGCACCAATCACCATTACTTGGCCGCGGTTTTTCATACCATCCATTAGGACTAGAAGTTGCGTGACAAGGCTTTGACTCATTCCACCAGATCGCTCCTCACGGCATCCACCAATTGCATCAATTTCATCAATGAAGATGACTGCCGGAGCCTCTTTCTTTGCCTTTTCAAAGAGGTTGCGTAACCCTTTTTCACTTTCTCCATAGACTCCTTGAATTAGTTCAGGTGCAGAAACAGCTAGGAAAGTACAGTGGCATTCTCGAGCAAGTGCTTTTGCTAGCATTCCTTTACCAGTGCCCGGCTCCCCATGTAGTAAAACACCGCGAATTGGCTCTTTTCCAGAATGAACGAATAGTTCAGGATGCAGGAGTGGAATTATTGCACATTCTTGAAGGCGCTCAATTTGTTCATCTAAACCCCCAATATCTGCAAAGGAAACATCGGATGTACTGACTAGCGGGCGTTTTGCTGCTTTACGATGGATTGTGGCCTTAGTATTCTCTGATAGAAATCCTTTCTTTGGTCGGCAGCGAACAACTTGTAGTTCTAGTACACCACCAGGAACTGGAAGAGTAATATGATCTCCTTGACATAGAATTCTGTCTTTTAATCTCCCTCGAATCATCTGTTCGATATCTTCCTCAGGCGCGCGCCCTACGCGTGCGAGAGTGATAGAGTTGAGTGGGGTTGATTCTTCAGTTTCAAGTAAAATTTGACTTCCTTCGGGTGCTGAAGCATTCAATCGAGTGGTGGCATCTACATGCACAACTCCTTCCTCAATTTCCTCATGAACAATTAGTTTCCCCCAAGTTTCTCGACCCCCATAGATAGAGACAGTATCACCTGGTTTAGCATTCAGTTTTGCAAGTATTTCATCTGAAACAGCAACAATACCTTGGTGGGCATATTCGGCAGGCAGATCTTGAATTCTTAGTGTCATTTTTTCAGTCATTTTAGTTCCCTCATTCCAATTATCAATTCGTGACCGCTTTTTTCTGTCAAATATGACATGAGCATTCTCCTTTAATCCAAGGTAAACCACCAACAGGCCTATCGTGTACAATTCCATTATCCCAGGACATTCCTTCTCTGTGCCCTTTTATTCCAGCGAGATTCAGAAGTGCAAGTGCTGCTTGCATTGCTCCAACCCACGCGGTTGTTGTAACAATAGATGCAACCGGTCTAGTTCCAGTTTCTTGACACGAAATGACTTCTTGAGTGTAAGCCGCATCTTTTCCATACCGGCACGTCATGCAAGTCCCATTCTCTAGAACCTCAACAACACCTGAAAAAGCCTCACCACCACCATTGATCATAGGGACCGCGTTAGAGATGCAGCATTTGTTTAGCATTGTGCGTGCGAATTGATTATCAAGGCAGGCAAGTGCAATATCCATATTTTCAATTGCTTCATTCAGTGGTTTGTCATCAATGACATCCTCGATCCCAACCAATTCATCTAATGAAATGGACACATGGTCATCTAATTTTTCCACTTCAATTACTGGATTTGTATGTCGTTGCTCCAATCGATTTTGAATCGCTGTGACATTGAGGTGTTCACCAAAAATTTCCCCAATACGTACTGCTGCAGCCGGTGCTTTTGGTATTCCAACTTCTTTGGTTGTGTAGAGAACTTGGCGATTCAAGTTGTGAATATCTACAGATGAATCAGCATCAACCAAAGAGATATTGAGATTTTCAAGATTTACTCCACTCACAAATAATGGTGTAGCCCAACTCCCCAATCCTCCAGTTCCAAGAACAAGGATATTTGCAGAATTAATTTGTGCAGGTAGTTTTAGTTTTGAACAGATTACTTCACCCTGTTTTTTTAATTCAACGGGGAAAGGACCAACTTCCATTAACCAATCATTAGATAGCAATTCTGGCATTGTGCAGGAATGAATAATCCCCTTTAGTAATTCAGGGGGTGTAGATTCAAGAGCAATTCTAAATCTTAGCAAACTTCCACTGCCATCTGGTAATAGTGTTGCAGTTGCACCACCATGAATCGAGGAATATTGTTTTACAGCTTCATCTGGCATTAATCCATCAGCTCGACCAGTCAAGGTCACCCAAGTATCTGAAAGCATATTTTCTTTAATTACACCATTCATAGCAAATAATCTCTGTACGGCTGCTGCTGCTAACCCCACTTCTAATGATGCATCTATCAACGAGGGCGAGATATTGGGTGCATCATCAAATTTCAATGGAGATTTTGATAATACTGCTTGGCCATGCCAAATAGTAGCGTAAAGGTCAGCATCTTCACCGTTATCTTCACCTCTTGAAAATTCAATATGTGTCGTATCAGATTTTAATGAAAAATCCAAGTTGATATCATGTGATTCTTTTAGGATCATAGTCAAATCACTCCATATTTCAAGTTTATCAGGTGATGCAAAAACCCATGAATGCCTATTATTTTCTAATCTATTTTCTTGTGGTATACGTATTGAGATTGAACCTTCAGGTCCAGTACCTACACCTGCACATGCTAGTTGTGTCAAGGTAGCCATAACGAGTTGGGCATCACCACCAAGAGACACTTTCATTGATGAAACAGCATCCTGATCAATCAATCCTAATTGACGATGGTATCGATGTTCTTCAGAGTAAGTCAATTTCCTCCACCTCCTGATTAAAATTATTATTCACTAACTTTCCAAACGGAATTTCATTAAGAGAGGTGCCATTTTGAGGTTTTTCTAGGAGTGAACCAGTCATATCTCTGTGAATAAGAAGTAAACGGCAAGCTAGTTCTTCTAACCCTGCTCGCTCAAATTCAATTTGAAGTCCCGAACCAGGTGTAGAGAGTATGACTCTATCATCATTCGAAATAATTGACATATCTGATTGTTCAAATTCTGGCAACGCACCGGTAGAAACTCGTAACAAAGTACGCGCAACTCCTTCAAGAGGCCCTTCTCCAATATTGTTTATCCGTGGACCGTTTATTCGAATCAGGTGGGTGAGTCCATCCTCATCAACAGTGATCTGAAGTGCTTGAGGTGGCATTACACCTGGTAACAATTTACCCGCATTCAATGTAATTTTTATTTTCTCCATATATTCACCACTCAGATATTCCTCGCACGGTCTTCAGGATTTGGGTTAGAGAGCACACTTTGGATGTGATTTAACCAAGCTAGAATTCGAAAGGCTCGATCATGGGGCCAATTGTCAAATGCATCTTTTGCAGCCCCACCATCACATATTGCACAAATTTGTTTGTTGGGAAGTATAGAGAAATTATTCTCATGATAGATATTGCAATGGTCAATCACATCGTCACTTGGAGATAGGACAAATGCATTTGGTTTTTGAAGTGGAAATCCTCTGACATCAATGAGTATACGATAGAATATTTCAGATGAATTATGGTGTGAAACAACACCTTTGAGATTTAGAATAAATCCACCAATGCGTCCTGTTCCTAACCTTAAATGTTTGATTGCTTGAGCGCTCGGATAGAGTACACGTAACTCTTGAAGTTCATTTTCGGTTAACCCAACCCCGCCAAACCCATTACTATCTACTAATTTCTGCATTTCCTACCCTCCTAACTGTTTAGCACTGAGATAATATGATTGAGGTAAGACCCCATAATCTCAATAGGATCTGCACTGACCCCTATAATTTGACCAACATTTCCCTGGCAGACCATGAAACATTGCCGTTTTGTCCCAGGTATAGTTGTCCGAGTATACACATGAGGATGTCTACCACCTTTGAGAGTATTTAGGACATATGTTACCATTGAATTTACATCTAATACACATTCGTAGTATCCATCATTGGTTCGTTGTTTACCATCAGGTAAGCGAACCGATAACATGGTTGCTTTCCCGTTTGCTTGCCTGCCTCGAATGGTTCGCAGGCTGGGGTAGTCAGTTCTCAATTCAGTAAGTCTTGCCATTGGTAGGTTAGCCCCTCCAGCAACTTTCTGTACACCAACGTAAACGTTCTCTTCAGCTAATTGTGCAACTTTCTCTTTAGAGATAACTCGGCCAGTTGCATCAAAGACATCAAACGCGCCCGCGGGAGCTAATCCTTCTTGGCGAATTGCCTGCTCAACAGTCAAGTCTTTAGCGACTTCAATTCTCTGTTTATCACTTTGATCAAGTGCGTTCGAGACCGTGATGTACACGTTCTGCATTCTATTTACATTGTTTCTTTTCTTTTGCATTTTCATATCTCCTTCTTTTTCTCAATCTTTTTATCAACCAGTCCTTTCTTTTTTTTGTCAACCTTGACACGTGTTCGAATTTCAAACATTCCATCTGCTGGAATAGCAGATCCGAAGAGATGGACAGTTGGGTGATGATAAATGAATTCCTGGAATTCCTTCTCACTTATTTTCTCGTCGGACAATAATGTCAAATGGCCAATTTCCCTTAAATTTTCCAATGAAATTCGTTGTTTTTCAGATAGCATTTCTAAACGATGAATAATTGCGGCTTTCCATAAATAGTGTAAATCGTATTTTTCCATCCCCCGAAGTAATTTTGGATGTTGTCTTATCAGTTTTAACAGTGATTTATTTCTTTTTGATTGTTGGAAATTTTGTGATTGACGAGTCATCTTGGTCCAAATAAGATTAAAGCAAGGAATCGTAGAAAGTTGCTCATAAAGTGGGTGTTCGTTATCTTGGAATCCGTAATTCTTGGCACGGTTGTATTCTTGTACAGTAGCCCAGCCATATTTTTTAAGAGCCCGCAATTCTTTCATTGTTGAGCAACCACGTTGTCGTGCATCGTCCCAATCTTCTAGTTTAGTAAATCCCTTTTCTGATGCCACCTGCGCTGTTCTCACATCCTTAAATTTCCCTCGTCTAAACATTCTGAGAATTTTTATTGAATTAGTTCCTATTTCCAGCGCTTTTTTTGCATCTGCTGGTGTCTTGAACCCATGATCTAATGCAAAATAATATAGTGGACCAATGTTAAAATTATTCTTTTCGGCTGAACGCATGTCTCTAGCTGTTAGAAATCCTTCATTACAAGCTTTTTCCAATACTTCTCTTGAATTAAAATCAGAACAAGCACACCATTCTGCAGATAGTAAAGAGAAATTACCAAACTTTTGTCTTACTCCTAACTCCCTTTTTTTCCAGGAGGCATTAGCGAATCCTTTTTTATCATAATCAATAGAATGTTGGAATGAATATGTTTTTCGAAAATCCTCAAAGCCTCGTTCAACCATGCGATAAAATTTATCCCATTTTAGATTGAAACTAGAAGTGCTGTAACAAATACCTCCACTGATGAAAAAGAAAGCACTGCCGTTTTGTGTGACGAATAATTGATTATCATCTAGTAATTTTACGAATGATTCTGCTTGTGCAACATTAACCGAAGGTATCTGCTGACTATCACCTTGGATAACGTCTTTATTTTTCATTAATTTATCAGTATCAGTTTTCCTTTTTGCTTGCATATTTATTCAACTCCTTCGTTTCCTTCAATCATATTGTCAATTGATGCCATCTCATTCATGTCAACCTTGACAAGATTTGAATTAACAGTTGAGTAACTATTTTTCGTGTCTTTGTCGGAATTGTCTCCACCTTCTTCAATATTCTCGATAATTATGGGTAGTACATTCTCAATCCATTCAGGTGAATTCATCATTTCCTCCATGTACTTTCGTTGCTGTTCGAACAATTGTTCGAGACAGTTACATTCACCATGATCTCTACAGGATGGATTTGGACATTTGTGACAACAACTAGATTTCCAATGAAGAAATATATCCCCTCCCTCGACTTTTTCGTTACAACTTTTTCGATTACAAGGATATGCATATGTCATTTTTTCACCTCATTTGGTATTCAACACAGAAATCAAGTGTTCAATATAACCCAATAATCGTACAACAGGATCAGGGTTAAGTGCATTGTATATCGGTAATATTGCACCAGACCAAGTTCCATCACATACCCAATAAGCTTGACGAGTAGTCCCTGGAATAGTCTCCTTTTTCCATAGGTGTGGATGTTCACCCCTGTCAGTGTAGTTTAGAATCCATGAGCGTGGTATGGTATTACAAATATCATCACATTTGATTATAATTCTAAAAATACCTTCTGTAGTGCATCCTCGCTTGTCAGGAAATTGCATGCTTAACATACTTGCAACATTTCCATTAGAATGGTTTGAGATGGCTCTCAGACTTGGGAAGTGCGTGCGAAGTTCTCCAATTCGGTTTAGTGGGAATCCAGTCACCATTTCAAACACTTCCAATTTTTTGTTACCTAACGAATAGCACCCAATACTAAAGATGGCAATGGTTGAGTTATTTCGTAGATTTCAATTTGTGACTCATAAGCACGGGCCTGAACCTCAACGGTCAACTTTACTCCAGATTCCAGCAAGACCATTTTTCGTCCACCTCCAACAAATTCCCACATTCGCTGAATACTATCAATGTCGGTTGTTTCGAAAGGCCCGTAAGAACTTCCAATGCATGAAATATACAATTCTCCTTGACCGTTCTGTGGTTTGGGCTTGAGAGTGATGTCAACTTGATTGATTACACCACTGATAGACTTCATTTGCTGCTGATTGAAGATAATCCAGTTTTCCTTATTGATGGAATGCAACAATAATTCTTCCACGAGTTCTCTCAAGTTTGTGTTTGAAGTTTCCTGTTCGTACTCATCATGATAATCTTCTTCTTCACAATCACAGTCATCGTCGATACAATCACCATCGTCATCAATGTAATGATCGCAGTGACTACAGTGGTAGTCACCGTCTTCATCAGGGCCTGAGACATCTTCATCATCTTCGCACGAACTGCAATCAGGAACCCAGTCCTCATTATCTACAGAGACGTATAGTTCACAGTAGTTACAATAGTAATCACCATCTTCATCGACAGGACCAACCACATCACTATCATCACTGCAGTTTTCACAGTCCGGAACCCAATCATCATCTTTTGAATCACCTTCGGAATTTTCTCGATGCCTTGAACAACCAGAACAACAAGTTCCACATGCACTATGTTCACAGTCTTTAGCCGCCTGTTGTCCACACCCACAGTATGATATTGAGGTCGGCGATTCATCTAATATTAGGTTTGATGATTCATCATTGTTCTCGTGTCGTTCACAACCAGGACAACATTCTGAACACGAAGAATTCGGGCATTGTCCAGCAGCTAAGCGCCCGCAGCCACATTCCGGCTTTTCATACTCCTGATCCTTGTCATCCTCTGCATGGTATTCACCATCTGGATTTAATTCATATGATCTAATATGGTTCATTAATCCTGGATGACTCGTGTGATACGAACCACATTCACAGAAGTAATTCTTCAATCTCCCGCGACTGTTCTTAATATGCTTCCAACTCATTTTCCTTCACCTCTCGCTCACAATATCAGCATGTGAATCATCTTTGATGTCAACTTTGACATATGGAAGGCAATGGGGGAATCGAACCCCCACCTCAGGCTTCGAAAGCCCAGATGCTATCCTTGTTACACTAATTGCCCATTTTGGAGGATGAAGGGGGATTCGAACCCCCGCATAATGGATCTGCAACCCACCGCGTAACCAGACTCTGCTATTCATCCAATCACCTTGTTAGTTTGTAATACTCTATTTGTGTCAATCTTGACATGTAGATAATTTTGAAATCTATAATTATTCATTATATTTTGTTAATATTGATTGCACGTGGACCTTCAACGCCAGGAACAATTTCAAATTCAACCTCCATTCCTAGTTTAACTTTGGACTTTACTTTAGAAAAGTGAAAGAATAGATCGCCGCCATCATCACGTTTAATGAAACCAAATTTTTTCTTCCAGTCACACCACTTAATTTTTCCACTTCCTTTGGTTTTTTGTGCTTGTGGTTCTTGTGTTAGTAGGTGAGGCGGAACAAAGATTTCCTTTGTACGAAGAACCCCTCGCAAAGGAGAGGCAGAAGTAATCTCCACAATCCAATCTATCCCCTCAAATTTTCTCCTAACGGTGCCTGGTACTAGGTCAACCCTCATTTGCCTATTCAGCAATCCGCTCTCTGAGTTGTAAACAGGATGAGTTAATTCACCATATCTTGGAGAGAGATAAATGAGATCCCCAACTCGGAATATGTGCTCTTCTCCCGCTCGCACACGCGTGGCATTACAACGTGCTTCCGAATTAGTAGTCCATTCATTTAGGCGATAAACCCAAACGAATTCTCCATTTCCAACACCGGGGACAAAAGCTTTGGTTCCATCTTGAAGATAACCGATTCCAATAGTTCCTCTTTTGTTTGTACCTTCAATCCAAACAGACTCTAGGATTGGTGGAACTCCAATTTGAAATTGTGAATGTCTGCTGACAGTCCGATTATCAATTATTCTTCCATTTTCATCTAGGCAATGACATGGGGAGCCATCACGAGGCATTAATCCACTGACCATCATTGCTTCTTTGCAAGGTGAGCCAGTTGGAACTTGAAGGGTAATTTCTGTTGAGGTATTATTCCATGCCTTGAGTGTGACTTCTGTTAAGTTTGCACCTGCGCTATTTCCGCTATCATTCATATTTGTTTTTTTGCTGACTTTCCTTACCGGTATTTCGCCCGAGATAACTCTCTTCACAGGGTTAGCAAATGGATTATGCGGGCGTCTTGTTCTATTTACCATCGTCATAATTGTCAGAAGGTGATGATGAATATGTGTCAACCTTGACAATTATTCAGATGCTATGGTTGATAGTTCATCTTTAATGTCTGAATTGAAAATGTTTTGTTCATTTTGGTCACCATACTTTTCAATCAGTTGTTCTGCAATCTTGAATTGCCTCTCTGCTTGCTTAGAGTTTCCTTTACGGGAGAATATTCTTCCCTTGTTCAATGCGATATATGCGGACAAATTTGGGTTATCTAGTTGCGATGCATATTCCCATGCAGTTGCCAAAAGGTTCGTTGCTTGATTATAATCTTCTAATAAGATCATATCAAATGCAAGATTGTTGTAACCAAATGCAGCCTCTGTTTTCATTCCTAACTCTTCTAAAATAGCGTAAGCATCTCTACCTTGTTTGATTAATTTTTGCTCCCCAATTCCTCTAGAAGATTGAGCGAGATAATCCCATTCGGATGATAAGGCTTTGAGATATTCCGAATTAAGGCTGATTGCAATCTGCATCATAGACTCAATTCGTTCTAAACATGGTAAAAGTTCAGTAGGTTCTTCAGGCCCACCTTCAATTCTGATTTCAGACTGGAGACGTTTGAAGGTAATATTTAACGGATATCCGAATTGTACTTCCAAGTTTTTGAGTTGAGTTAGATATTGTTCTGCTTCGTTTTTTTCTTCCTGATTGGTATGCATAGAGACGAGATGACAAATGCCATCTGCTACTTCTGGTAACAAATATTCCAAATTTTCTTCATTTTCAATCCATTTGATTGCATTCCGAAGGTGGGTTTTCGCCTTCGCCCGTTCTCCGACCTGTTCCAATGCGTATGCGTGAATATTAGTAATATGAAAACCTAAGGCACCACGTAATGTGATGGCAGATTCAAGAGCCTTCTCAGTTAAAGGTAGTACGGCTCTGCCTCCATTTGCATCAAGGATTACTTCAAGGGCACGTATCCGTGCTAATGCGGCATTATTAACATCAGATCCTTTCACTGCCATTTCCGCTTTTTCAAATTCTTTTGCTGCAGCCTCAAGTCTCCCAAATTTTCTAAATTCATTTCCATGTCCCATTGCTTTTGTCCACACATCTAATCCTAGTTCCTTATCTACTTCTTTTTGTGGTAGTGTGTTGAACCATTTTAGAATTTGCTTCATCGCCCCTATCGCGGGTACAGCATCGGCAGCCTCCCAATCAGTTTGGTAACCGTGGGATGAGATATTCCGATATTCGCGGACAGAATGCATATGAATTAGTATTAGTTTCGGTATTTGTTGGACATCTTTACAATCATTTGAGAATTTTATCAAGTCACCAAGCGATGATTTCTTTGGGATATCAACATCATGTAGGTTCAAATAAGCACAAAGGACACTTTCAATAGCATTTCCTGCTTTATTTATTGCATAATCCGGATTCTTCTCAGCAAATTCTTTTGCTCTCTCTACATGGGCATCAATATTTCGCGACCTCGCATCATGGATGATGTCCATGTTTTCTCATTCATGTGAAGGATATGATTCCTTCGCAGCTTGAAATTTGATTTTAATCACTCTTCTTTCGGATTTCCACCCCTATTTCCTCTTTTGGGTTGTGTTTTACTCCCACCTCTTCTTCTTCTAGGTTTTCTTCGCCGCTGGTTTTTCTCAAATTCTTTTGAATCTGCAATCCTTTTTTCTTCTTCTTTGTGTAATTCAGGTTTTGATTTGGAATTAATTACTAGAATTCCCGGGGGATGTTTTTCTTCTTTATCTGTGATGATTATGCGAATTTTGTCGCGAATCTTTTTTCTTCCCAATTTGAGATTACGAACCCAATTTGGTATATTGGAGTCAAGTTGTTTAGGTAAAGCAGCAAGAATTTCATTCACGGTATTAGTATCTAATTTAACTGAGGAGAATATTACATTGGAAGATTGGTTAATAAAATTCATCAATTTCTGTAATCGTAATTTAATATTCTTGAATACAAAGTAAAAACAATAATCTTGATTTGAAGTATATAATTCAGCATCGGTTGGGATATGCCCTAGGTTTACTAATGAAGAGACCAATTGTAGATCATTCTTGTCCAATAATAGGATTCCTTTTCCAATTCCTGGGATATAATCTCCGTCTTTCCGAGTATAAATTCTGTCAGAATTAATGAATTTAGTATTGATAAGTGGTGAACTAACATCTTCTCTGTTTACCTTGAAACTTCGGGCCAATTCTATTTCTTTTGACAAGGGGGATGGATAACAACGATCTCGATCTAGTAGACCTTTTCTCCCCGATTTTATCCGTTGGAAATGAATGATGTTTTCCTCTTCAAGTTTCGTATTAATGGCGGTAGAACAAAGAACTAAATATTGGTATTGACGTAACCATTGTGGGCGTTGCAATGCCTCGTTTTGTCTTATTCTAGAGTCGACTTTTTTAATGATAGCTTTCCCATCAAAACTAATTACCCCATGTGGATCTAATATCAATACATCAATCTCACAATTACAGACATAGCGAATCTCTGGCTCATCACTCCTATGTTGGAAATCAAATTCAGCAGCAAGAAGTTCTTCGATTTCTGGTTCATTGATTTCAGGATTGAATCCATTTCGTTTGCATATTTGCTTGTAAGTTTCCATTTCTGAAGTTTCCTTCTGTCCCCCTCTATCATATTCTGACCAAGCTTTGTTGAGATGAATGAGTTGGTTTCGATACTTTTCAATCCGCCCCTCAATAGTTGCCTCTATTATATTTAAGCCTGCAATTGATTCGAAAGGTTTCCAATCAGAATCCCACAACTCAATGTGAATCAAACGTTCAAGATAAAATCCCTGAGGCGACCCAATTTCACTGAGATAATTGAAAGTCCATGGCACTACATCACCCTTAGAAATTGTAATTTGCGCACTCTTATCCTCTGTTATCATGTTAAATGTGTATCCCAAAGATTCTATTTTTTCCTTGAATCCCTTATGATTTACACTTATTGGGCGATCAGCGAACCTATTCCCTTTTCCAGGTTCTTCAATTTCTAGAGACTTAACAATACCTCGATGAAAACCAACTTCCTTTGTGGTGGGAGGAGCCTTAAACTGCCGTTCAGCCCAAACGGGATTTCCTGAGAGCCAAGCTCGATCTACAATTCCGAGAAAAATTCCCTTGTGTACTTTGACATTGAAACTAGGAGTGCATGTGAATGCCGTACCAGATTCGGTTGAATACCATGGGATCCAATGTAAATTTGGGTCATCTAATGCTAAGTGCATTGAAATTGTTTTGGCTCCGGGCAGAAAGTCAAAACGAAGATCACAATCCAGATATTCATCTTGTATTGAATACAATTCAGTTCTTAGATTATCCTTAACAATCGTTCGAATCTCAATGTCGGGGACGTTGTTATGTGAAGAAATATAACCAGATGGTAATGTGTGAGGGATTGGGAACGGTTGCTCCAAGTCTTCAAATTCGTCGACCAGTACTTGACTCCCTTTAATCCATGCCTTCAATCTAGAGTGTGCCTCATCTTCTGCTTCAAGAACTTGGCCATCAAATTTTGTTCGTATACAAATAATATGATCTGGTTGATGGGCTTGTATAGCAATGGCGTTTGGTATAACATTGCCCGGTGCAATGATAAATGCAAGTATCTTCATTCCTCTTCCTCCTCATCAAATCCAGGCGGAATATTCTGAGTATTTCTGCACCAATTTGAAAGTTCCTGATTACTGATATAATGGTTCCAACCGTATCTACCAAGGCCCTGTTGTATGAAACGTACTGTTAGAGCGAACCTTCTTCTCAGTCCACCTTTAGAATAATCAATTCTGTTATCTTGTTGCTCCCAATAAAATCCTAAAACATTTGGACTATCTAACTGTATTTTTGATATGAGTTGAATTGGGTCAGAACCTTGAGGTTCCCAATTTGACTTATGCAATATTTTAGATTGGTTTAACCCATGCAACTCAAGAATTTCATCAATTGAAAAATGATTGTATTTTTCTATTATTTCTTGGTTGGTTACGCTTGAAATAAGAAAGCGCCCCCGTTCATATGTCATCAATCGCTTGAAACCAAGCCACTGAATAAATGCTAAAATGTGAACAGGAGTTCCGGAGAAGAACAATACTGAATCGGGTAGAATCTCCAATTCTTTGAGTGAAGTGTTGTCTTTCATAGATTGTATCAATGAAACCATATCATTACCCAAATTCTCATTTAATTCTGGAATAACCTCTATGGTGATTTCCGGCAAATTTTTTACTAAATTATTATCATTAATCTTCTTGAACCGATCCAAAAAATTGTTCACCCGAATAGATTGGTCACAATAGAGTGTGACAGACTTTACCTCTTCAAGAAGCATTGCGCACGCTAATGGGGTGAATGAAAATCCAACAACAGCGTGCAGGTGCATATGCGGCGATTTATCGCACTCATTTTTAATATTTCATGTAGGTATATGGTTTATTGAAAGCAATTATAGTTAGCATGGTTTATTTTATGTGATAGTTGAGCGGTTTACATGAGTGATGCAGACGAGCCAACGACATCAAATGAAAACTCAGCACCCTCAGGCCCTCCTGACCGAGTAATGATCCTGTTCATGGGCGGGCGACACGAGCATGCAATCACATCAATTCAACGCTACACTCCTGATGCTGTGCACATTGTTACTTCTGATGATTTTAGGGAGCAATATGTGAGACGCCTCAATGACTGGTCGAAGAAATATGAATTCCGAAAAGGCACAGTTCAATCTGTAAATGATTTATTTGAGGCAACATCAGTCGATTCACTTCTTACCTGTATATTTGAAATTGTTAAGCATGAATTTACTAGGGATAATCAAGAGGCCACCCCCTTGACATCTCGATGGGTGATAGGATTAACAGGAGGTACTATGCATATGTCCGCTGTGGCTATGACAACTTCCAACCTCTTAGACAGCACAGCCTTCTATGTCATTAGGCCAAAAGAAGGCCAGGCAATCATGCCAAATCGTGACATCATAGAATTCCCTAGTTTGTCAGGAATGAAGTCTGCAATGCTTCTCACGCCCATTCAGGTCGCATATTTGGAAAAGACGAAAGGTGGTAAGTTGATTGATCTTCATGAGCAATCTGATGTACGACCTTGGGTGATGATGCAGATGGCCGAGAAAGGAATGGTTATCCTCGATATGGAGAATGAAAGTTGGTCATTAACATCTTCGGGTTTCAAAGTATTTCGTCTATTACTAACGAGCCCATCTTATGGTAATCTTGTTACTGAGGAATTGAAGTTAGCATTAGAAGAAGCAAATAATTCAGAAGGCACTGATACTTCATACTATCACGGATAAGGTGTACCTATGGTTCAACTAGCATCCAACCCTTGGCGTTCTGACGATTCAGAACGTTTGCCAAACAAAACAACTGATTTAGAACCTTCACAAATTTTATTTGGAATTGCAGAGTTCCTTGACGAATGGCCAGGGGTTCCTACTTCTTTGCTTGAAAGCGAAGAGCGTCAAAATAGATTGATAAAGGTAATAGCAGGGTATCCTGATATCGATGTTTCTACTAGGCCCTTAGATTGGGCATTACATCCAAAAGCAATTCAAGCATTTGAACTGAGTCGAGCCATTGATGATCAAATGGGTTATTTTGAGGGTTCAAGTTTGAGGTCTGAATTACTTAACTTTGATATGACGAGAAGGGTAGAAATAGAAACTAAAAAAGAAACTAAAAAAGAAACTAAAAAAGAAACTAAAAAAGAAATTGAAAAAGAATGGGATATCCTCACATCAAATTGTATTGTGTTATTGGCGAACAAGTTGGAGATTGGTGTTGAATTCCCGTCTTTAGAAGCACTACTAGCATCCGTTTTTTCCTATGCGCAGGTTAGTGGAAGAAATTTTGAGTGTTGGTTTGATATAAAACAGTGCATAATGAATAACCATTTACTCAGGAAAGAAGCTACCTTGCCTGATGGAATTTCCCCAGTCATTGGCCCCCCCCGACCAGATCCCGAAAAATATCCGCACGCTAAATATCCAAAAAAATGGAAGAAATATACTGAAGACGAAGCCGGGGAATTAAGAGACAAACTACTGTTTCCAGGTTGGAAATTCAATGTTACTTTCGAATTTACCCGTGTACAAACATGGTTTTCTTCATTGATTGAATTTGACAGAGGGGGCAGCACAATTCAACGTTCAATTCGTGGCGGTTCTTTATTGATTGAGGCTGCAATTTCATCAATCAGGGAATGTATGATTGAGAAATATGGGCCGGGAAGAATAGTGGTTGACGGTGGAGGAAGAATCACAATATCATCTCCTAATCAAGATGATGCTACAGCAATCCGAGATAAGATTTGGGAAGAGTTCCACACTTTTCTTAGTATTAATTCATCTACTTTTGAAAGACTTGGGGTATCATTGAATAATTGGTTCAAATTGGAAGGAATAGGGGGTAAACGGACAAAAAAGAAAAGAATGAAGTTAATTTTAAAGTTCGCAAAGTCTCTACCTTCACGAAGAGTGTATGTTCATGAAGTTAATGCTGAGATAACCACCCCCAATTCCCTCGGTGAGTTAGTTGAACATCTAAATCAAGAACGAATGAGATCTTCTGGATATTATTTTAATGATCTAAATTGTCCGTTTTGCTCAGGGGAGAAACACCAGAACCTAACATCTAAGGATTGGATGAGGGTTACAGGATGGATTCACAATCCCGAAAAATACGATAATTTCCGAGTTTGTCCAACTCATCGCCTATGCTATATCGTAGGAGAGAATCAGAGAATTAGGGATTCTACACTCCATCGACCTAAAGAAAAATCTAAACATCCCTTTATCTCCATTGATGAACGCACTAAAAATCGTCCAGTAATTGCATTAAGTATGCTAGATGGCAATTCCATAGGCCACCTATTCTGTCAAGGTAATGATGAAAACGCAGTTAGCACAGATAAAAGACGTAGGCGAAGTTTCCGGTTTAATTCTCATTGGTGGCCCATGTTGGCTAGTAGCATCAATCAAATTGAACGAAATGGCGGTGATTCAATTGGTGCATGGATTATGGCCGGAGATGATGTATTGTTAGCAGAGTACGCAAGTAGGCACATACCTGATGAAAAGGATACGAGTGAGCCAGAGTATTTACTGCAAGTCTTGAAGAATTTAGCTTCAGAAATACGTAGAAATAAAGGAATTAACTCTGAGTTCCGAGCAGGTGGTAGAAGATTTCCGACATTTTCTTTCACAGCGGGGTATGTTAACAAAGAGGATATTGATGGAAATATTATGGATATGTTTCAACGTGTCAAAAAAGTTGAAAGTCGTGCCAAACAGCAGTGGAAATCAAAGATGTCCAGCAACTCATATTGGATGTTAAGTGAAAATAAAAGAAACAAATGCATTGATTGGAAAGATGGGCTATCTCCAGAAGATTGGATTGGAAAAAATCTGATTAGGCGGTCAGATTGTTTTGATTATAAAAAAGGTACCAAGAGTAATTGTTTTTCCAACGGAACCCCAGTTAGTTCTGAATTAGTCAATGAAAATGGGATGTTATCCTGTAATATTTGTAGGCACATAGTGGGGGCTGAAGAAAACAAAAAACCGTTGGAAATGCTTTGGCGTGGCGAATGGACACCACCTATGGTGCAAAGATGTATTAAACATTTTAAATTAACAGATATTTCTGAGAATTTTGAAAAACTTGCAATAATACTTTCAAGAAATGAGGTTTTCCTCAAAACAACAAGGCGCATGATTAGGGTTTATCCACCAAAGGCAGAGTGATTAATTATGGAAAGCAGCAAAGCAGAAATTGAGCACGTACACATCGTATTTTTGGGTGGCAGAAACGAGCACGTTGATATCGCGTTGAGTGAAATGGATACCACTGCTCTATACATCATCACATCTGACCAGTATGAGAAAGAAGCCGAAGCACAAATTAGCAAATGGTGCGAGAAACATAATATTCGCCAGGGCACGGTAGAAGTTGTTAGTGACATCTTTGAGCAAACTGCTGTTGAGTCACTTATCGGTGCTGTATATCGTGTAGTTAATCATGAATCTGACTTGGGAACTGCAAATATCAACTGGTTAATTGGCATTACAGGTGGGACTCAGTTAATGGGTGCAGTCGCATCTTATGCATCTAATTTAATTGGTGCAACGCCGTACTATGTCAGTCGAATTAAGGAAGGAGATGATTTTCTACCAGGTGGAACACCTCTCTTATTCCCTGATTTGGGTGCTATAGGCACTCTACAAAATTTGAAACACGAAAAGCTACGTGATATTCTTGTCAAGGAAAGGGGAACATTAGCCGATGTAGTTGAAGAAGGTGAAGGATTATTTCATGTTGTTAATCAATTAAAATCATGTAATCTTGTAATGATAGATGGTGAGAAGAAGGAATGGTGTTTGACTGAGGTGGGAAAAGCAACAATTTCTGCAGCCCTTGAGAAACCAGAAAAACCAACTACTTCTGATGATGAAAAGAGTGAAGACAAAGAGAAAGACGAAGAGAAAGACAAAGTCACTGAAATGGGAGAGTGTGTAGTACGCCTAAGAGAAATATCAGATCACAATTGTCATTGCCCTCTTATTGGATTGGCTCTTAAAAAGTTAGGATTAATTGCACGTACAGAAATTTGGTCATGGGAAAATCAAGATTATCTACTATTGCGGTTTTATGATAGTCTGACTGATGAACCGAGGACTCCCTCTGATGTATGGGATGAAAAACCCCTCTATCCTATATTTCGTGAGAGAAGGTTACCTGCAGATGTAGATCGACTGGTGGCAGAGGTTTTTTCAAATAAATTAGAATTAACTTATTTTTTGGAATTTCCAAAAAAACAGATTCTTTCTTTGATGGAGGGCGAAAATATCGGCCAATTAATTGGATTAATATCTAATATTTGGCTTTTTGAACAGGATTTAATTTCTAATAGTGAAGTTAGGATTCCAGATACTGGTTTTGAGCGATGAATGCTCCTTGAGAGATGGCAAATGAGACACCTTATCAATAAGATTGTGACATGGTTCGTTATCATTATTCCTTATGCCAATACGCGTAAGGCAGTCATTTTGAATCCTTCATATAGTCTGATGATTCCATAGTTAGCATGACACAAAGTGAAAGTGAAGTTACTTGCCCTGATTGTGGTGCTCAAATAGATGTTGCAGACCGTTTGCGTACACATGTTGAACATCAAGTTCGCCGAGAACTAGCAGCCACGCTCCGAGATGAAATCGAAGCAGATGTTGAAGCTAGAGTTGCTGTTGAGCGTGAAGATGAAGTTAAGGAAATGGCCGCACTTGCTGCTAGAAACAAGAGGCAACGAGAAGAACTCGTTACTTTGAGAGAATCAGAAATTGAACTGGAAGATCTCAAGGCGGAGCAAGAAATTCAACTCAAGGAAGCAAGAGCCGAAGCCGCTCGTGAAGCTAAGCGAGAACTCAATCGAGAACTCGAAGAAAAGATTAGTGAACGCGTGAAGGAAGAGACTGGTGACAAAGAACTCGCAATTGAGAAGCTCAACTTACAATTAGAGCGTCAAAATTCAAAAATTGCCGAACTTGAAGCTCAGAGAACAGATTCACATGGAGAACTTGAAGGAGAAGTACTTGAATTAGCAGTTGAGGATACTCTATCTGTTTTGTACCCACGTGATAAAATTACAGAAATTGAGAAAGGCAATTATGGCGCTGACATTCTTCAAACAGTAATAGATGACAGGGGTAATACCGCTGGCAAGATTCTAATCGAGTGTAAGAAGCATAAGAATTGGAATGACGCTTGGATTCCAAAACTACGCCAAGATGCAATTAATGCTAATGCCGACACCATGGTCCTCGTATCTTCTGTATTACCTGAAGGAATTGATACATTTGGTAGAATTGATGACATTTGGGTTTGTAAATATCATGAGGTTCCTTTGGTTTCCGCCCTCTTGCGCCATGCTGTAATTAAAATCAGCCAAGAAAAGATTCGTGAAGAACATATGATGAGTATTCAGGAGCGAGTGCTAGAGTACGTAAGTGGCCCAGAATTTGCAATGGTAATGCGGGGGGTCATGCAGGCCTACCAGGCGTTTGAAGATGACATGCGTAAAGAAGAACGTTACATGAAAACACGATGGAAGGCTAGACGTGGTTACCTTAGAGATATCATTGATTCAATCACATCCATGATGGGGCGTTTCGAACAATTAGGCGCTGGGGATTTTGAGGTAATGGATGAACTCGGTGAAGGAACCCCACCAGAATTCAGACTGCCTGCAATGGTTGAAGTGGAAAAAGTGGAGGAAGAAGAATGAGGATAGCCAAGTCAGACGACCCCGATAATCAAATTGAAGAAGCAATAGCTTCAGCAGAAAAAAAGGGTTATGTTTGGTGGCGAACAGCAGCAAATGCAGTATTCTCTTCAGAATTATTGATTTTTGGTGTGGGTGATTCATCTGGAGCCTGGGGCATTCTCTTTAGCGATGAAGTTAGAGATGCGAAAGATATTCCAAAGGAAGATTTTGAAGAACATAGGCCAGATGGTTGGACTACAGAGAAGATGCCATCTAGATATGCAAAGATAACAGGTGGACAATTTCAGTTCATTCCAAGAAAATCTATTTTTAGAGCAAATGGGGATCCATTGGAACCAAATGCACTGAGAACAAATGTCATGGTAAAAGTAGAATGAAAATAACTATGTCAAGGTTGACAAAGAATCTTATCCACAATCTGACAATTAGTATGTGACACTAGCAGAGAAGCCGACCGACGAACCTAAAACCGTACCATCAATGGTAAGAGAACCAAAGTTCCGTGTCAAGTATGACGCGAATAAAGGCCCACAAACTGACAATAATACTGTGTCGAGCGGAGCAGATGAATCAGTAAATAGCGCGGGGGAACCCGAGATTAACTTAGGGTCAATCATAGATTGTTCCGATTGCGGGGCTCGAAGAACTACAATCGTAGTTGTTGATAATCATCTTTGTTGTGAGGAGTGCAACAGTCCAATTGGTGGTACCTTTGATCACTTTGATTCTAGCCCTACCTCTGCTTCGTATACTCAAGAAGGAACAGAAGACCAAGGTGCTGGGCATGGCCCAGGCCACCAGTTAGGTGATACACTTTCAGGGACCCAAATTGCTCCAGGAGTTGGAATCAGTTCAGGTGCAAGAAAACAGAATAAGTGGTCCAATTATGGAAGTGAAGGCACACCTGCTCTTTACGAAGCCAGGGCTAAGATTCGTTCACATCTATCAGAATTCCCACGATTGAAACATACAGCTCTTGAGTTGCTTGACAAAATTGCTTGGCCATCAAAGGAAAAAGATAGAACGCCCCAATTCAAACTAGTTTGGCAGGTAGCACATCCTTGGGGTATTGCCGGGGCGGTTGCAGCATCAATTCATGCTGCATACATTGTTCATGGACTTCAACCAGATCGAAAAGCACTGAAAGCAATATTTTCAACAGAAGATGAAGTAAACCCATGTCCGAAACCAAACAAAATACTCAATAGAGCAGTCAAAGTGATGACAAAGCGAATGGGCCCAGATTATTCAAAGCGTGCACTTAACAGAGTTAAAAGAGGTCAGAATCTTATTGATTCTGTTGTGGCACGGAACCCTTCTCTTCGGCCGATTCACAATAAGTTGAATGACGATGTGATTAAGATGGCGAGAGATACCAATAACTTCCCAGATAATCTAATCAATCCAATTGTTTGTTTAACTTGGTTTGTTGCCAAAGAATACGATGCTGAGCACTGTCAAGATGGTGTGGCTAATTTGAATTTATCAATGCAATCCGTTGCTGAAATGTTTGGTTTTGTTGGTACCAGTACTGCGTTTAGGCAGTGGGGTGATTTGATATCAAAACAATTGAGAAAACCAAAGTTCAAAGTTGGTGAAACCGAATGATATTTGCAGATAGGATAAAACATTGGGGGGGGGTGGAATAGATGAATAATAAACAACGAAAACGCCTCGAAAATTCGAAAAAGAAGCATCTTGTCTTAGAATCTAATGGACCTGCTCATAGATTTGTTGGAGATGAACAAAACCTTGAATTGCTGGACTGTAGCAATATGAACACTTCTCTCCCTACAATTGCCCTGAAAAACAACCCGAAGCTCAAGCAAATTATTTTTGATCGTGCCTTTTCATCATATAATATTGTTACAAACGGACCGGTGCGGCAGATAAAAAATGGAAAGAGGCGTCAAATTGCTAATCTAAAGTTTATTGACACCCCCTCATCAGATGTAAAGATTGATGGCCAAATAGGGGAAATAATGGTAAATCATAATGGTCACCAAATGACTTCCGGTATTGGTAAACAAAGGTTGACTAGTTTGGAAAGCGCAAAAAATGCATTTATATCCCAAAACCTTTCCTCTTTTAATCAAATGTCAGATTTTGAATTTGGTATTTTACTATTAAGTGATAATGATACTAATAAGAACATTTCATTGGGTGAAGGAGTCAACCTTCGTCATCTAACAGTTATTGGTCCATCTATTTGTGAAAATATAACCATAAATGTACCAGAAGGTGCGGAGAGAATTGTTGTCAAGAATATGCCAAATCTAAAATCAGTTACTCTAAACGGTTCTACAAAAATATTGGAAGTCATCAATTGCATAAGATTAGATTCAGTTTCAGGATTTGGTCAACATATATTGTTTGAAAATTCAGGGTCAAATGATGTGTTGAATCTTGATGGTTTTTGGATGGATATAGTACATGGCCCTGCGTGGAATATTATTGCACGAACAAGTAAGTTAACAAGTCATAATCTTGAATTTTGTAGTGACTTAAGTTTCGTTAAAGTATTACCTACTGAGTATGATACTTTTATCACATGGTGTGAGGTTTTAGATGTTGATTCAATTCAACTAGGTGAAGGAATACCAATCCCAGACTTGGTAAATGCAATTTTAAAATCAGGAGTCCATAATTTTGATAAAATCATTGATTGGTTTGATGGTGTACTGGCATTACAAGAACAGTATTATGCCATGCGCATACTTGTAGCGCTGGCAAAAAGAGGATTTTCAAAGAGATTGGTTTGGGCTGCACGTCAAAAAGTAATTCATAATAATTTTGAATTAAGTCGTTCGCAAGGCACATTGATTTCACATTCAAGAGGTTCAAATTTTAATTGGATACAAACAAAAAAAGTAAATAAATTCGTAAAAGAGGGTTCTTCGCCCCATCCCAAGACTGATGAATATTATTGGACTACACCATCATGTTCCTTCATTCCTTTCGAAAGGCTAGACACTGAGATTTGGTTATCTTGTTATGAATCAATGAAAAATATTCCTGCATATCCTTCTGCTGAAAAGATCCTTGGGTCCCGTAGTATTATACATAGGCCATGGCCATCAATGGTTGCAAATCCACTTGTACCTTCATCAAAGAAATTACTAGCATTACTAGATTCTTCACACCTCAATGCAGATAATATGGGTGTTCAAAATGCAATAGGTGAGGCTATTGGTGTAGCAATAAAAATTCTCGAAGAATATGGGGAATCAAGTGTTTTTGAGTATCTAGCACTATTTGCTATTGAGAATTGTTACTTCAATATTGAAGCATTTGTCGATGCAATTGTTAAATCAAACTTATTAGGTACGCGAGAAAAATCGGCCCTTCTTTGTGGAATGATTTATTATTCCGATGAAATTTCAATTAGAATTAAATTAATGCAATTAATGTCAGACATGTCTTTAACAAGAGAAGAGTCAAGGGAAATTAACATTCTTGCAACATGTGGGAAAAGAGGGTATCTAGAAAAAGGTATTAAGCCATTGAGATGGCCATTTATTGTTAGTTGGGGGAAAAAACATGGAAGATAAAGTTAGTAGATTTGAGAAAGGAATGGCCACATCTGTTGGCCAAGCGATAGAAATTATTGAGCATCACCTGTGGATGTTAGAAAATCATCCTGAAAGGGCAAATGAAGTCCCTCCACTAATGTTGTGGGGCCCGCCTGGTATTGGAAAAAGTACTATCATAAAGCGTTTGACTGAAGATTTAGGGATTGGTTTTATTGATGTGCGTTTAGCTCAAAGAGAACCAGTAGATATTCGTGGTTTACCTGTACCAAGAGATGATCGCGAAGGTGTCGATTGGATAGTATCGTCTGAATGGCCTAGAGAAGGACAGGAAGATTTTCAAGAAAAAGGAGTAATTTTGTTTGACGAAATAACTGCAGCAGATCCAACAATGCAAGTTGCTGCTTACGAATTTATTCTTGATAGAAGACTTGGTAAATTGTACGAAGTACCATCGGGCTGGTATATTATTGCCGCTGGAAACCGAACAGTAGATGCAGCAGTAGCACGCACAATGTCAAGCGCGCTTGCCAACAGGTTTTGTCATCTTGAACTGGCTGCAAATTCTTCAGATTGGGTTGATTGGGCGATGCGTTCTGCCATTCATCCAAATGTCATTGCCTTCATTCGTTTCCGACCGGATTTGTTGTTCAACATGTTGGGTAACCGCGAGCGTGGTTGGCCCAGTCCACGTACTTGGGAAAGAGTGAGTCTTGAGTTGCAAATGGCCGAGGAAAATAGTCTTAGTAAAGGTGCGTTAAATACTATTGTTGAAGGGTTAGTTGGTTCAGGAGCGGCTATAGAATTTTTTGGTTTTATTGAATGGACAGAAAGTGTACCAGATGTAAAAGCAATGTTAAAGAGGGAAGTAAAAGTGGATTTCCCCGAGCGTTCAGATCAACGTTTCGCAATGGTTACAGCAGCAGTTCATATGATGATTCAGGATGAAAATGCAACAGACTTAGTCACTGGATTTCTTAATTTTATCCTAAAAATCCCAAACGATTGGGCTCAATTAGCATATCATGATTTGACAAGAACACTTTCAGAAATGGGTCGCAATTCCCTCATGGAAACGCTACTTACCAATGATTTACATGCAAGTTTAGAAGACAAAATTTTCTTGGACGAAGCATCTAGTAGGGGGCCCGATCTTGAGTAATTCAAAATCAACTAATAAGGATGATAATTCAGGTGAAGAAAGACCTGAAAATGAACAAAAATTCACATTAGTAAAGCCAACCGAAGAAGACGAAGCAATGAAACATAAAATGCTCGAAGTTTGGTCCCAATGTAGGGCGGAATTACTGACTTGGCGACCCTTTTTAGGAATATTAGCCATGAATTTAGATTTGATCCCAGTAGTTGATAGAAGATGCTCCACAGCAAGTACTGATGGCCGCCGAATTTTTTTCAATCCATATTTTTTAGCAAATTTAACTGATAATGAAAGAATGGCAATTCTTGCTCACGAGATTTGGCATTGTGGCTTGATGCATTTTTCTCGAGAAATAGGAAGGATAGAAGAACATAAATTTTGGAATTATGCTATAGATCACGAAGTAAACACTTTACTTTCTGATGATGGATTCAGTTTACCAAGTAATTGTGTGCTTTATGAACAACACAGGGGTTTGTCCTCAGAACAGATATTTGAGTTGCTTGTAAGCGGGAAGCTGCCATTGCGTGGTGAGATAATGGATGATCACATGGAGGAGGGAAGCGACCCTTCTCTAGATGGGCCGTCTTCAGAAAAGAAACAATCCGAGGATTCTAAGAATAGTAAATCTGAAGGTGGCGACAAATCTAGTGATATTTCAGATCGGCATGGCCCATTAACAAGGGAAACTGAGGATGGTATTGAGTTAAAGGATGACAAGAATTTCCGTCCACGGCGTTCAGATCAAGTTTGGAAAGATTGGCGAGCAAAAATGATGGCAGCAGCTCAACAATGTTCTACTCGTGGTCAAAATTTAGATAATTATGGAAAAATTCTAGGTGAAATATTACAATCAAAACTCCCCTGGAAGGAGATTTTGAGACAATTCTTGACGCCTATTTTTGGGGGTGCTCGTTCATGGTTGCCGCCTAATCGTCGCTATGTTACCCAGGGACTTTATCTCCCATCTAGGAAACAAGAAGAATTACTCAAAATTGTTGTTGTAATTGATACCAGTGGAAGTACGATGGGCGCCATTGTTGATTCATTTATGTCAGAAGTTAATGCTATTGTCAATACATTTGGTGGTTATGAAATGACATTAATGCAAATAGATATGATTGTGCAGGATGTCCAAAAATATTCAATGGAAGAACCATTTAATGTGAAAGATTTCACTCTTATGGGAGGAGGTGGAACAGATTTTCGTCCAGCATTTGAGCATGTTGAAGAAGAGTTGTACAATGATGTTAAGTTGTTGATGTATTTGACTGATGGTTATGGGGCAGCTCCAGAAAAATCACCTCCTTACCCAGTTCTTTGGGTGTTATGTGAGGGTGGAGTCAAACCAGCAGAATGGGGCCATGAGCTACAAATCCCCCCTATAATTTGATGGAATACATCACTTCAGGCTAGCACTATCTCTCTGTGCAACTTCTTGACGTGGATTGAGTCCGTAATCTACTCTGTTCTCACTCTTTACCCAAAGGAATCCATCTTCCTTGGTAATCGTAGCAACGTCAGTGTGGCCACCTACCCATCGTACGGGTCTACCTAGATGAGTAATGGCCGATTCTAAACCAATCAAAGTCTCCGCGAAATTCGCCAATTCATCGATAGGTAATGTTGAAGCAATCATTCTAAATCTATTTCGGCGGGTGTTACGTTGAAGTATGGCATGCCCCTTCTTATTGAAAAAATGACGGGCTCGTTCGCTCTCTATTTCCTGGGTGATTCGGTTTAGCAATTCTTTACCCACACCTTTGACCGTACAAAGGGGTGTCTGGACGAATTCATCCATCGAAGCAGAGATGTCTTTGGAAATTGCACGGCGAGAATCAGGATGGATGCCATCCAATATTGCATTAATCTCATTCGTCATGGCCATGGTGCACATAAAAGCGCAGGATTTTGTAACACCATCTTCTTTTGTGATATGTCCCCAGTGTTCATTCAAAGTACTAACAGAATTATGATCCACAACCCTTGTACAATCAACAGAAGGGCGCCACCTGCCTACACGAAGTCCTACCAAACTGGGAGTATTCTCTTCTTTGCCGAAGCCGAAAACACTGATCAACGTAGGATGGTGAATGTTTGTGTCATCTGATAAATATGCATAGAAAATTTCTCTAAGAAGAGGTTTGACAACTGTTTTCGGAAGAGAATGGTAGGAGACGAATGTATCTATGATTGGATTGACAATGGAAGAAAATTGTTGAGACATCTTCTTCTTTATCGAGGACCAATTTTCGTCCCGAGTTAAATTGTTTTGATGATAGTCAATTATCTCATCTCTGAGATTTTCGGTGAGTTTGCTGCGGATTGTGTTATCCAATCCTAGTGAGTCTGATATTAGGATATCTGTGTCGAATTTGTATCTCCAACTATCAATGTCCAAGAAGTCTTCTTTCTTGAGTATGAGGCTGTCCCATTCGTTCATTGCTTGCAATGATTTGAAAATAGTACGTGGGTAGTCCAATAATTCACGCGTAAGATCCTCTTTCTCTTCCAATGTCATGTTCTTACAGGTCGTAAGCGGGCTTTCCTGACTACCAGGGAACACAACAAGGAATTGACGAAATTCATTCACGTAATCGATTAGATGCGGTAATTCTGCATTGTAAGGATGCTTCGCTGCGAAATGGGCTCGGAATTGTCCAAAGATATTTGAGAATGAAATTCCGCGATAAGATGCGGTTCCCGCAGTCATGAAACCTACAGGTTGCCGGCCTGCTAATTGGTAAATCTTAGTCGCAGAATACGTACGGTCCCCAACTGTTACAGCGCTGTCAGATGCGACAGCAACACCATCAGAATTTAGTAATGCAATTTGCGAGGTCATCGCACATCGCAGGGGCTGTCATTCTTCAATGTCTCGCCCGGAAAGTTAGAATAAATTTTTATAAAAACAATTTCAACAATAATTCTTCACTTCATTAAAATAATCTGTAATTAGATCTATGCTCAAGTCTAAATTACTACTTTTATTTCTTGTTTTGGCCAATTGAATTTGCTGATTGGCAATATCATCAATTAATCCCATGTTATCTGGATTTATTTCATCACAGGGCGTGTGTATTCACATGGAACATGGGTGCAAGTTACCATTAGGTGATCGAATAGCAGCACTAGCGCTAGGTTTGGTTAACGACATAAAAACTGCTAGATTAATAGAACAGTTGGCCGTGGTTGTCGACCAGTTTCAAGGACAAGGGTGGCGTTAATGTTTCTCCATTTAAGAGAGGTCAATAAATTAGGTCAGATATTCTCACTTGCTCAATAACCAAACCACCATGTATTCTTCGTTCACTATAATTGTCAAGTTATTAATTTTAGATGTTTACTTTATATGGTCTTAACTTTACAAGAATGTTTAGGGGGGGCCAGAGGTAGGTGACAACAGAGGGCGAGGTCCAAGCCAATGAGGATTTAGTCTATAAAAAATATCTAGAGTTACATAATTCTAACCAAAAAGAGGAAAGAAAGATTGGTTCAATACATAATAATATTAAAAAATTAATCGATACTTTAAATCCAGAATTATCATCAATAAACATGATTGATGATGATGAACAAATTCAATCTATATCCCCCCACCATATGTTATCAGAAGAAAGAGGGTCCGGAATCGTTCATTTTTTGCATAAATTCACATGGCCTTCAGATGGAGACCCTAGTTACCTTGACCCCATTATTGATAGGGGTTTACATAATTCATTTACATTATCATCTGATAATAATAAAAGTAATATTTTTGGAAAAAGAGTAGGTACAGCATTATTTATTACTAAAGAAGTTGCTTGTGAACTTTATAATAGCTTTGAGGAGCAAAACATAACAGTAGATGATAATCCGGTATCAAAATTGAGGCCGATATTAAGGGACATGTTTTTAAAATTTAGTGATCTAAGTTTGGATAGAGAGTTTCCATGTGGAAATTCCGATTGTAATAGCACATTATCATATTCATCTTTAGTTCAAGAAATTGATTGTTCTTGTGGATTTAATTATGTGGATGCGCTTGCGTGCATGCGCAAGGAGGATTTCAAGCCACAAGCCGAACTATTCGTCGACTCCTACTGCCCGTTCCAATTATTTGATATTGAAGATATATTTGTTGACAAAGCAAGGGTATTTCAACGGGATTTTAAGGAAATCTGGATGGATCATAAATTACTAAAGAAGGAAATGACTCGTAATGAAAAGAACGATATTAGGTTACCTTATAATGTGGTATTTTTACATAAAAATCACAACATCGATGCAACCTCGGCAAATATGTTTTCAAATCCATTAACAGACAATAATTTAACTACATTACAAACAATTATGGAACATATATTTGGAAAACCCGAGGTCCCTATTATTCCTCATCTTGTAAATTTATCATGTTTCAATCTTTGTGGATTGAATATTAATAACCCTTCAAATATAAGTTCAGAGCCGCGTAGAGGATTCAATTATGCTAGGGCAATTACTGCAACTAATGGGGCATTGGAATTACAAGTAGCTTTACAGTTTATATTAAGATTACATTGGTCAGGAATAAGAGCCCCTCTTAATAATAATGATGATGAAGATAAAATATTCATTAGCCAACAAATTCATGATTCAAAATCCAATACTGTCACTAGACCTCACATGAATGCTCATGCATATGAACTTCCTATTGTAACACTTCTTTGTGACATGGATGGGCGGTATGATCACATTGATCACTACCTTTCGAGGGATATACATCAATACGCTAAACATGGTGAGACTGCTTATCGTAATGATCCAAAAGTTTTGAAGATCACTAAACTTCATAAAGAAAGTGATGGTAATTATACTCACATCAGACAATTGGACGATGCAATAAAAAATTGGTTAAATATCCATGAATCCGAAGAATGGATAATACGCAAGAAAATTGAAGGCACTGGCTCCGAGCTTCGTTCAGTATTAGAAACGATAATAATGAATATAGAAAATGATATACTTGAGGAAGCACCAACAACCATTCAAAAATCTTGGTTAAAATACATGTCTGATCATTTCTATAGTTTTATAGAAGATGATGAATATATAATTGATGGTAAATTAGATATTATTGAATTACGGAGGAAGCACGACAGGCATTCTCTTTTCATCCCTCCAGTGAAGACCCTTAGTTGGTATGAAAGTGAGATGAGAGACAATTGCAATGCTGATGGTTGGCTATTATTGGAACAAAATAAACCAGTTCAAATCAAAATATTGAAATCATCTAAAGCAATGAAATTACTAATATATTCATTAGCTCCAGCTTGTCATGGGGCGTCCCCAAAATCAAAAAAGAGAGACGTCCATCCTATTGGTGACTCTAGCGAATTGGAAAAAATATTATCATTAATACAAGGATTTAAGGGCTATTTTGACCAAATAAACGAAGTTATCAACAAAACCAAGTGGAAAGAAATTGGTGACACAAAATTTCTTTCCCAATCATTCTCATCAATGAGATATGCAAGTTATGCTGGTGGTGAAAAGAGTTACTTAGGTGATCATTCAGATATTTCTGAAGATGATAGTAATTCCTCTAATTCACCATCCAATTCAACAAACCGTGGAAAAATTACAGATAACTGGTTGGAGTATAAAGTTAATACCCAATATCGTGGTTTGAGTGATCCCCATCCACCTTTTCAATCAGAAATAGAATATGAGGTAATATTTGAAAATTATGAAGATGAAAAAAATATTATTGATTTCGCCCCATCAAAATACCATGGGAAAAAGATGGAGTTTTCAGAAAAAATTAGTTACATGGTCCAAGATGATTTCACTTCAATTATTATTGAATCTGACCCAGGTGCTGGTAAAACCATCGCCTTAAAAAAAGTGGCAAAAAAAATCAAGAGCAATCTAGACAACAAATCTATGGGTTTTTGTTACCGAATTAATTTACATTCTGAAACTACACAAATAGTAGATGGAGATAGTGTTGAAGAACAGAAGAAAAAACTGTGGAAAAGAATTTTATCAAGTTTGGGTAGTGGATACATTAACAGTTTTGAAAATTTAACTTACAATCAGTTTAGAAAATTACATGGTGATAATAAAAGGCTAGTAATTATTATTGATACAATGGATATTTTAGTTCAAGGAAGCACTGGTAACAATGAAATTTTAGGGCAAGCGATTACCAAATTAATTGAAGAATTAGATAAAGAGAAAATTACAACATTGTGGGCATGTAGGCCTTGGGAAATGAAGGAATTGAAAATAAATTCAGATGACATTAATATTGAGCATCTTCCACCGCTTGACATTATTATGTTGAACGATACATTGATGGAAACTAATTTATCACCATCATGGATACCCGAAGGAATTGATGAATCAACATACGAATTATGGACTTATTACATTTCTAATTTAATCATTAGGCAACCTGTTATTCTTCGTGCTTGTTCTCAGAGCAAGGAAGAAGTTGAACTCGAAGCAGAATCGACTTTTCTTAGATCCATTTGGAACCAATTTATCCATGTTCACCATATGGAAATTGATTTTAACGAGAGTTGGGTTGATAATTGTGTTCCTAATTATAAATTACCCGTGGATATTTTGTTTACCCATATTACAACTATTGGTCAAGGATTATTGAATGAAAAAGACATTAATGAAGATGATGCCCAGAAGGTTTGTATTACTATTATCAAGACATTATCAGATTTGATAAAAGATAAAGCTATAGCGGGGGGTTCATCTAGATTTATTGTAAATAAAGAATTATTCTACCTTAAAGTACGCAAGAATAAAAGTACTGAAAAATATATTGTAGACGGTATTACAGCACTTTCTAAGGCAGGGTTAATCGAAGAGGATTACAATCTAGGTTCAATAAATTTCACACACCAATCCTTTGCTGAATTTTCATTATACAAAATTCTTGAAAGTGAGAAAGATAAAAACCCACCTAATTTAGAAAAAACAGTATTAGAAATTTCTGAAATTCAAAGTAGGTGCCCTGCAATTAAGGTGCGTTATATAAATAAATTAAATGAAGAGAAAGCGTTACGATATTTCTATATTTCTTGGTCAGGGGCATTATTTTCATACTCCACTCATTTTATGAAAGCTACAACAGCGCAGACACGCACATTGAATAGTCATTGGAGCGAAATGACAGATTATGTAGAACAAAATCTTTCGACAAGAAAACGTCTCAACGCATCATTTGTTCAGAGCAAGGAACAAGTCGAACCAGAAGAAGAATCTGAACCCATTCTTCGTAGGGATGGTGGCCCAGTTCACCACTTAGATGAATATCAAAAAGATATTACAAGTGCTTGGAAAAAGGTAGATATACCTGTGTGTGTAAAAGGTTTTACGGGTACTGGAAAGACCACCACCTCGATTCATTTTATGATGGATAGAATCCGTAATTTAACCTATAAATTAATTGATGCAGGTGCAGGAAATGAGTATTATTCCTCACCCAAACAAAGGTGGCCGTTCATTGGTTTGCATTCTACTCTTTCAGATTCACTTATTGATGATTACCAAAGCATGGTGGATGAATATTTTGATAAATTTCACGATGGAATCACATTGTTAAAAGAGTTATCAATAAACATGAACATTCCTGACTTGGCGTATATAGAGGGTATTGATTGTGTTGAGTGTGGCGTGATCGATGGCACTCCTTGTGAAGGGGAAACGTTACATGAGATTAGGAAAATGCACTACATCAAGAAAAAGATGGTGGAATCAATTGATAGGTTTAGCATTGAAAAACTCCTCGAAGAATATATTCCAGATGTAACTAATAACCTAAATGATTTAGGTTATAAGAAACTCAATCTTAAATCTCTGAAGGAAGCATCTAAAAATATAGAGCAAAGTAGTGCATCTAGAAAGAATGTAGCAATAGAAATATGGAAAGATTTGGAACTTGTTCTTCAAGATGATCGTGGAACTTTGATTTCTCTTGACAGTTATATTAAGAATGAGGATGCTTTTGCTCCTCAAAATAATGAAACACGTAAAGTCTATTACGATTTAGTTAGAGATTTGCAAAAAGGGAAAAAGAAAAATTCGAAAAGCAAACCTTGGAAGCACATTACTAATCAAAGATTATGTGGATATTTAATTAATCGAATAGAAGTTATTATGGATAAAGAAGACCATATCGGAGACAAAGAAAACTGGATTAAATCATTAGATGAAAAAACATTAGCAAACTGCGGTTATCATAAAGAAACCGAGGGCCAATTTGAAGATAGTATGGCCACTTTGAAAAACAAAATACTAAATTTTGAACAAATGTATTATGTCCTTGTAATTGATGAAGTGCAAGACCTCCACCCATCTTATCTACTATTGTTGTTGTATTTAACCAAAGGTGTTCAGGATGGAAGAGCAATAATGATTACTGGTGATGAAGACCAAGCTCTCAATTTATCAGGGTTTGATTGGATTGATTCATTTACATCAATTCGTACCGAAGCAACGAACAAACTTCTGAAAGAAGATTTCCGCGGTACTAGAGAACGAGGAATGAAAAGTTCACTAAAACTACTTTCTAATTTGCCTCGAAGATCATCGGAGATATCGGGGTTGAGCATCAATCACCGCAACCATTCAGCAATAATTGAGAAATTGAAATCATTTTGGAGAGATTTCAATTACCACGGTTATCCCTCAGCAGAATTTTCTAACCGTTTAGAAGGCATGTACGGCCCTGGTGGTGAGGAATACGATATATCGTTAGATGCGGATAATGCTGAACCTGTCTTTGCACTTGAATTTACGGTAGAAGATTTAGTAACGATGATTACACACCTTGAGAAGCAATCTAATAGAATGGAAAGAACAGGGAAAGGAGTTGCCGTAGTATTCCATTCAGAACAGCTACGTGATGAAGTAAAAAAACAATTAGTTAAAAAAAAGGTAGAAATGCCATTGTTTAATACATTTCAAGTTAAAGGATTGGAATATGAAGCTGTATTTATTGCAGGGGGTTGGACTACCAATCCCAATTCTGATATTCTTAGCACCAAACCTACAATTGAGACAATTAATTATAAGAAGGAACATGACCCTCAATTTATAAAGGGTTTTAAGGACGAAATAGAATCTATTGTTAGAACAATGAATGTTGCTATGAGCCGTGCAAAGCAACGTCTTTGCATAGGAATAGTTCGTTCTAGTAAATCACTTAATGATAATGGAACAAAGGACAACTCTGAAGATAACTACTATGTTTTATCTAAAAATGATGAAAAATTAGCAATATCATTACCCCCCCCAGAAGGATTGCAGGCTCATAAAAGCGTAAATCTTGATTACGAGGCATTCTCAAGAAGGTTGACAGATTTCCAAGATGAATATGAAATTTCTCTAATTTCCCTATTATTTGAATTCTTAGAAATTGACAGACGTAATAAAGAAGGATTACGTGATGATCAACTTCACTCTGCAGCCAATCGTTTATTGAGTTGGATGAAATTTATTGAAGACTATGTTCCTGATATTCTCTGTGAGAGTTGCAATAAACATTCTAATCTTAATTTAGAAACAGGGGATATCAGTTGTAGTGAATGCGGGGAAGTTTCAATTATTATTGAATCTGAGCGAGTCAAAAAAATGAATAATAAATGGTTAGTTAATTGGCCGACATTATGGTGGGGTATTGAATATCTTCGTGACGGGTCAGTCATCGAGAATTCCGATAAATTATTAGGGAAAATTATTGAATCCTATGTTAAGGATATTTCTAAACAGGATATTTATTTTATTAAGAAGGAAGAAGATGTTTTCCAGCATTATATTCGTGAAATATTAATGGCAATTAGTAGTTGCATAGATGTTTCTGGAACACCCCTATTACTTTCAGTTAATTTCTCAAATGTATTGTTTAACTTTCATAACGAAGATAGCATGGCTAATATGATTGATAATATGGTTGATGAAAAAATCAAAATTTCTTCCGATGAGGAAAATAAATTTCCTCGTGAAGTTATAACCAAATTCTTACGAAAATTAGTTCATTCCCTAAACATACCTAAAATTGTAATGAATCCGAAATTTGACCCAAATGAAACAAATAGAAAGATTTTCTATAATTCAGAATTAGATCATGATACAGGGAGTTTATACATCCCTCTGCAAAACAATTTGCCGCAAGATTATGGGAAACAAATTTTTTGGAACAATGTTATAAAGATTGCAAATTATTTGAAAGATGAAAAACAAAAATTAAATGTACAAGAAAAGAGTAGTGAACTATTTATTGAAGACATATGTTCTCAAATCAAAAAAGATGAAAATATTAATGTTAAAATATTAAAAAAGGTCATCAAATTGATAGAGAGCTCCCCACAAGATACCCCCCCCCCAGAATGGTTGAGAAACATATTTTCAGAGCACGTCATTCCTAATTATGTTAATATTGAAGATTCCCATTCAAGAAATGATATTGCCGAAAAAGTGAGAAGAGTAGTAATCAGAGGGCTAAATACTTGGCCCGAAAAGAAAGATCTGTTCAATTCGTACATGAAACACAATGATAATAAATCTAAGATTGAAGCATTATTTCCTTCAATAACAGAGTTTGGGAATGCCCTCAATCCTAAAGATAAGAAGTCTGAAGAAATCAATAAAGAAATTATATGGGAAAACTATGCTTATGAATATAAAGAATCAATATATTCTTTCAAAGGGCTTAGAGATATAGGATTAATATCATTTAATGACATCGAGGAATTAAAGGAAAATATTGAAAAGTTATTTGATTTTGGATCTAACAAAGATGTCACCCCATTCCTTGTAGAGTTATTTGACTCTATTCAAAATGATTTTCCGTTAGGGGTGAATTCAAGTCTAATTGAACCTTGGATTGATGCCTCGTCGAAGTCAGGACCTCTATTAGTAAAATCATCCAAATCTAGGGATATTTTCAATCAAACCATTTTTAATGAGCACACGAAACATGAAATAAATTATTTTAGAAAACACATAGATCAATTGCAATTGCTGATAAAAAGCAATAGTGAAAAAGAGTCATTGAACCCAAATGACTTGACAACACCAATCCATTGGTTGTCTCTAAGTATAAACGACCCAGTTTGGCAAAATCAATTAGAACAAATTCGAAACAGATTGATTTTAGATGAAGATTTACAAAAGGAAAAAATAGTTGATGTTTATAACCGTATTAGACGCGAATTTTTTCCAAAATATGTGTTACGTGATGGCAACCACAAAAACAAGATGTACAATTCCATATTTGATAAATCACCTAAAAGTGATGACAATAGTGAAAGCGATGAGGAAATCGAAAGAGAACCACTTTTTATTTGGAGAATATTAGCTAAGATGTTGTTAACCCCCCTTAAGAGTTCTCATTATGGCACAAAGTTAAGGCACCCTGATTCAAGTTACGCGCTTAAAACAATTGGAAAACAAATCACCCATGCTGTGGCAAAAGATAGTGAGAAACATAGTAGACTAGAGGAAATGGAGAATTTCATAAGACGCACCGAAAGGTTCCTGGAAACCTTGCAACCAGTTGTGGAGGAATCTATTGTAACCGGAGTGGTTTTACCTGGGACAAATAAAATGGTATTATCTGTAAGCATTCTCATGGTCAAGGGTAGGTCCAATGAAAGGGGTATTCTTCAAAGTGAATTGAGAACTCTTAGGTCGAATATAGTAGAAATTGAGAAAGAAGAAGCTAACCCCCAGGAAAAAAGAAAGAAGAAGATGATGGAGAAAGACAAAATTAAGGATATTATATTCAACGATCTTTGTACATCCATCCCTTCGCTTGTTGAATATTTGGAGCCATCCAATATGTCAATATACCTCGAAGACCAAGACTTTCAGAAAGTGCGGGTACAGTTGAATAATATCCGCGCTTCATCACCCGACTCATCCGCCTTAACGAGAAACCCACCAAAATTATTGGTTGATAGTGGTGGACGTCCATTAATTGGGTGGAATAAAAATGAACCAGTACCAAAGTCGGCTTGGGTAAATTTCCTAGAGTATCAATTTGATGTAGAGATAGGAATTGCTGCCGTTGAATTATACCTCCCGAGGTATAAGGATGAAATTAATTATTTGGATTATATATCGAAATTAGGTTTGAAGACTCCTAAAACAATTCCTCAGGTAAAAGCTCTTACAGCGGCTATTGAATGGTTATTGATGGATGGGTATTCAAAGTTCTTAGGTAATGGAGAAGATAAGAAGGCACCACGCATCATTTTGGAGCAATTATCGTTAATTGATGCTTTCTTTTGTGGAGATGGAACAGAAAAAGAAATTGTAGAACAATATTATAATTGGAAAGCAAAATTATTCATTAAACACGGAGTTTGCATCCCATATAAATGGAATTTGGAAGAGGGTGTTCCAGTTTCTTTAACTGCAATTGAGTTCAAATCCCAGTTTGAAATAGCACGTAATAATGAAGAAAACATCATTAATAACAAGATAATTAATTTCACCTCTCCTTACAGTGTTCTTAGGGGGTTATGGGGCGATGAAGATACAGATAGTGTAACTAACAAAGAGTTTCAACATTTTATACCAGATGTTTGGTTATCACCGATACGTGAGTTAACGTTACCGCATGTTGAAGAGGATGGATATGAGATACATGTAGTAGAACATATAGATATTATTGAATTAATTAAATATATTTTTGACTTAATTGAATTACTAGATGAGAACCCGCGCATCCGTAAACATGAAGTTCAGGATGAAATTGAAATCGGTTCACCAGTCGGTGTCGAAGATGAAGATGGTGACTGGTATGGAGAGGTTGTCGAATTTGACGATGATGAGGATGCTGTAATCCTCAAGCGTGAAGATGATGGCGAAGAATATGTCGTAGATTGGGACTCTCTAGTCCAAGATATTGATGAATCTCAACAAATAAGCAACAAAGAAAAAATTGAGAAAGCTTCAGAAATATTCCATCTCATTTCTGTAGTCATTGCAAAAGAGCTGTCAAAGATTGATTCAGCTGTCTTACAATTTACTGACCTGAAAAATAAGGTATTAGAAGACCCTGATGTTATTAGTTTTAAGATAGACTCGAACTTTTGGGATGATTTAATTGAGCTGAATGTAATCAAATTCATCATACAAGGAAAGGGTCCCTATTCTGGCGGGATACTGCAAGGATACAACTATAATAGTGCCGATATTTCTGAGAAGAAAAATTCACCACCCCCTGCCGAGCAGATTATCCCTAAAATAGATCTTACCTGGACATTATCATAATGATTACAAATATTGGTTGTAGTCATTCAAAATAGAAAACCCTCATCTTATTTTCACGGAATCATCAATAGGTATCTTCCCCACGACCACTCGGTAATAGCCATGTTAGGAGCACACGACGTCACACTTGGAACAACAGGTTCAGTCCTTCTGAACTCAGCACTTTTCGCACTCGCA
>Ga0209992_10000562_pt1 | contig 48762 bp, 43 predicted proteins | sample 2SBtaG_2_FD_182564 | JGI IMG/M metagenome (GOLD analysis project Ga0209992, IMG submission 182564) | Deep subsurface microbial communities from Kolumbo volcano to uncover new lineages of life (NeLLi) - 2SBTROV12_ACTIVE470 metaG (SPAdes)... | ecosystem: Environmental > Aquatic > Marine >... | reverse complement strand
ACGGTGCGCAGCGTGGGGGGCTGGGCCGAGATCGACGCGGTGGTGGGGGCCGGGACCACGGTCCGGATGTTGTTCCCCCAGGTGGTCGAGCTGGCCGTGCCGGAGGGTCTGCCGCCGGGCCAGGCCGACACGCCGGCCACCAGCTTTCAGCTCCTGGCCGGAGACTCTGGCCCGCACCCGCTGCCGCCGGAGCTCAAGCCCGCGATGGCTGCAGCCGCCTCTGCGGGCGAGCAGCCGCCCGAGGATGCGCCGGACGGGCCGGACGGCGAGCCACCGCCCGCCGCGAAGACCGAAGTCCGTCGGGTGCTGGTGGTGGACGACGAGGACGACCTGCGCTCCATGATCGACATCCTGCTCGGGGCCCGAGGCATCGAGGTCGTCGAAGCGAGCGGGGGCCGCGTCGCGCTGGCGCTCCTGGAGCAGGACCAGGACTTCGACGCCATCATCCTGGACATGGTCATGCCCGGCATGGACGGTGGCGAGGTCCTGTCGGCGTTGGCCCAGCGAGGCCTGACGATCCCGGTCGTGATGGCCACGGGCTTCGCCCCCGAGGAGCTCGACCCCGCCGCTCGGGCCCAGGTCTCGACCACCCTGCGCAAGCCCTTCCAGACCGACGCCCTGATCGAGGCCCTGCATGCCTGCGTTCGGGCCAACCCCAAGAGCTGAGAGGAACCCGTGCCGCGATCCCTGCGACCCGCGCCCCAGGTGGCCGAGATGGCCGGCGCCGTCTTCTCACGCCTGGCCCACAAGATCGCGTCCATCGAGGGGCCGGTGTTCCCCTTGCACGTGGGCGACACCTGGCTCCCGCCGTTCGACGCCGGTCGCATGGAGAACCTGCGCTACGAGGACTGGCAGGGCATCCACAAGTACACGTCCCCCCAGGGAATGCCGGCGTTGGTCGACGCCATCGTCGACAAGGTCCGGGATCAGAACGGCATCCCGGCAGAGAGGGCGGGGGTCCTGTGCACGGCTGGCACCACCGGTGGCCTGGCCGCGGCGGTCGGGATGCTGGCCGCGCCCGGCGAGGAGGTGATGATCCTGGCCCCGCACTGGCCGCTGATCCGCGGCATCGTGGAGTCCTTCCGCGCCGTGCCGGTGCTGGTGCCCTTCTACGATCGGGTGGACTCCCTGGAGGCTGCTGTCGCCGCCGTGAGGGCCTGCATCACCGAGCGGACCGTGGCCCTGTACGTGTCCACTCCGTCGAACCCCACCGGCGTGGTGGTGCCACCCCCATGGCTCCAGGCTCTGGCGGAGCTGTGTCGCTCCCAGGACCTGTGGCTGTTGTCGGACGAGGTCTACGAGCACCACGCCTACCGCGGGGAGCACGCCAGCATCGGGTCCTTTGCCCCGGAGCGCAGCCTGAGCGCCTTCAGCTTCTCCAAGGCCTATGGCATGGCCGGGAATCGGACCGGGTACCTGGTGGGGCCGCCCGCGGCCATCGCCCAGTGCCGGAAGATTTCGACCCACACCTTCTACTCCGCCCCCACGTCGGGCCAGATCGCCGGGTTGAGGGCGCTGCAGTCGGGAGACAGCTGGCTGGCCGAGTCCCGGCGCGTCTACCAACAGGCCGGGGACCGGGCGGCGCAGATCCTCGGCGAGCCGCCACCGGCTGGGAGCACCTTCCTATTCCTGGACGTGGCCGACAGGCTGGACGAGCGCGGCATCTTCGGCTTCCTCGAGGACTGCCTGGATGACGGCCTGGTGATGGCGCCGGGGCCTTCCTTTGGCCGGGGCCACTACGACAGCTACGTCCGGCTCTGCTACACCTCCGCCCCGCCGGACCACGTGGCCGAGGGCTGCCGGCGGCTCGCTCGGCGTCTGGGGCGCTAGTCCCCTGTCTCACAAGTTCTCGGGCGATTCGCTTGCCCTCGACGCCGCTGGCGGCGTTCCGGCTCCTGGAAGTGACTCGGCCACGACTGCGTCGCCGCGCCTTGCCAGCGGCGCCGATTGCGGCGCGACTCACCTCGCGAACTTGTGAGACAGGGGACTTGCCGCTCAGACCCGCCGGTGGTCCCGCAGTGGCATGCCCTGCCGGATCGCGGCAGAGCGACCCAGGTCGATCTCGGCGTAGCAGACGCCCTCGCCGTCGCCGCACTCCGCCACCACCGTGCCCCAGGGATCGATGATGACCGAGTGGCCATAGGAGCACCGCAGGCCTTCGTCGTCGTGGGCGCCCCACTGGCCGGGCGCGAGCACCCAGCACTGGGTCTCGATGGCGCGGGCTCGCAGCAGCACGTGCCAGTGGTCCTTGCCGGTCATCAGCGTGAAGGCGCTGGGCACGGTGATCAGGTCGGCCCCGCGGTCGACCAGGGCCCGGTAGAGCTCCGGGAAGCGCAGGTCGTAGCAGATGCTCAGGCCGATGCGCCCCAGCGCCGTGTCGGCCACCACCACCCGGTCGCCGGGCGCACAGGTCGCGGACTCCTGGAAGCGCACCCCGCCGGGCACGTCCACGTCGAAGAGGTGAATCTTGCGGTAGCTGTCGATCAAGGCGCCGTCGGGCCCGAACAGCAGGCTGGTGTTGTGACAGCGCCGGGTCTCTGCCGGCGCCCGCTCGGCGCCGGAGCCGATGAGCAGGTGGATGCCCAGCTCGGCGGCCAGCGCCCCCAGCCCGCGATGGGTGGGCCCGTCGACGGCCTCGGCCAGCCGGACCTTGCGATCGTGGGGCCCCAGGTAGGTGGTGGCTTCGGGCGTGGCGACCAGCTGCGCCCCCGCGGCAGCCGCGCGACGGACCATCTCCTCGGTCCGGGCCAGGTTGCGGGCCACATCGGACGAACCCTGGAGCTGCACGCAGGCGGCGAGAAACATCGGGACCTCTCAGTCGGGTCCCGGTAACGCCTGTCAGGGTTTTCTACGCTCTGCCCGAGCGCTTCTGCTTGACCGCCATGTACAGGTTGCGGGCCTCTGGAGGCGCGCCGCCTTGCTTGATCACATAGGCCAGCCGGCGCTCGGCGTCGTCGTAGTAGCCCATCTCCGACTCCAGCTTGGCGATGAAGTGCTGGGTGGCCGGGACCTTGGGGGACAGGGACTCCGAGATCTTCAAGACCTCGCTCGCGTCCTCGTGGCGCTGGGACTGGGGCAACCGCGTGTCGTGCAGGATCGCCCAGCCCAGGTAGGCCAGGTTCCGAGGGCTGTGCATCGACAGCTCACGGGCCGCCGTGAAGCAGCGCACGGCCAGGGGGAAGTCCCGCTTGCGCAAGGCGGCGAAGCCGGCGGCAAAGGCGGCCTCTTCGCGGTCGTCTCCCACGCAGTCCATGCCGAACTCCTGGGCGGCCTGGCACAGGCTCTCGAGGTTCTGGGTCGCCCGCTCGACCCTGGCGGTCATCTTGGTGGCCAGGCTCTTGAGCTCGGGCACGGTGGACTCCTGGGCCATCTTGCTGTAGCGGGAGTGCATCCGGGCGCCGGCTTCCTGGATCCGCTGGAGCTCGTAGCCGGGGGAGATCGCCAGCACGGTCCAGTCGTCCGCGCGCTCCAGCCGCTCGACGTCCTGGCGGAGCCGCTTGGCGACCATCTCCCTGTGCAGCCGGGCCATCTCGCCCACACCACCCGAGCCACCGCCCACCTGGGTCTGGGCCGCGCTCACCACCGACACCGGGCCGTTCTTTGCCAAGCCGCTCGCGCCGGGCCGGATGGCGGTCTTGCGCACCTTGAGCTTCTTGAACTCGACCATGCCCAGCAGGAACAGGGCCTCGAGCTCGGCCGGCAGGTGCTCGTCGCCGTGGGCCAGCAGACCCAGACGCCGGTCCAGGGGCATCGGCGTGGTGGAGGCGTCAATCAGCCGGGCCACGTCGTCGCCCACGGGGAGCAGGAAGGCCCGCTCGTACAGGGGCAGGCGGTTCAAGGACCGGGGACCCATGCGCTTCATGAAGTCGTCGCTGGCCAGGGCCTTGGCGGCCTCCCAGATAGCCAGGCCCACGCTGAAGGTGTCCGCCAGGCCGTCCTGGTCGCTGGGGGCGAACACCAGTCCGCCTTCGGCCAGCGCCCGGTGCACCAGGGCCGTGCCGTCGCCGTCGACGGTGCCCCCGCCGACCACCGCGGCCTGACTGCCGTCCGTGAGCGTCAGGAGTCCGGTGCGTTCCTGGCCCCAGACCCGGGCCAGCACGTCCAGGGCGTAGCGGACTGGCTGGCCCTCGACGTCGCGGTGGGCGTCTGCGACTGCGTTCTCGAGCAGGGTGCGAAGGCGCGCGGTCGGCTTGTCGGCCGAGAAGCGGCGGAAGATCCCGAGCTCGTCCAGGGCGCGGGCGGCGCGCGGATCCCCCACTCCGGGGCCCACCAGCGCGACGATCGGGATGTCCGCTGCGGGGTGCGCGGACTGGACCTGGCGGATCAGGCGGACCCCCCGCTTGTTGAGGTGCTGGACGTCGACGACCAGGGTGTCCGGGAGGCCCTCGTCCAGGCGCGCCCGAATGGCTGAAACGTCGGAGCAGACCTGGACACCCACGCCGACCGCTTCAAGGATCGGCGCCAGCTCGGCTTCGCGCTCGGCGGCGCCTGGGACGAAGAGAAGCGGCAAGGGTCGGGGGCCTGGGGAGCGCGGAGAAGAATAGCGCATGGTCACGTCCTGCCGCCCGGTGTCGGACCCAGGGGGCAAGCCTTGAGGGCAAGTTCAGGGCGAAGGCGGGCGGGCCTCTACCGGGGCGTCGACCCGGTCCTTCGGCACGCCTCCGGTCAGTAGATCTTCGAAGCGCAGCAGGGCCAGCGCGCCCAGCAGCACCCCGAACCACAGGGTCGCCACGCGAACCAGCAGGGCTGCGGCGACCGCCACCGGCTCGCTGACGCCCATGATGGTCGTGGCGCCGCCGACGAGAGCGCCATCCGCCACGCCCAGACCGCCGGGCATGGCGCCACCGGCCACCGTGGCAAAGGCGTACAGAAAGGTCGACGCCTCGAGGGTGGGCGCCAGCGCCCCCAGGCCCCGGAAGCACAACAGGTAGCCCACGCACTCGGCGCCCCAGGCGACCACGGACAGCAGGGTCGTGGCCACGAAGGGCACCGGGGCCAGACACGCCCGCATGGCCCTGTAGAGCTCTTCGAGCTTGTGGCCCACCCGCCCGACCAGGGGCAGCCGCGCCAGGCCTCCCAGGATGGCCAGGGACAGCCCCTGGTGGGCCAGGATCAGCAGTCCGGCGGCCACCGTGCCGGCCAGGGTCCACAGGATCCAGGCCTGGTCCGCCGCATAGGTGCCGATGCTGAAGGCCGCCAGGATCACCATGGCGATGCCATCGGTCAGCCGCTCGGCGATGAGCGCTGGCAGGGTCGTCGCCATGGGGGTCCGGGTGCGCTTGCTGACCAGGTAGGGCTTGAGCAGCTCCCCGGCCTTGCCCGGTGAGATGACCATGGACAGCCCAGCCACGAAGATGGTCGCGTTGGCTCGCCAGCCGATGTCCACGTGGAGCACCCGCAACAGGTAGTGCCACTTCACGAAGCGCAGCCCGTAGTTCACCAGCGTCAACAACAGGACGACGACGTAGAGGCTCCAGGCAAAGGTCTTGAGCTGCTCGCCGACTGCGTCGGCCCCGGCCCACACCGACCCGCCGACGTAGAGCAGCACCCCGGCGACGATGGCCCAGACCACCCACTTGCGAAAGCGGCGGAGCAGGTCCTGTTGGGGGTCGTCGCCCTCGGGCTGCTCCACTAGAGCGCCTGGACCTTGACCGCGGTCACGACGTCCTTCATCTCGTCCCGCAGGCGGTCCTGGAGCTGGATGTAGACGTTGTAGTTCTCACCGTCGGTGTTGTCCGGGTCCTGCATCCGCGCCGGGTGCTTGTAGAGCCAGAACTCGGCGTCGGTGCCGTCCTCGAAGTGGAAGGCCCACTTGTGGCGGCTCACGACCATCCACTTCTTGCCGTCCAGCGTGGTCGCCGTGCTCTTGATCTTGACCTCGCAGGTGTACATCCACGGGTTGTAGTCGGAGCTGTAGGCGCAGTCCGAGTCGGCGGGGTTGCCCTTGGCGATGGTCACGCTCTTGAGCTCGTCCCAGCCCACTTCGATCTCGGTGCCGTAGCCCTCGAGGGTGAGCTTGAGCTTGGCGGTGTCGGTGAGCCAGTCGGCTTCGCCCCACCAGTCGCTGGAGCGCTCCACGCGCTTGACCGCGCCGCTGGTGGCGGTGCCGTCGGCCCGCTTCAGATCGACGGTCCAGCTGACGTTGTTCGCCGGGGGCGGAGGCGGAGGCGGGGGCTCGGCCTCGACGGGCTCTTCCTCGTCGACCGCTTCTTCCGGGGGTGCTTCCGGGGCTTCTGCCGTGGCGTCGTCGCTCGCCTCGCTGGCGGGAGGCTCTTCAGCGGCGTCCGCCGAGGACGCGGGGTCCTTTTTCTCGCCACAGGCCGTCAGGATCAGGGCGCCGCTTGCCAACAGGGTGAGCCAAGGTCGTCGCATCGAGGTCCTCCGTCAATCGAACCCCGGGGGTAACCCCGCGAGGCATGGATTCAAGCCCTCTTTGCGACAGTCGCCAGGAACAGGGCGCCCAGCAGCAGCAGCAACAGCTGTTGGGTTCGGACCAGGGCTGTCATCGCCACGGCGTCCGCCAGCTCGACCCCCGTGGTGGTGACGAAGAACGCACAGAAGAGCGCGTCCCACCCCGCCATGGCCGCAGGCAGGGCGTAGAGGGCCACGATGCCCGCGGTCGCGGCGCAGTAGGTGAACAAGATGCCCGGCAGGTGGGCGTGCATGCCCAGCGCATAGCTGCCCAGCCAGATCCCTGCGGTGACGGAGAAGTGGCTGCCCAGGCTCCAGGTCAGGGCCAGGGCCCACCGGCCGGGAGGCTGGCGGCCGACCTCGCCCAGCGCGGTGGCGGTGCGCTGGACGGCATCGTCGAGCTTGTCGAAGCCCCGGCCGAGCCAGCTGGGCAACGCCGACAGTCGACCCGCGGTCTCCTGGGAGAGGCGTCGCAGCAGCGTCGGCCACGCGCTGAGCACGCCGAGCCCCATCGCGAAGAGGGCGATGAACACGGCGACGCCCCCGATCAGGCCGCTGGCTTCGGGGGGGATGGGCAGGTCGCCGAGCCCCCAGGCCAGCAGAGCCAGGGCCCCGGCTGCGCCGAGCCCCAGGAAGCGGGCGTGGATGCCGGCGGCGAGCGCGGTGGTGGCCGGGATGCCGAAGCGTCGCTTGACCAGCATCGCCGCCCCGACCTCGCCCACGGGGCCGGGCAGGGCCACGTTCATCAACATGCCGGCGCAGACGATGCCCATCATGCCGGGCAGGGCCAGGGCCTCCCCACCGGGGATCAAGGTGCGCCAGCGAAGGGCCAGGAACACCACGGCGCCTGTCATCACAGCGATGGCGCCGACCAGTGGCACCGGGCGCGTGCGGCCCCAGAGGTCCACCATCGCCGCCGCCCCGGTGTCGGTGCGCGACACGGCCAGAGCGATGAGCACCAGGATCGCCAGTCCGCCCAGGCCGAGCCACACCCCGGTCCTTGCCACGCGGCCCAGGGAAGGGGGAGGGGCCTGTGGTGCCGTTGGGGGTTGGCTCACGTGCGGTCGAGCAGACCGTACTTGTTCAGCTTGTAGCGCAGAGTGTTGCGCTCGACCCCGAGCAGCTTGCTCATCTTGGTGCGGTCGCCGCCGGACTGCCGGAGCGCCTGCTCCAAGAGGCGACGCTCCTCGGTCTCCAGGTAGCGGGACAGGTTGAAGCCGTCTTGGAGGGCCTCGGGACTGCGGCCGGGCACGTCGGGCAGGTCGTAGGCCTGGGCGCCGAACACCAGCGCCCGCTCGCACACCGCGGCGGCTTCGCGCAGGTTTCCGGGCCAGTGGTAGGCCTTGAGCCGCTCCAGCTGGGCTGCGGTGGGCCGCGGGGCCTCTCTGCCCGCCAGGTCGCTCCGTTCCTCGAGGATTCGATCGATCAGCAGCGGCAGCTCGGCGATGCGATCCCGCAGCGGAGGGATGTCCACCACCAGCACAGCCAGGCGGTAGTACAGGGCCCCACCCGCGGGGGCGCTCCACCCGGGACGCGCCGAGGCAAAGATCCGGGGACCGCCGTCGTGGGGGGGTGGGAGGGCGTCCAGCAGACGCTCCAGGTGTTGGGCCGACTCGGCGTTGAGCTGGTCCACCGACGGAAAGAACACCGCCGAGCTGGCGGAGAGCTTCTCCGCGTCGGCCCGGTCGGGCCTCGGGATGGCCACCATCGGTGTGTCCGATCCTCCGCCCAGGCCGTGGATGCGGGCCGCGGCGGAGCCTCGCCCGCTGCCCGGCTCGCCGATGAGCAGCACGGTGCTGGTGACGCCGGCCACCAGGGCCAACTGCCGGCCCAACCGGCCAGGCCACAGGTCGGCGTCGCCGGACGTGATGATGGAGCCCCGCCCGTCGAGCTCGCGCAGGCGTTGCAGGAGCTGGGTCGGCGTGACGGGCTTGGTCAGGAAGTCCAGGGCACCCAGGTGCATGGCCTGGACCGCGGTCTCGACCGTGCCGTACCCGGTGAAGACCAGCACGATGGGGGGGTCGGGCTGTGCCTTGGCTGCTCGGAGCACCGCCATGCCGTCCAAGGGCTCCATCTTGAGATCGGTCAGCACGATCTCGATGCCGCCATCCCGGATCCGGTCGATGGCCGACTGGCCGTCGTAGACCGCCAGGGCGTCGTAGCCCTCTCGCCGCAGGACCTTGCACAGCGCATCGGCGGCGGAGCGGTTGTCGTCCGAGATCAGGACCGTGCGGCTGCTCATGCGGTCTCGGTCCTGGGTAGTGTCATCGAGAAGCGGGCTCCGCCGAGGGGACTCTGACCGTATCGCAGCGTTCCACCGTGAGACTCGGCGACCCTGGCGGCTAGGAAGAGGCCCAGTCCCGTGCCCCCGGGCCTGCGACTATATCCCGGCTCGAACAGCCGTAGGCGATCCTCGGGCTCCACCCCCGGGCCGCTGTCGTCGATGTGCACGGTGATCGAGCGTGGCCCGGGCAGCACGGTCACCTCGATGCTGCCGTGACCGCTGTCCTCGAGCGCCTCCAGCGCGTTCACCAGGATGTTCTCCAGGGCCCGTCGGACCAGCGGCGGATCCAGGGCGATCCGGTGCGCACGCGGCGCCAGCAGTCGCAGTGTGACCCCCAGCCGGCGAGCCATCGGCAGGTGGAACTCGATGCAGCTGTCGATGAGCGCCTCGAGCTCGACCGTGCGACGGATCACCTCGAGCTCGTCCTTGGAGTCGACCAGGCGCCGAATCACGACTTCGATGGTCTCCAGCTCGGCTTCGAGCGCCTGCTGGAGGTCTCGCCGATCGCGCTCCTGGGGTTCATAGGCCATCAGGTCGATCAAGGCCGTCAGGCTCTGGAGGGGGTTCCGTACCTCGTGGGCGACGATGGCTGCGATCTGACGAGTCCACGCCAGCCTGCCCAAGGATTCGGCCCGATCCCCCAGCTGGGCCTCCAGGTCGTCCAGTTCGCGGCGGGCGGGCGGGACCCACAGCCACAGGTGGACCAGGCCGGTCAGCGACGCGGCGAACAGCCCGGCAGCGAGCCCGATGAAGCGACTCCGGCGGAGCCCCTGGGGCGCCACCGTGATCAGGCTGTGCTGGGGCCAGAGCGCCAGGCCGGAGCACCAGGCGACCGCGCCGGGAGGCGTGGACAGCATCCAGCTCTCGGTGTCCCTGGCCGTGCAGGCCGTCACGAGCTCAGGGCTCAGCCAGGCGCTGTCCCCTGCCTGGCGCACGACCTCGCTCTGGGGATCCACGACCGCTGCGGTGTAGAGTCGAGCCGCCCTCACGACCCGGCCCAGGCTGGCGTCGGGCACCAGGGTCGTCGCCACCGCCCGGCTGCTGGCCCGCAGCTGGTAGCGCACGTCGACCGCGGACCGGGTGCCAAAGGTCGCCACCATGCCCACGATGGCTCCCACCACCACGGACGTGGCGGTGGTGCGGAGGACGAGGGTCCGGCCCGGGCGTCGCACCTGCCGGGGTCAGTCGGTGGTGGCGTCGCCGATGTTGATGGTCAGCCCGTTGTCGCCGGCCTGTCCCGACAGGCTCTCGCTGGCGTTCTCGCTCAGGGCCAGCGCTTCGTCGCCGCTCAAGGCATAGGTCGCCTGGGCCACTGAAGGTCGGCTGCGGTCGGCCTGGATGGCCATCGTGTCCTGGAAGGCGCGGCCGTGGTCGTACTGCAGGTGGTGGGGGGTCGAACATCCGAACAGCGCGGTGATCAGGGCCAGGGCGGGCATCGTCACGGGGCTTCCTCCTGCTCCGGGCCGTCCGGGTCGGACTCGGCCAGGGCTTGGCTCGCGGCGACGTGGTCGGGCCACGCCTCCAGGGCTGCAGCATAGCTGTCGCGGGCGGCGGCGGTGTCCCCCCGAAGGTCCTGGGCCAGGCCCAGGTTGTACAAGGCGTCCGCCTGGGACTCGTGGAGGCTGGACCGCGGATCGAGGCGGGCGGCGGCCTGGAAGGAGGCCAGGGCGTCGTCGTCGCGCCCGATGGCCCCCAGGGCGAAGCCCAGGTTGTTCCGGCTGCGCCCCGACGTGGGGTCCAGGGCGATGGCCTTGCGGAACGAAGCCACGGCGTCGAGGGGTCGGCTCGCGGTCATCAGCGCGAACCCCAGGTTGTTGTGCAGGCTGGCCCGCTGGCCCGTGTCGTCGTTGTTGCGACTGCGCCGGACCGCGCGGTCAAAGGCCACCACGGCTTCGTCCGCCCGCTCCGCGCCGGCGTAGGCCAGTCCGAGCAGGCGCTGGGACTCCGCCGACGGCCAGTGCCGCAGCGGCGTCAGCAAGCCGATGGCCTCGTCGTAGAGCTCCTGGCCGGTGCAGGCCGCCGCGTGCACCTGGTCCAAGCGCACGCTGTCGTGGCCCTCGGCCCGCAGGCTGCCGACCATGTTCAAGGCCCGGGCGTGGCGCCCGGACCGGACCAGGGCCTCGGCCATCTGGAGTTGCACGTCGAGCGCGTCGACGAGCTCTTCCTCCTGGACCGGCACCGCCTGGCTGCGCACCGTCGCGCAGCCGCTGAGCAAGGCCACCAGGACCAGGGTGGTCACGGGGCTTGGCTCTGCGCGGCCAGCGCGGGCAGCAGGGTGTTCTTGACGTTGACCGCCGCCGGACCGACCAGGATCACGATCAGGCACGGCAGGATGAAGCAGATCATCGCCACAGTGAGCTTGGGCGAGATCTTGGCGGCCATTTCCTCGGCCCGCTGCATTCGACGGGTGCGGACCAGACCTGCGTGGATGCGCAGGCTCTGGGCCACGGGCGTGCCGAAGCGCTCGGCCTGGGCGAGCACGTTGACCAGGGCGTTGAACTCGTCCAGCCCCGTGCGCTGTTGCAGGTGCCGCAGGGCGTCCAGTCGCGGCACGCCGGCGTTCATCTCGTGGGTCACCAGCCGCATCTCGCTGGACAGCTCGGGCGCCGTCTCGTCGAGCTCGTCGGAGACCCGACGGAAGGAAGCGTCCAGGCCGAGCCCGGCCTCGACCGACGCGACCAGCAGGTCCAGGGCATCGGGGAAGGACCGCAGGAGCTCCTCCATGCGGTGCAGGCGCTGGTTCGCCACGTAGATCCGCGGGACCTGGTACCCGAGAAAGGCAAGCGCCAGGCTCCAGAAGACGACCCAGACCAGCCGCAGCTCCACCGGGTAGAGCGAGAACAGGATGGGGAGCAGGATCGCGAAGACCACCCGGAACAGGGAGTAGATCTCCATGGCGTGCCGGTTCCGGAACCCGGCTTGGACCAGGGCCTTGCGCAGCGCGCCCAGCTCGCCTTCGTTGGTCGGTGTCGCGACCTTGGCGACGGCCAGGGTGAAGGGGCTGAGCTCCGGGCCGGCGTCGAACCCGGCGAGCCCGTAGTTGGTGGTCGGGCGCTGGGTCATGTCCTCGAGCCGATCCCGGGCGCTCCGGGTCGGGTTCAGGAGCACATAGGCGCCGTAGAAGGCCATCAGCACGGCGACACCGACGCCGGTCGCCGCCGCGATCGCGACCATGCCCGGGGCCATCAGACGTCCACCTTGGACAGCTCGCGCATCACCACCACGCCCAGGATGAAGGAGATGATGCAGTACGCCAGGAGCAGCTGACCGAACGGGTCTGTGACCAGGGGCCGCAGGTACGCTGGCCGGGTGTAGAGCAGCATCGCGGCGACGACAAAGGGCAAGCCCCCCAGGATCCAGGCCGAGAACTTGGCCTCGCTCGTCAGCGCCCGCACCTTGCCCTTGAACACGAAGCGCTGGCGGATCGTGTGGGCGATGTTGCCCAGGATCTCGATCAGGTTGCCGCCGGTGTCTCGCTGGAGCAGGGTGGACGACACGAAGATCTTGAGGTCGAAGTTGGCCCGGTTGCGGGCCACCATGTTGTGCATCGACTCCCGGAAGTCCCGGCCCAGGTTGTGCTCTTCGTAGACTCGCCCGAATTCCGTGCTGATGGGCGCTTCCATCTCTTCGGCGACCATGCGCATGGACTCGCTGATGCCGTGGCCGGACTGCAGGGAGCGACACACCAGGTCCAGGGCCTCGGGCAGCTGGGCCGTGATCTGCTCCATGCGCTTGTGCGCCATGCCCCGGAGGCGGGCGATGGGGTAGTAGCCCATGGCCGCGCCGATCAGCCCCACCGGGGCGGTCAGGACCAGCGAGAAGACGATCATGCCCACCATCGTGAACACGCTGATGCGCAGGATGAGGGCGCTCAGGGTGTAGGGGTTGCCGGCCTGGACGAGCAGCTCGACCATGATGTCGGTCGGGCCCCCCTCGCTGTCGGCCAGGGCGCCGCGGGCCTCGCTGAACAGGCTCTCCATGCCCTCTGGCGCACCGGTGCCCAGGCGCCGCGCCAGCTCGCGCTGTTCTTCCTCTCGCTGGGTCTGCCGGTACCAATACAGGCTCTGGATCGCCAGCAGCACCGACGCGAACACCACGGCGACCGCGGTGACGATGACGAGCTTGTCTCCGGTACCCACCTGTGGGTCCTCCTAGACCGGCATGGTGAAGCGGAAGATGTCCGGGGGCAAGCGCACGCCGTAGCGCTCGAAGAGCTTCATGAAGCGGGGCCGCACCCCGGTGGCCCGGAAGCGACCGCGGACCTTGCCCTGGTCGTCGATCGTGGTCTGCTCGAACGTGAAGATGTCCTGGGTCGTGATGATCTGACCCTCCATGCCCACGATCTCCGTCACCCCCACGATGCGCCGGGTGCCGTCGTTGAGTCGCTCCAGCTGGATCACCAGGTGCAGGGCCCGCGCGACCATCTCTCGGATGCGCTTGTCGGTCAGGTTGGACATGCCCATGCCCACCATCGTCTCCAGTCGGGACAAGGCGTCCCGGGGACTGTTGGAGTGGATGGTGCCCAGGGACCCGTCGTGGCCGGTGTTCATGGCTTGGAGCATGTCGATGGCCTCGGCGCCACGGATCTCACCCAAGATCACGCGGTCGGGGCGCATGCGCAGGCTGTTGCGGACCAGATCCCGCATGGTGACCTCGCCCTTGCCCTCGAGGTTGGGGGGGCGGGTCTCCAGCCGCACCACGTGGGACTGCTGGAGCTGGAGCTCGGCGGAGTCCTCGATGGTGATGACCCGCTCGCCCTCCGGCACGAAGCTCGAGAGCACGTTGAGCAGGGTGGTCTTGCCGGTGCCGGTGCCGCCGCTGATGATGATGTTCAGCTTGCAGCGCACACAGGCCCGCAGGACCTCGAGGATCGGCCGCGGGATCGAGCCGGTCGCGACCAGGTCCTCGGCCAGGATCGGCACCGTGCCGAAGCGACGGATCGAGACGTGGGGCCCGTCCAGCGCCAGCGGCGGGATGATGGCATTGAAGCGGCTGCCGTCCTGGAGGCGGGCGTCGACCATGGGGTTGGTCTCGTCGATCCGCCGCCCGACCGCGCTCACGATGCGATCGATGATCTGCATCAGGTGGCGGTCGTCGTTGAATTTCAAGGGGTACTTCTGGAGCAGCCCGCGCTTCTCGACGTAGACCTTGTCCGAGCCGTTGATCAGGATGTCCGAGACCTCGGGGTCGCGCAGCAGCGGCTCCAGGGGACCCAGGCCCAGGATGTCGTCCAGGATCTCCTCGACCAGCCGCTCCCGCTCGGCCCGGTTGAGCGGCAGGGAACGGGTCTCCACCTGTTCGGACAGCGTGGCCCGCAGCCTGGAGGTGAGCTCCTCGCGCGGGGTCGACATGACCTGTTCGAAGTCCAAGGACTCGATGAGCTCGGCGTGGAGGGTCTTCTTGATCCGCGCGAATTCCTCGGAGTCCGTGACGCCGGGACCTCCGCGGGTGCCGTGCCGTTGCTGGGCGCCACGGACGCGATCGATGAGTCGAGAGGAGCCCATGGTGGAGACCTAGTTCAGCAGCCAGCCCATCAGGCCGGCTTTGGTGGGCTCGGGTGCCGAGACCTCGCCCTCGGTGAGCAGGCCCACCAGGTTCGAGTAGTCCAGGGCCGCTGGGGAGCGCTTGTTGACGTCTCGGACCAGCCGGCCGTCGTTGACGGCCTGGTCCACGGTCCGCGGATCCGACGTGACCACCCCGCTCACCGGCACGCCCAGGTTGCCCTGGATGTCCGTGAGGCTGAGGTGGGCCTTGCGCTTGTCGTAGTGGTTGACCACCAGGTACAGCCGCTCCCGCTCGACCCCCAGTCGATCGAAGAGCTGCATGCGCCGGTGGGCGTTCTTGACCGACGGCACGTCGGTGCCGCAGACCAGCAGGATCCGGTCGGCGACGGACGTGGCCATCAGGGTGGCCTCGTCGATGCGGCTCCCGCAGTCCAGCAGCACGTACTGGTAGCTGCGGGCAGCGGTGGTCAGCAGCGCCAGGATGGCGTCGCCGCGAACCTCGTCGGCCTCGTCGAGCTCGTCGGGCTGGGCCAGCACGTGGATGCGGCTCGCGTGGTGGCCCACAGACCCGGCCAGCATGCGCTCGTCCAGTCGATCGACCTTGCGCAGCAGCTCGCCCACGTGGCTGGGGGTCTTGAGGTCCAGGAGCGCCGCGACGTCGCCCATGCTGAAGTCCAGGTCCATCACGCAGACCCGGTAGACAGGGGTCAGCTCGGCCGCGAGGTTGATGGCCAGCGAGGTCACGCCGGCCCCGCCCTTGGTGCCGCAGACGGCGATGACCTCGCCGCGCTCCTCGTCGTCGGGCACGGCATAGGCGGCTTCGTGCACGGCCTGGCGCAACAGGTCGACGTCGTCGGGCAGGACCACGTACTCCCGGTACCCGGCCCGCATGGCGGCTCGAATACGGTCGGGATCGCTCCGCTCACTCAGGGCCACCAGGTGAACGCCCGGCAGCTCGCTGGTCAGGATGGGGCCCAGCCGAACCGCCTCCTCGGGGTCCCGGTCGAAGCCGGCGATGACGACCTGGGGGCGCAGCCGGTTGCCCGTGATCACCGCGTCCTGGTAGCTGGTCGGCTCGCTGGGGAGGATGGCCTCGGTCCCCAGGTACTCGCGCAGCATGCCCATCGCATGAGGGCTGACGCCCACGACGAGCACAGTGGCGGCACCCGTGGCTGGTCCAAGTGAACGCATGGACTAGCGCTGGAAGCCGACCGGCCCTTCCGGGTCCCGGTCCTCGGCGGTCCAGACCCGGTGGTCCAGCCCCAACAGGAAGAGCTCGAAGTCGTTGGGATTGTTGTCCTCGAGCGCCCCAGGCGGCGGCGGGACCTCGTCGGGGGCCATGGGCCGAACCAGCCGCGGGGTCACGAAGATCATGAGCTCGGTCTCGTTGCGCTCGTGCCGGGTGTAGCTGAACGCCGCCCCGATGATGGGGATGTCGCCCAGCAGCGGAATGCTGGCCCGGGTGTGCTCGACGGTCTCGGACAACAGCCCGGCCATGGCAAAGGTCATGCCGTTGTCGACCCGCAGGTGGCTCTCGCCCTTGCGCATCACGAAGCCCGGAATCTCGATGCCTGTGACCCGGGTCCCGGTGGCGGAGTCCACGTCGCTGACTTCGATGTAGACCCGCATGTCCACGACCTCGCGGGCCAGCACGGTCGGCACGAACACCAGCTTGATGCCGTACTCCTTGTACTCGATGGTGATGCGGTTGTTGTTCTGAGCCACCGGGATGGGAATCTCCCCCCCGCTCAGGAACTCGGCCTGTTGGCCGCTCAGGGTCACGATCGAAGGCTCGGCCAGGATCTTGGACAGGTTGTTCTGCTCCAGCACGGACAGCATCGCCAGGATGTCGACGGGGTCGGCGAGCACGCCGAGCATGTTGAAGGTGGCGCCGGAGGGTGCGGGGAGCACGCCGGAGATCAGGGAGCCTGTGCCGGTCGGGTAGTCGGCGGCGAGCTGCGAGGTCGTGGAGTTGGGTCCTTCGACCCAGACCCCGCCGCGGCCATCGCTGACCAGGAAGTTCAAGCCCAGCTCGCGGATGCGCGAACGATTGACTTCGGCGAAGACCACGTCGAGCTGCACCTGGTGGTCACCGGGCACGGTCATCAGGTTCACGAAGTCCGGATCGTAGATCTCGGCGACGGCGGCGACCCGCTCGAGGGTCTGCACGTCGGGCATCTGACCGTCCACGACCAGCCGACCATTCAGAGGGTAGACCCGGGGCGCGACGTCGGTGATCTCGGTCCAACGTCGGACCAGATCGCTCAGGTCCTGGTGAACGGTCACCTCGAAGACGTCGGGGTAGGTCGGGCGGTCCTTGTACCAGACCCACATGTCAGTGGTGCCGGTGCTAAGGCCACGGATCGAGATCTGGCCCCGATCGAGGACCTTGATCTCAGCGACGTTGGGGTCGGACAAGATGACCCGTGCGAGCTCCTGGTCGGAGCCGGAGTGCACGATGGTCTTGCCGACCTCGACGTCGAGCCAGCGCTTCTGCTGGGTCTGCTGAGCCTGAGCGGGCGCCGACCAGCTCGCGCTGACGATGAGCAATGCCAGGGCTGCGAAGAGAGCCCCTATCCAACCGATGTGACGCAATGACCTGCCTTTGACTAGCGCCCGCCGCTACGGCGGTTGTTGTCGGACTTCACGTTGCCTTCCTTGTCCAGGTTGACCTGGGTGCGCTGTCCACCGGTGATCACGTCGACCACGCCACCCGTCTCGTCTTCGGGCGGCTTCTCGGGGCGGGTCCGGCGGGCCGCGCGGGTGGTCACCACGGCCACCTCGACCGGCTCGTAGCCGATGATGTCTCGGGCCGTCATGCGCTTGGTGGGCAGCACCACGCTGTCGATGTTGGACCGCAGGGCCAGGTGGACGTCGCCCTTTGCGGTGGCGAGTGCGAGCTTCTGCGCTTCCTCGGGGGTGACCTCGAGGGTGACGGTGGGCTTGGCGCGGGCCGTGCCCGAGCCCTTGCGGGTCTTCTTGGACGTGTTGGTCGACTCGGCCGCGCTGCGTGGGCGGGTGAGGGAGTCGCCGACCGCCAGCACCTCGACGTTCTGGAGCAGGGTCTCGGTGGTCCAGCTCTTCTGGGCCGCGTCGTCTGGGCGGATGGTCACGATGACGTCGACGAAGTTGCCCGGCTCGATGAAGCCGGCCACGGAGGACTCGGTGTTCACGAAGATGGACATCGCCCGGGTGCCGGACTCGATGATGGCGTTCAAGCCGCGGCCCACGTCGGCCAGGGCCAGGCGCTCGTTGCGCACGAACTCGTTGGGCAGGATGCGTTCCTTGGGGGTGCGGCCCAGCACGTTCTCGACCGACGAGAACACCACGTCCGCGGGCACGATCTCCGGCGGGAAGGACTTGACCGCCACGTCCATGTCCGTGATCGGCAGACCCACGAAGAGCTCGCGGGTGGCCACGACCACGTCGACCTTGTTGTCCTCGGCGCGGGCCTCGGCCAGCTGCTCGTTGGCGCTGCTGATGACCTGGAGCACGAGGGCCGCGGCGCCCGCGGCCGCCAGGATGGAGACGATCAGGAACGCGATGGCCTTGGTGCGCCCGCCCGTCTGCTGGCGTTGCTGCATCGAGAGGGTTCCCCGGAAGATGTGGAGGCTGCGGCCATGCGGCGCTGGCGGACGTGCAGCCTATCACTTCTGTCGGTCGGCCCCGAAGCAGCAAGGGCCGGCTGGCGCCGACCCTTGGTGCACCCAGTTGGGCAGGGGCTAGGAGCCTGACGCCGAACTGACGGTGTCGGAGACGCCCTGGAAAGTGTTGCCCAGCTCGGTACCGAGGCTGGTGAGGGCGCCGATGATGGCGACGGCGATGAGGGCCGCGATGAGGCCGTATTCGATGGCGGTGGCGCCAGACTCTTCGCGGATGAAGGCGGTCAGCATGTTTGTGCTCCTTGAGGCAATCAGGGGCGGGTGGGGAATCCCCTGGATCCCGCGCACCTTACCACCATGGATCGGGCCTCATGGGGAATGACTTTAGTAATTTGCACTAATAGTCCGGAGCGAGGCCCGCGGATCGGGTCACCCTCAGGGTTGCCTGGCCTGCCGTCCACATCCGCAGCTCTTCGCCTGAAAATTCTTCGAGCCACGCGGGGACATTTTCGCAGGGCTGGCCCTGGACCCAGTCGGCCACGAGCAGATCGAGCCTCCAAGGCGGCATCACGAGTCCAGAGGCCACGCCGGAGCGGGCCTCGAGGCCGTGGGCCCATGCTTGGAGCGCCGCCTGGAAGGCCCGCGCGGGTGGCGTGCTGGCCAGGGGACGCAGGGGCACATCGGGCGCCTCGTGGACCAACCGCACCAGCTCTTCTCCCGATCGCTTGAGCAGTCCCTTGGGCATCAGCCGATTTGCGCCCAGCGACGCCACGGTGCGGGGCGCACGGCGGGCCACGTCGACCAGGACGCGGTCGGATGCGACATTCCACGGGCTCAGGTTCCGAGCCTGGGCCTGTCCGTGCCGCCAGGCCGTGAGGTGCCTCAGGCGCTGTCGCTCCCGGTGGTCGAGGACGCGCGCGGCCGGCAACCGACGCCACAGGTCGGACGGGACCGGCGGGGTGAGCCAGCGGTCGACGAGCTCCCGGGTCGCTCCTTGTGCGAGCGCCAGACGTGCAGGGGCGGCGCGAGCCAGCAGGCGGTCGGCGAGCTCTGGGAGCTGGCGCACGTCCGCCGCTGCATAGGCGAGCTGGTCGGGGCCCAGGGGGCGCCGACGCCAGTCGGACAAGCCCGTGCGGTGCTCCGGGGCCGGCGCATCCAGCAGCTCAGCGCGCAGGTCCTCCAGGCGGCGGGGGAACCCGAGCCCGGTGCAGCCCGCAAGGACTTGGGTGTCCGTGACGTGCCTGGGGTCCAGGCCAGCGTGGCGGACCAGCAGCTGCAGGTCCCGCTCGCCGCCGTGGACCAGCACCTGGCAGTCGCTGAGTGCCTGGCCGAGCGGGGCCAGGTCCTGGAGCGCCCGTGGGTCGATCAGGGCGGTCGGCTCGCCTGCCTGGTGCACCTGGACCAGGTACAGGTCGGGCTCGTGCCGGCGCTCGGCGTGGAACTCCGTGTCGACCGCCACCCGTCCCGTCAGCCCGGCGCACAGACGTGCCAAGGCGTCGGGGTCGCGGACGAGCCCGTGGTCGGGGACCGGCGAGGTCTCAGTTGCCGGTGGCGTTGGTGACCTCGTCCTCGACGTCCTCGTAGACGTTGGTGACAGACACGCCGAGTGCGCGGATGCTGACGAGCAGGGTGGCGCCGATCAAGAAGCTGATGAGGGCGTACTCGATGGCGGTCGCCCCACGGCGACGACGTCGACTCAGACTGCCCAGTCGGGGTTCCATTGACCGCCCTGCACGTTCGCCACCCATGTCCTTCGGTCCAGGACCTCGGCCGCTGAAGCGGTCTCGATCTCAAGCACATGGTAGCGACCGCGGTCCACTGCCATCGCTCGGCGCCAGTGGCCGGGCGGGATGGGCTGGAGGAGGGCCTCGAGGGCGGGGTCCGTGATGCGGGGCGCGAGGCGGGCGAGGCCCTCCTCGGCGCAGCGCTCGAGCACGGTCTCCAGGCAGGCGGCCAGGAGCGACGTCTCGCGAGAGAGCACGATGGCGTGGCGGGTGGCCTCGGCGTCGAGGGCGACCCGGACGCCCAGCGACTCGGGCAGGGCGTGCTGCGGGGCCGCCAGGATGCTGCCTGGCAGCTCGTGGCTGATGGCAGCGGGCGTGGCCTGAGGGCCGACCACGGCGACCTGGACCGGCTCGCGGAGGCCCAGGATGGCCCGGCCGGGTCCCAGCCAGCCGCCGCCGGGCAGAGGCCGGCAGCCGCTCGGCGCCGGCAGGGGTGTCAGGACGGCCAGCTGGTTGCCCAGGGCCGCCGGATAGAGCGCGGCCCCGAGCTCGCGGGCGCTGGTCGGGGCCAGGTACAGGGAGCGGGCGCCGTTGCCCTCGTCGTAGACCGCGAACCAGGCCGCTCCACGACCCCGGGCGCGGCCCGTTCGATGCGTACGTACAGCCTGTTGAGCTGGCGTGGACACGTGTACTTTCCCCGACCCTGACGCACCGGACCATACCCGGATTTCCGGCCGACCGATAGAGAGGATGGGACTGTTTGTCGGAGGCCGCGCGTGGTCGTGTTGTTGGCGCTGATCGGGGGCCTGGGATGCGGCGATCCCCAACCATCCGGGGCATCGATGCCCGTGGCTCCGGCGACCCGCGAGAGCCGGGATCTGGACCGGGCGGACAAGGTGGGCGCTGCCGACTTCGACGGCGACGGCGTCGACGAGATCGTGCTGGTCCAGGACGGCGTGGCTCGCTTCGGCGATCATGCCGTGACGTTGGGGGGCGAGGTCCAGGTGGTGCAACGGGGGGATCCCCAAGGCACCGGTCGGGAGGTCCTGTTGCTCGGCACGGGCATGGGCCGCAGCGATCGCAGCGCCCCGATCCGCATCTGGTCCCTCTCCGACAGCGGACCCGAGCTGCTGCTGGAGCGCGACGAGGGACGCAACCAGGTCGCAGATCTGGACTTCGTCGGCGATCGGATCTGGGCGGCCCTGTTCGGGACCGGCAAGGCGGTCGACGCCGGCTGGGTCACCGACGGTTCCCTGGAGCGGATCGACAGCCGGAACCTGGCCACGGCCTGGCTTCCCCTGGACGGGCAGCGCCGTGTGGTGGGCCGGGTCTACGGCGACCGGCCCAAGGCCCCGGGAGACCTGAGGGTCGTGGGACCCGAGGGCGAGCGCGTACTGCCTACCCTGCGCGGCGTCCGGGCACTCTCGGCTGCGGACCTGGACGGGGACGGCCACGACGAACTGCTGGTCGGCGACGGCTGGCACTACGCCTATGGCAAGCAGGCCATCGCCCGGATCCGCGTGCTCCAGGGACCCGACTGGACCCAGGGCCGCACCATCGCGATGTTCGACGACGAGTACACGGTCTGGTCCCTCCACGTGATCGGGGACCGCGTGCTGGCCACCGGGTCACGGGCGGTGCACTGGCTCGCCCGAGACGGCTTGGGCTGGGCCGATGCCCGCGTGGCCCCGGTGCCCGAGACCGGCAATGCGGTGCCGTTCCGCGATGCCGACGGCCTGTGGGCGCTGGTGTCGGGCAGCCCGGCACGGCTGGTGCCCCTGGACTGACCACTCCCTGGACTGGACCGGGATAGAGCGCGACCGTGCTCCCGCCCTCTCATCCGCTGTTGGACAAGCCCGCGCCGGTTCGGGTGTGGGCCTACCTCCAAGAGCGCTTCCCGCCGGTGCCCTACACCCTGTTGGTGGTCCTGTTCTTCGGGTCGGCGGCAGCGGTCGCCCAGGGCCTGGCGGGGGGTGGGTCGACCCCCTGGGCGGGCGCCGGCGTGGTGTGGCTGGTCTTCTTCCACCTGCGGGTCTTCGACGAGCACAAGGACGCCCAGGCAGACGCCGCGGCCTACCCCGACCGCCTGCTCACGCAGGGCGTGGTGACCCTGCCGCTCCTGTCGTCCCTGGCGGCCGGCGCCATCTTCCTCGAGGCGGCCCTGTCGGCCTGGATCGGGGTGCCTGCATTGGTGGCCTGGGCCGCGACCTTTCTCTACACGCTGGCCATGCGTGCCGAGTTCGGCGTGGGGCACTGGCTCCAGGACCGCATGGTGCTCTACGCCGTGACCCACAACCCCGTCACCGGGCTGCTCGCCGTCTACGCCTGGGCGTGCACCGGCACGGCCTGGTCGCCGCGGTACCTGGCCTACGTGGGTTTTGCCAGCTTCGGCAGCCTGGCCTTCGAGGTCGGCCGCAAGGTCAACCTGCCCGCCGAAGAAGTCCCTGGCGTGCCCAGCTACACGACCGTGCTCGGTCGCGGCCGCGCTCTGGGTCTGCTGGCCGCCTGCTACGTGCTCGCCACCTGCTGCGTGCTGGTCCTGGTCGGGTTCGGTCCGGTCGCCCTGGCCGGGGCGCTGGTGCCCGCTGGCGTCGCTCTCCTCCTGCTCCTGCCCCCCGCCAAGGCCCCGGCCAAGCGCGTCGAGGGTGGGGCGTCGCTGTATCTCTTGGGATCGTTTGGAGTGCTGTGGTGGCTGGCATGACCTGGGTGACTCAGTCGGGACAACTCCAGGGTGCACCCGCTGCACACCTGGACCGGATCGGAGGCAAGGGGGTCGGGCTCCTGGCGCTCCAGGCCCAGGGCCTGGCCGTGCCCCCCTTCTTCGTGGTCGAGACCGGGGCCTGGTCTCCAGACGGCCCGCCGCCCGAGGGCCTGCGGGACCAGGTGCGGGCAGCGCTGGAGAGCCTGGGAGCCGACCGGGTCGCCGTGCGCTCGTCGGCTGTCGGCGAGGACTCGGCCGACGCGAGCTTCGCCGGGCAGCTGGAGTCGGTCCTGGGTGCCCGGGGCCTGGACCAGGTCATGCAGGCCCTGCGCACGTGCTGGCGCTCGGCGGACAGCGAGCGGGTCCAGGCCTACCGCGAGCTCCATGGCCTCCCGATCACCCCCGTCGCGGTGGTCGTCCAGGCCATGCTCGAGCCCGAAGCCGCGGGAGTGCTCTTCACCCGCAACCCGGACGACCCCCAGGCCACCCTGATCTCCGCAAGCTTCGGGCTTGGCGAAGGCGTGGTCCAGGGCACGGTCAACTGCGACACCTGGAGCGTCGGCCCCCGGGGCACCGAGCTCACCGTGGAGTCCAAGGACGAGACCCTGGTCCTGGGAGAACACGGCCCAGAGACCCGAGATGTGCCGCCCGAGCAGATGGATCAGCCCTGCCTGGACCCGGCGGTCGTCGAAGAGCTGGTCGCCACCGGCCGCCGCCTGGAGCAGCAGCTCGGCGCCCCCCAGGACATCGAGTTCGCAGTGCTCGGCCGCACCGTGCACTACCTCCAGGTCCGGCCCATCACGGTGCCCATCCCGTCGGGTCGGCGCCTGCTCTGGGACAACTCCAACATCGTGGAATCCTTCAGCGGGCCCACGACCCCGATGACCTTTTCCTTTGCCCACCGGGCCTACACCATCATCTACCAGCTCTTCAGCGCTGTGATGGGGGTCGACGCGGCGACGATCCAGGAGCACGAAGGCACCTTCCACCGGATGATCGGGCTCTTGCGAGGGCGGGTCTACTACAACCTGAACGCCTGGTACATGGTCATCTCCTTGCTCCCTGGCTTCCAGATGAACCGGAAGTTCATGGAGCAGATGATGGGGGTCGCCGAGGTCGCGTCAGACGAGGACGCCCTCCAGGACTCCCGGCTCAAGCGGGTCCTGCTCCACGGCCCCAAGACCCTGTGGATGATCGCCAAGCTGCTGTGGCGTCTGTTCCGGCTGGACAAGGACATCGCGAAGTTCCGGAAGTCCTTCGACGCGGCCTACCGGGAGCACCGGATCAAGGACCTGGACGCGGCCGGACCCTTCGAGCTGCTGGCCATCTACCACGACCTCGAGCGCCGGCTGCTGTGGGCCTGGACACCGCCGATCGTCAACGACTTCTTCGTGATGATCTCCTACGGCATCCTGCGGTCCTGGTGCCAGAAGCTCACCGACGATCCGGACACCAACCTGCACAACGAGCTGCTGGCCGGCGAAGGCGGACTGGAGTCCACCGAGCCCACGCTGGAAGCACTGCGGATCGCCGACCTGATAGGCAAGGAGCCGGGGCTGCTGGCGGTGCTGCGCAGCGACCGCACCGACGCCCAGGTGCTGGCCCAGGCCCGGGCCGGCTGGAAGTGGTTCGACAACCGGCTGACCACCTACCTGGACCGGTACGGGGACCGCTGCGTCGACGAGCTCAAGCTCGAGGTGCCGTCCCTGCGCCAGCGGCCCGACTTCCTGGTTGCGGCCCTGCGCAACTACGTGCGCGAGGGCGCAGCCCCGATCGACGTGACCCGCTTCGGCCAAGAGGAGCGCAAGATGCGGCGGGCCGCCGAGGTCCGGGTCTGGGGTCTGGTCGGCGGCTGGAAGGAGCGGCTGTTCCAGCGGGTGCTGGACATGACGCGGCTTCGGGTCAAGGAGCGCGAGAACCTGCGCTTTGCGCGCACCCGCATCTTCGGGCTGGTGCGAGACCTGGTCCGCGCCATGGGGCTGAAGATGGTCGACGCCGATGCCCTGGACGACCGGGACCACGTCTACTGGCTCACCATGGAGGAGTGCCTGGACTGGATCCGCGGCACTGCGGTGACCACGAACCTGCGCGGCCTGGTGGTGCTCCGCCAGGAGGAATTCGCCGGGTTCACCGAGCTGCCGGCGCCCGACGAGCGCTTCCACACCCTGGGCGCGGTCTACGCCCACAACCGCTTCAAGGGCCCGCGGCTCGCTGCGGACCCGGTGGACGGCGTGCTCAGCGGCATTCCGTGCTGTCCGGGCGTGGTCGAGGGGCCGGTCCGGGTGCTGGACGACCCGTCCATGGGCGGTCGGCTGAGCGGGGAGATCTTGGTGGCCGAGCGCACGGATCCGGGCTGGGTACCGCTCTACCCCAGCGTCTCGGGAATCCTGGTGGAGCGGGGCTCCGTGCTCTCCCACAGCGCTGTGGTGGCCCGGGAGCTCGGCATCCCGACCGTGGTGGGCCTGCGGGGACTGACCGCCTTCATCGCCGACGGGGACTGGGTCCGCATGGACGGTGGCGCGGGAACCGTCGAGCAGCTCTCCCCTGCGAGCCCCGCGGTCGACGGGCTGGCCGAGGCGGGCGTGGAGCCCCCGGACTTCCCGGACCTGGGGACGGAAGAGTAGGTGGCCGAGCTCGACGCTCTCGCCCGGCGCATCTCCTATGCCCAGTGCTGGGAGGATCCGGGCGTGCTGGTGCCAGCGCTGGCGCCCCAGCCCGGGGACCATGTCCTGTCCATCGCCTCCGCCGGGGACAACTCCCTGGCCCTGGCCCTGGCCGGCGCCGAGCGGGTGACGGCCCTGGACCTGAGCGAGCCCCAGCTGCACCTGCTCGCCCTCAAGCTGGCCGGGGGTCACCTGGCCTACGAGGAGTTTCTCCAGCTGCTGGGGCTCTTGCCAGATGGACGGCGGGTCTTCCTGTACCACCGGGCCCGGGAGTTCCTGTCCGACGACGCCCGCCGCTACTGGGATGCCCACGAGGACGTCATCCGCACCGGCCTGCTGGGCTCGGGCAAGTTCGAGCGCTACCTGGGGGCCTTCCGCCAGCGTGTGCTGCCTCTGGTCCACACCCGGGAGCGAATCGAGGCCCTGCGCGTGCTCGACGAGCCGGCCGCACAGCGCGAGTTCTTCGACGCCCATTGGAACAACCGACGCTGGCGGGGGCTGTTCCGCCTGTTCTTCTCTCGGGCGGTGATGCAGCGGCTGGGCCGGGACCCCGCGCAGTTCGCCCAGGTCCAGGGCTCCGTGGCCGACCGGCTCCTGGAGCGGGCCGAGTGGGTCATGACCGCGCTGCCCATCGCCACGAACCCGTTCTTGCAGTGGATCCTGACCGGGGGCTTCGCCGACCTGGCGCACGCGCACCCCTACCTGAGCCGGGCTGGCCACGCCCAGCTGGCGGGCCTGGGGGAGCGCTTTACCCTGGTGCACGCCACCCTCGAAGAGCACCTGGCGTCGGTCCCGGCCGGCACCTACAGCGCGTTCAACTACTCGAACCTGTTCGAGTACGTGCCTCCCGAGGCCTACGGGTCGATGCTCCGGCTCACGGCCCGGGCCGGTCGCCCGGGGGCCCGGGTGGGGTACTGGAACCTGTTCGTGCCCCGCAGCCGCCCACAGGATCTGGCAGACCGGTTGGTCCCAGACGCCGAGCGCGCGGCACAGCTGTACGCCCAGGATCGGGCCTTCTTCTACAGTGCCTTTCGGCTGGAGGTGGTGCAGTGAGCCGGCGCCAGGCACTGGGCGAGCGCATCGTGGGGGTGGTCTGGGACTTCCGGCACCTCCTGCTGGCCCTGAGCGTGGTGCTCGCAGTTCTCTCGGGCTGGGCGGCCAGCACCGTCGGCGTCGACAACGCCGTCGAGATCTGGTTCGTCGAGGAGGACCCGGCCCTGGTCGCCTACCAGGAGTTCCAGGACACCTTTGGCAACGACGAGGTCGTGGTCCTGGCGTTCGAGGATCCCGACGGACTGGTCGACGACGAGGGGCTGGCGCTGTTGCGGGCTGCGGGCGACGCCGCCGTCGCGGTCGAAGGCATCGCCGAGGCCGTGTCCCTGGCGACGGTCCAGGACATCCGCACCCAGGACGACTGGCTCGAGGTCGGCCCGCTGGTGCCACCCGAGGGCGTCTCCGAGGCCCTGGCAGGGCGCATCCTGGCGGATCCACTGCTGGTCGGCAAGCTCGTCAACGCCGACGGCACGGTCGCGCTGGTCCTCGCGCGGATGGAGGCGCTGGGCGACATCGACGCCCGTCGCGACGCCATCCTGACCGAGCTGGAGACGGCGGTGGACGCGGTGGGGTCGGACTACCGGGCCGCCGGCATCGGGGTGATCTACGCCGCGCTGAACCAGCTCAGCACCGTCGACTCCGCCGTGTTCATCGTGGCGTCGTACTCGCTCATCGTCATCTTGCTCTGGGCGTTCTTCCGACGGCTGGGGCCGCTGGTGGTGACGATGATCACCGTGGGGGTCGCCGCCACGTGGCTCATGGGGGCCTACGGTGCGGCCGGGCGAGACATCAACATGGTCACCATGGTCATGCCGACCCTGGTGCTCTTGATCGGCATCTCGGACTGTGTGCACATCCTGGTCCACGTGGCCCGTCAGCCGCGGGTCGACGGCGAGAGCCGCCGGGACCGGGTCGTGCGCGGGGTGGGCTTCATGTTCTGGCCCTGCCTGTTCAACACCCTCACCACCGCCACGGGCTTTGCCGCGCTGGCGACCGCGCCCATGCGCGTGGTGCGGGATCTGGGCTTGTTCTCGGCGGTGGGTCTCGTGGCGGCGTTCGTGGCGTCGATCGTCTTCTGCACCTGGTCCCTGGCGTGGGAGCGGGCCGAGCCCCGAGTGGCGGCCCAGGGGCCTCTCCAGAGAATGGTGGACGGGCTCGCCGACCTGGGCCTTCGCAAGAAGGAGCTGGTGCTGGGGCTGACGGGCGTCGCCACCTTGGCAGCCGCCCTGGGCGTGTCCCGCATCGAGGTCGACACCTACTCCATCGACTTCCTGCTGGAGGACCACCCCGTCCGCCAGGCCTCAGAGCACATCGAGGCGGCCTTTGGCCCGTACACACCGCTGGAGTTCGTGGTCGAAGCACCCGACGCGGCGCTGTCTCCCCAGGTCTTGCAGGCCGTGGATGCTTGGCAACAGGCGGCGCTGGGGGACCAGCGCGTCGGCTGGAGCCGCTCGGTCGTCGACGTGGTCAAGAAGCTGGAGCAGGTCCTGGGCGGCGGCGACGCCCGGGTGCCGGACCAGGCCGCGCGCATCGATCAGGCGCTGCTGGTCTATGGCACGGGCTCGGACAGCGACCTGGACGACCTGGTCGACGGCTCGGACCGGCTCAGGGTCACCTTTGGCATCACGATGCAGTCCGCCCAGGGCATCGCCAGCACCGTCGACGCGCTCCAGTCGCTGCACGCGCTGCCCCCCGGAGTGACGGCGACCCCGGCTGGCTACCTACCGCTCTACACCCGCATGATGGACTACATCGTCAGGTCGCAGATCACGTCCTTCGGGCTGGCCTTTGGCGTGGTCTTCGCGCTCATCGCCATCCTGTTCAGGTCGATCCGCCTGGCCGCGCTGGCCGTGCCTGCGAACCTGCTGCCCGTGCTCGTGACCCTGGGGGCGATGGGGCTGCTGGGCGTGCGGCTGGACGTGGCGACGGTGACCATCGCGGCGGTCGTGCTGGGCCTGGTGGTCGACGACACGGTCCAGTTCCTGTACCGGCTGCGGCACGAGCTCTCCCTGACGCCCGACGACCCGGACGCTGGGGTGCGGGCGGCGGTCAGCTCGGTCGGAAGGTCCCTGGCCATCACCACCGTGGTCCTGTGCCTGGGCTTCAGCGTGCTGGGGCTGGCCCAGATCAAGTCCGTCATCTGGTTCGGGCTGCTGATCAGCCTGGCCATGGGCACGGCGCTGGTGGCGGACCTGTTGGTCCTGCCGGCGCTCGTGGGCCTGTTGCGGCCGCGGCTCGACTGAAGAGCGCCGATCCCTCGAGTTGAGCCGCGCCGATCACTTGGCGTAGGGGACCTCGATCACGACAGTGGTGCCTTCGCCGAACTGGCTGGCCATGCGGATGGTGCCGCCCACGGCCCCCAGGATCTCCCGGCAGATGGCCAGGCCCAGGCCGGTCCCGGTCTCCTTGGTGGTGAAGCCCAGCTCCAGGGCCTGGGCCAGGTCGTCTGCGGTCATGCCGGCGCCGTCGTCGGTGATGGCGATGTGTACGTGCGCGACCAGGTCCAGGGCGTCCACGGAGATGTGGGCCGCGCCGGCGTGGAGCGCGTTCAGCATGGCGTTCAGCAGGATCTGAGCCAGCTGGTGGGTCGGCAGCGCCACAGGGGCCAGGCCGGGATCGAGCCGCAGGGCGACCTCGTTGCCGGCGCGGGTTCCCGCCATCGTGATCGCCGCCCGCAGGGCCCGCTCCACGTCTCCGCCCTCCACGCTGTCGCCCAGCAGGGTGCGCCCCGAGACGACCACCGCGCCCAGGTGCGCGGTCAACTGGCCCAGGTCGGACACGGTCTCCAGGATGTCGGGGTCCGCTTGGCCCATGTTGTGGGCCAGGGCGCCCACGTTCAGCTCGAGCGCTGCGAGGGCGTTGCGGACCTCGTGGAGGACCACGCGGGCCACGCCGGTCTCGCCTGCGCGCGCGGGCTGGAGGTGGTGCTGCAGTGCCCGAGCCAGGGCGTCCAACATCTCGTGCTGGTAGGCACGACGGGTCACCCGGGCGTCGTGGGCCACCAGCACTCGCAGGGCATCGAGCTCGTCGGCGGGATCCACCAGCCAGTCGGTGGCCCCGGCCTGGAGGGCCGCGTGGACCTGGGCACGGTCCGCCGGTCCGACCATGACCACGTCGATGCGATCCGGGTAGTGCAGCTGCATCGGTGAGAGGCCGGGCTCGCCTACCACCAGCTGCGGTGCCCCCCCCGCCAGGAAGGGCCGCGCCGACGACACGTCCCGGGCGCCCAGGACCTCGAGACCGAGCTGCGAGGCCTGGCTCCGAAGGGGGCCATCCCAGGCAACGCCGTCCAGTATCAGTAGTTTGTAGCTGCCTTCTCCCACACGGCACCTCGGCCGGCCCCCAGAGCAAACCCCTCGCTGCGACTCTACCAGAGCCCGGCGAGCAGGTCGGGCTACATCCACGCGCCGTTGTTCAAGTCCAGGCTCTGGCCGGTGATGCCCCGAGCGGCTGGGCTCAGCAGAAAGGCGACCACGTCCGCGACCTCGTCGGGGGTGCTCATACGGCCCAGGGGCACCACCGAGAGGGCGTCGGCCCGAGCCTGGTCATAGGACGTGCCCATCGCTGCGGCCATGCCCTCCAGCCCCTGTCGGGCCATCGCCGTGTCGACCCAGCCCGGGCACAGGGCGTTGACCTGGACGTTGTCGGGCGCGAGCTCCAGGGCCAGGGCGCGGGTCAGGCCCAGGAGTCCCGCCTTGCTGGCGCAGTAGCCGGTGTAGCCCGGCACGCCGAAGCGCCCCAGGATGGAGCTGATGACCAGCATGTGGCGTGTCTCCGGGCCGGGCGCGAGGTGCCTCTGGGCAGCGCGGAGGCACCAGTAGGTACCGGTCAGGTTGGTGTCGACGAGCTCGGACCAGCGGTCGTCGTGCCCGGGCTCGTTGGCACCACCCACGCCGCTGTTGGCCACCACCGCGGACACGGGCCCCAGGGCCTGGGTCGCGGCGGCGAAGAAGGCGTCGACCTGGTCCCGCTGCCGAATGTCGCAGCGCTGCCAGAAAGTGCCGGCAGCGCCTGCCGTGTCGCAGTCCGCCGCTGTCTGTTCGAGCTGGGGCGGTGTGCGACCGCACAGGGACACCTGCGCGCTGAGGCCGGCCAGGTGGCGGGCGATGGCACGGCCGATGCCGCGGCCGCCTCCGGTCACGACGACGTGGCGCTGGGACATGGGGCCTCCGGGTGGGGAAGGCTCCCTCTACCAGTAGTCGGCGGTCACGACCAGTGGGCCGCCCAACACCCGGACGATGCAGCTCAGCCGCAGGGTGGGGTCGACGTCGTTGTCCGCCTTGACCCGGCGCTCGGATGGGGTCTCCGGGCTCAGGTGCTCGGCCCCGCTCAGGGGTCGCAGCCCACAGCGGCCGCAGATGCCCTCGGCCTCGCAGGCTGTGCCGACCGGCAGTCCGAGCGATCGCGCGGCTTGGAACAAGGTCGTGCCGACATCGACCTCAAGGTGCAGCCCGCGGGGTTCGAAGCAGAGATCGGCCAAGTCCGTCGCTCCGGCACCTGGAGTACCCTCCGAGCATGGCACAACCTTCCCGCGTCCTCATCGTCGACGATGAACCCACGCTCTTGCGGGCGTGTCGGCGTGCCCTGGCCCGGGACTTCGACGTGGTCACGGCCGACGGCGGTGCCGCAGCGGTCGAGATGCTACAGGCCGATCCGACCATCGAGGCCGTGGTCTGTGATCTCCAGATGCCGGGCATCGACGGGCTGGGGGTACACGCGGCCATCGATGCCTATCGGCCAGACCTGGTGGACCGTACGCTGTGGGCCACTGGCGGCGCCACGTCGGCCGGGGCGCGAGCGTTCCTGTCCCGGCCCGAGGTGCGCCACATCGTCAAGCCTTACACTGGCACGGCCCTGCGCAGAGCGGTCCAGGAATTGATCGGGCGCCTCACGGCGTAGTCCCGGCTCAGTCCCACACCGGCCGGGGCCCGTCGTTGGGGATGCGCCGGGCCATCACGCGCATGATGCGCAGCCACAGGGCGACCTCGGGCGTGAGGATGGGCTTGCCGGTGTTGAGGAACGCCACGCTCAGCGCCCGGTCCGGGTCCGCCCACGCCATGACGTTGGAGAAGCCCAGGTGGCCAAAGGCCCGGAGGGTGTCCGGCCCGTAGAAGCTCAGGTGGTCGGCCCCGAGCATGAAGCCCATGCCGTAGCGGATCGGCAGCTTGATGACGCCGTCGAGCTCGTGGTAGCTCTGCTCGGCGACCGCCCTTCGGATGGTGCGGGCCTCGAAGACCCGGACCCCGTCCAGCGAGCCCTCCTGGAGCAGGCACTCGAAGTACCGCCCGATCTCGTGGGGGGTCCCGATGATGTTGGCCGAGGGCACGACGGCGGCCAGGAATTCGGGCTCGTTGCTGATTCGGACGACCTCTTCGACCGGCACCCCCAGGGACTTCTCGAGCAGGTTGGCGACGCCCTTGGGCGGTCGGGGGCCCGTGAAGGCGCTCCGGGAGACCCGGTGGGTCTGGTCCGGGGCCACCCCATAGGTAAAGGTCTCGAGTCCCAGGGGCTGGCGGATGCGCTCGTCCAGAAGCGTGCGCAGGTCCTTGCCGCTCACCCGCTCGAGCACGGCGGCGAGCAGGAAGCCACCGGTCACGGCGTGGTAGGCGAGCTTGCGGCCCGGGTGGGTCTCCAGCCTGGCGTCGCAGAGCCGCTCCAGCACCGCGGCCGGGTCGGCCAGCAGCGCCAGGTCGACCTGCTGCCCCGGCAGGGACGGCACCCCGGCCCGGTGGGTGAGCACATGTCGCAGGGTCAGGGTGTGCTTGCCGTGGCGGCCAAAGGCGGGGATGTACTCGCAGACCGCATCGTCCAGGTGCAGCAGTCCGTTGTCGTCGGCCTGGTGGACCAACATGGCCAGCACGCACTTGCTGGCGCTGTACAGGTTGTAGAGCGTGTCCGGGGTCGCCAACTCTCGGGGCACGCCGGTCTCGTCGGGTCCGTTGCCGTGGCTGTGGCCGATCGCCCGGTCCAGCACGATCCGGCCCCTGCGGCGGATGCACAGGGCCAGGGCAGGGTGCAGGCCGACCCGGTAGTAGGTCACGACCGCCTGCCAGATCTCCTCGATGATCCCAGGATCGAGCCCCACGTCGCGGGCATCGGTCTCCCGCTCACTGATGGTCGTCACCGCGTCGGGGTCGTGGACCTGGATCCGGCGGGGGAAGAGCAGCCGCTTTCCTGGCAGCGCCATTCTGCGTCCCTCAGTCGTCGTAGAGCGTGATCAGCTGCATCTGGCCCAACACCGCGTCGACCGTGAGGCTCAGCTCCCACAGGCTCTCGCCGTCTGTGTTGACCTCCTGGAGCACCCCGGCGATGCCGTAGTTGACCAGGGTGTGGCCGTCTTCGAGGCGGGCCACACGGCCCAGGGCCTGGGTCGCCAGATCACCGCCGTGGCCGCTGTTCCAGATCTCCTTGGGCGGGTCTGCCACGATGTCGAACTCCGCCGCCCAGGACGATCGGTCCGCGCCGTTGAAGTTCACGAAGAACACGACGGTGTCGTCGGGGGTCCAGCTGGGGCTGTGCTGGAGCTCGAAGCGCGCTTGGGTGTCGGCGAGCTCCTGGCCGGCGATCTGCCACGCGACGGCCATGTCTGGCGCGTCGAGCTCCATGACCAGCGCTTGGCCGCCCAGGGACAGCAGGTAGCTGTCGCGACTCGGGCTGTAGGACAGCCCGTTGGCATGGCTCCAGTCCAGGCCGTCGGGGTACCAGTTGTTGTCCCAGGTGTTGCTGGGCGTGGGGTCGCCGAGCAGGTCCCAGGTGTTGACGAGCTCCGTCTGGGCGCCGTCGGCGGACCGGGACACGATCCGGTCGCCGTAGACCTTGCCCCACGTGGTCGTGTCCCGGGCGTCGGTCTCGATCCACGCCACGGCGCCGTCGGGACCCAGGGTCAGGTCGTGGTGGGCGTTGTCGGCCCTGAATTCTTCGGCCACGCTGCCGTCGAGCTCGTAGCGGACCAGGCCTGCGGTCTGGCTGTCCCGGTGCTCCTCGAGGGTCCACAGGCCGTCTGCGGACCAGGCCGCGCTCATGACGCTCGACTCCTCGGACTGAGGCGTGATCGCCCAGACCGGGCGTCCCTCGCGGTCGAGCAGCGCCAGGCCGCTGGGCAGCCCCCCCAGCCAGGAGACCAGCATCAGACCCGGCGTCAGGGTCGCCGTGGGGTTGGCCCAGACCGAGTCCAGCGGCACCTCGATGCCCAGGTCGCCCGTGGTGATCTCCAGGGCTTCGGACACCACTTCGGACCCGTCGACCTGGGCGGCCAGGTGCACCGTGGTCAGGGTCTGCTCGGGGGTGCCGATCAGCCAGGCCTCGTAGCCGCTCTCCGTGGCGGTTCCCGGGGTCTGTCGGCGGATCCCCAAGCTCTCGTACACCACGTCGGCTTCCAGCTGGGACCAGGTCACGTGGATCACCGTCGCCATGTGGTCCGAGAGGGCGGTCTCCAGGCCCAGGCTGGCAGCGGTGACCTCGCCAGCGTCGTTGAGCGTGAAGTTGCCGGTGGTCGCGCTGTCTGCCGGGACGCCGTCTGTGCCGCAGGCTGGGAGCAGGCTCAGCAGCAACAGCATCGGGCTTCCTGGGGGAGAGGGGAACCGGGTCAGGTGATGGGCACCATACGCCGGGGCGACTCGCGCTGGGCCGGTGCAGGGCGGATCCGCACCCGGCCACTCATGAGCCCTGGCAGCAGGGCATCGCGCAGCTGGGCCAGGGCTCGGTCCTGGCGCACATTCAGCACCAGCCGCTGGAGCAACGGCGCGGCGGACGCCTGGAAGCGCTCCAGGACCTCTGGGGGCGGCACGACCACCGGGAATGCGGACAGCGCCGACCAGGACGCCCGGGGCATGCGCGTGCCGGTGCAGACCGAGACGGCGTGGGCGATGAACGATGTGTGACTCAGCCAGCCCAGGGCGAGGGCACGCAGCTCGGGAGAGCGGGGACGGATCACGAGGATGTCCGTCGAGCACAGCCCGTCGACCGGCGCGATGGCGACCTTTTTGAACCCGGGTCGTAGCCGGCCGAAGAGGAGGTCTCCTCGCTCCAGCGCCGCCTTGGGACTGGCCGCGTCCCCCGCGCGGCCCCAGCGCTCCAGAGCCAGCCGGTCGCGGTCCAGGTGCGCGAGCCCGATGCAAGCCAGGTCCGGCGCCACCGTGTCCGGTCCGACCGTGACCCGGTGCGGGAAAGCCAGGTCGTCCAGGGTGACTCGGCGCCAGCGTTCATTGCCCGTCGCGGGTGGGCGCACCACGCGATCGAACTGGGCTCGGAAGAGCGCCTGCAGCGTCTGGTTCATGCGGCGATTCAGCGCGATGCGGGCGTCGAGCGGGGCGAGAGCCGCGGCGATCCGGCGCTGCTCGGCGGGCCCGGGCCAGGGCAGGGGCACGCTGGAGACATAGTCCCAGCGGGCCCGGGGCATTCGGGTGCCCTCGGCCGAGCGCACACAGAGCGCGGCGAAGTCCGGGTTGGCCAGGGCGTAGAAGAAGAAGTCCGGATCGACCTGCGGGCGGGGACGCAGGACCCAGGCCTCGGTGGTGCAGAGCCCCGGAAAGGGCGCCCGGACCACCTTGCGCAGGTTGGGCCGCAGCCGTCCGAACAGCACGTCTCCCGCGCCGTGGCGAAAGCAGGCGCTGGCCACCTTGCCGCTGTCCCCGGGCTGGCCCAGGGTCAGTGCACCCGCGTGGATGTGCTCCAGGCCGACATAGGCCGTCGCGGGCTCGCGGCGGGGGTCGACCCGTTCCCGCACGAGCTCTGCCTGGGCCGCGAGGGTGGTGGTGGACCAGGGAGCCACAGATTCAGTCCCGTGCCAGGGCGTGCAGCGCCGCTTCCAGGTCCTCGTCGGACGCCCGAGCCTGGGCCATCTGCAGACGCAGCTTGGCGACCAGGCCCCCCAGGTCGGGGGCCTGCTGCTCGGTGTTCGGCGGCGGGGCCCCCACAAAACGCCCGGGGGTCAGCACACCGCCCTGCGCGGCCACCTGGTCCAGCGTGGCCGACGCGCAGAAGCCGGGCTCCGGGGTGAACGCCCCCGATGCATCTCGCCAGCGGTGCAGGGCCTGGGCGATCCGCGCCACGTCGGGGGCGTCGAGCACCCGGTGCACCCGGGTCTCCATGCGGCCGAGCCGGGTCGCGTCGACGAACAGCACCTCGCCCGAGCGGTCCCGGTGGCTGTCGCTGGCCTTGCCCCGGGCCAGGACCCAGATGCAGGCGGGGATCTGGGTGGCGTAGAAGAGCCGGTCCGGCAGGGCCACGATGGCTTCGACCACGTCGGCTGCCACCAGGGCGCCGCGCAAGGCGCCCTCGCCGCTCGTCGTCGCGGAGAGCGACCCGTTGGCCAGCACGACCCCACCGGTTCCCATGGGGGCCAGGTGGTGCAGGATGTGCTGGATCCAGGCGAAGTTGGCGCAGCGGTCCGGGGGTTCTCCGAAGGCCCAGCGCGGGTCTCCGGCGAGCTGGGCGGCGCCCCAGCGGGCGATGTTGAAGGGGGGATTGGCCAGGACGTGGTCGGCTCTCAGATCCGGGTGCAGGTCCTGGTGCAGGGTGTCTGCGGGCCCTGGTCCCAGGTCGAAGTCCAGGCCGCGCAGGGTCAGGTTGCGCTGGGCGAGCTTGAAGGTGCGCGGGTTGGACTCCTGGCCGTGACAGCGCAGCCCACCGCGGCCCAGCTGTGCCTGGACGAACATGCCGCCGGAGCCGCAGCAGGGGTCGTAGACCGTGCCGGCGATCGGGTCGAGCAGCGAGACCAGCAGCTGGACCACACAGGGTGGCGTGTAGAACTCGCCGCCTCCCCGGCCCTCGGCGGACGCAAAGCGGCCCAGGAAGTACTCGTAGACCCGGCCCAGGGTGTCATGGGCGTCGGGGCCCAGGGCCACGTCGTCGATGAGCGCCACCAGGCTGGCCAGGATGCCGGGGGCGAGCTCCAGGCGGGCCAGGTCCGGTGGGGGCGCCGACAGCAAGTCGGCGGCCCAGCCGTCTCCCCCGATCGCCTTGCGGTAGAGCACCTCGAGCACCGCGTGCTTGTAGATCGCTGGGTCGAGACGCCCCCGAAGGAGGTCGGACGCGGCCCACAGGGCGTCTTCGAAGCCGAGGGTGGTGGTGGGGTCGGGGGAGGGCATGGGCGGGGAGCGTATCGTCCGGACGCCCTCAGCCCAGCTCGTCAAACGCCGGGTGGTACCGAACCAGCCCCCGCCACCCCGTGAGTCCTTCCGGCACCAGCGGCATGGCCTGGAAGACGCCGGGGGGCACGGTCCACTGACAGTCCAAGTCCCAGCGGGCCGCCGCCGTCCAGCCGAAGCGCCCGTAGTAGTGGGGGTCGCCCAGGACGATTGCCGCGGTCCAGCCGGCGGCTCGGGCCCGTGCGAGACCGTCTCGGATCAGGGCACTCCCGACCCCCTTGCGCTGCTGTGACGGGCGCACTGCGACGGGTCCCAGGGCGATCCCCCGTCGCGCCACCCCGTCCGTGCCCGTCTGGGTCACCGGGCTGAACAGCGCGTGGCCCAGCAGGTCTCCGCCGCGCTCGGCCACCAGGGAGATCACGCCCGGCTGGTCGCGCAGGGCGGCGATCAGCGCCGCCTCGTCGGGCTGGCCGAAGGCCGCGGTCACGATGGCCCGGACCTCGGCGTGGTCCCCGGCTCGCTCCGGGCGGAAGCGTGTGGGGTCCCCGCCCAGAAGCAGGCTGTGCTGGCGGGCTCCGGGCCGGAAGTCCATGCGCTTGTAGAGACCGAGGGCCGGCCCTTCGGCGTCTGCGCCGAGCAGCACCGCGCGACAGCCACCGCGGGTCAGCGCGGCATGGCCCACCGTCGCCACCAAGGCGGAGCAGACCCCCTGGCGCCGATGTTCGGGGTGGGTCTCCACAGCCTGGAAGCGGCCCAGCCCGTCGGGGCAGGAGACCAGGCCGCACTGCCCAACCAGGACGTCGCCGGCAAAGGCGCCCCACCAGCGAGCGGCGCCGGCGGCGTGCCAGGTCCACCACTCCTCGCGGATGCGTTCCTTGAAGCGCACGTAGTCCGGTGCGCCGTCCTGTTCCGAGGGGTCGCTTGCGACGTTGAAGGCCGTGATGACGTCCCGCTCGCCGACCATGTCCAGCTCGCGGATCTGGACTGGCGCGTGCGACGGCAGGGCCAGACGGTGCGCCACCATCTCCAGCCCCCCGTCGGACGTCATGCCGAGCGCCTGTGCAGCGGCAGCGGCGGCGGGCGTGAGCGGGTCGCCGTCCCAGCGCAGGGTCACGTGGGTGATGGCCGGGTGGTCGGCGAAGCGCTGACGGAACTCGTCCACGTGCGCCTGCAGGCTCGAAGCGGGTGGAGGCCCCCGCAGGAACAGAAAGTTCCCCCACCGGTAGCCGGGGTTGCGCGGCCGGTAGGCCACGATGTGGTCGGGGGTGCGGTCCACCGCGCCGACCATCGCGGTCAGCGCGAGATCGGTCTGGGTGAGCAGGCAGGGGTTCGGGCCGGGCACCGGGGCTGGCTCACACGTTGAAGCGGTAGTTCACCACGTCCCCGTCCACCATCACGTAGTCCTTGCCTTCGACCCGCAGCTTGCCCTGCTTCTTCAGCTCCGCCTCGCTTCCGAATTCCTGGAGCTCATCGAGCCGGTAGATCTCCGCCCGGATGAAGCCTCGTTCGATGTCGCTGTGCACCTTGCCCGCCGCCTTGCGGGCCGAGCTTCCACGCCGCACTGGCCACGCGCGGCACTCGTCGGGCCCGGCGGTCAGAAAGGAGATCAGGTCCAGCAGCCGGTAGGCGGCCTGGATGAAGGCGTTGCGGGCGGGCTCTGAGATGCCCAGGGCCTCGAGGAAGTCGCCCTGGTCCTCGTCGTCCATGGTGGCGATCTCGGACTCCATCTGGCCGCACAGGCCCATGGCCAGGCGATTCGTGCCCTCGTCCCGCAGGGCGCGCCAGGGGGCGTTGGCGGTGTCCTCCCACTCTTCCTCGCCCAGGTTGGCCAGCACGATCAGGGGCTTCTGGCTCAGCAGCTGGATGCCGGTCAGGGTGGCCTGCTCCTCTTCGGTCAGGGCCAGGGTGCGCAGGGCCTCGCCCTCCTCGAGGTGGGCGACGCACTTCGCCGTGACCTGGGCGTCGATGGTCTTGTCGTTGGACTTGCGGAACCGCTCGTGGCGCTTCTCCAGGACCGTCAGGTCGGTCAGCAGCAGCTCGTCGTCGAAGCGACCGATGTCCCGGTCCAGGTCCGGTCCTTCCAGCAGCATCGGGTTGTCGAAGGCGCGCACCACGTGGACCAGCACGTCGGCGTTGCGCATGTGCTGGATGGTGTCGGCGGGAAAGGCGCCGGAGCCCGGCCGCGCACCGCCGGTGCCGCCCACGTCCAGGAAGGTGCACTCGGCGTAGACGGACTTCTTGGGCGAGAAGATCTCAGCCAGGGCGTCGACCCGCCCATCGGGCACCTTGATGTTGCCGTAGGTGACGCCCTTGCCAGTGTTGGCCCCCGGTGCCAGGGCGCTGAAGACGGTGGTCTTGCCGGAGCCGGGGTAGCCGCAGATGCCGACATGCATGAGGAGCCCTCCTGAGGGGGGCGCGTTTAGCCGGGTCAGGCCCGGTTCGCCCTATGTGCTCGAAGGGCGGGGTCCTTGGCGCTGGGTTGAGCGGGGTCTCCATGGGCCGCCCCGCCACCCTGCGCCCCCAGATCCGCCCGACCTGAGACCGTCCCCAGACGGCCCACCGCTTTAGCCCAACCCAGAGTCATGCCCCAGGGTCAGAACCAATCAAAATCCCGATCTATCCCCGCGATGCTAATGCTTAACAAAAGGTTCCTGACCCCGGTTTTCCCCGGTTTTCCGGTCTGCCTGACCCCGGTGTCCCCGGTTGCCCCCCGGTTGTCCTGTCCATGGCGGAACTATGATCCAGCCGGTCCGGCTCCGCCTGTCGGTGGCCCGGTGCCCTTGGGTCCTCCGCCGGTGGCTGGAGGACCGCAGGAACGTCCCGGAGGCGGGCACCCCGCGGGCACGGGGGTCTCCTTGCAGCACGCCGGCCAGGCCTCGGTCCCAGTCACGGCACAGGAGTCGGTGAAGACGCACATCTGCGGCAGGGCCCAGGCCAGGAGTCCGAGCAGGACGACCGCCACGACCCCGGCGATCAGAGGCCCTCGGGTGGGCTGCTCTGACTCGACCTCCGAGACCGTTTCCGTGCCCTTCTCCCGCTGATTCGTCCCGGTCCCGCCGACGTCCCACCGGTTCCACCTCTCCGTCCGCTTGCGGTCCGGGCGCGGGTCGGCGGCCAGGGCGCGATCCGCCACCCGCCGTGCAAAGGCCGGGGAGCGGTCCCAGGTCCCGCGGTCGTCCAGGAAGGCCTCCAGGGCGCTCAGGGCCTTGGGATCCGGCGGCACGATGCGCAGGGTGTCCCCGTCGAAGCGCCGTCGCGCTGCGAGACCGGCCCCCTCGATCAGCCGGCCCCGGTGGCGGCGCATCACGTCGGATTCGCCGGCCAGGATGTCCAGGGCCTCTGCCAGCGTCATCGACCCGACCCGCACTCCAGGGAGCACAACGGAGCCCTCGAAGCGGTATAGCCGCGCACCCCACTCCGACTGGATGGCCGCGGCGGCTTCTTCCAGTCGCGCATGGGTCACCGGGGACGGCCCGACCGTGATCTGGAGCGGCCCAGAGAGCCCCTGGAGCTCGCCGTCGACGACCACAGCCACGCGCACCACGGCGGTCGCCGGCTCCCGGAAGAGGGCCCCGCCCCCGGGCTCGCCCCCGATGAACAGGTCCGCCCGGCACGTCTGGCCGTGCCCGAGGGGCCCCAGCCGCGCCTCCTCGAGGGCGCGCACGTACGGGCGGGCGATGCGCAGGCGGGTCTCACCGCTCAGGGCATCGGGCTCCTCCAGCACGACCCGGAGGACGTGTTCCGGCGGCCGCTCGCCGACCAGCAGGTCCAGGGACCGGCCGCCACTGTTGTGCAGCTGTACCGACAGGTGCATCGGTTCATAGAGCTCGAATTCGGGCACGCCTTGGACCTGGACGTCGACGGGGAGCGTCTGGCGAGCGTCCACCAGCCCGTGGTCGACGAAGAAGGGTCGACCGCCCATCACCACCGCCTGCTCCGGGCCGTGGCGCAGGAAGAGCAGCTCCTCGGGCCCGAAGCGAAAGCCGAAGTCCGCCCAGAACGCAGTCGCGCCCACCCGGTGCGGGTAGTTCATCCACGAGCGGGCCTGGGGGTCGGACCGCATGGGCCGCCAGGCGCGGCCGCCCTCGATCTCGGGGACCGACTCGTCCTTTTGCCAGGAGTGGGCCAGGTTCAAGGCGTGGCCCACCTCGTGGACCAGGGTGAAGAGGTGGTTCCGGTCCCGGTCGTCCCGAGACCGGCCGTGCCCGCGGTGCAGAGACGCCTGGGTGAACACGGCCAGGCCCTGGCGCTGGGCTTCGTCGGGCGACGAGGGCCCATCGAACATCAGGCCCGCCAGGCCCGAGCCGCGCTCGTGCAGGCGGGCCACCAGGCCCCACAGCGCCCAGGTCCTGGGCCCGTCGGCCAGCCAGTGCACGACCATGGCGTCGTGGAGCTCCAGATCGGACCACGACGCCACCTGGTCCTGTGCGTGGCTGATCGGGTCGGGGGCGGCGCTGGAGCGCAACAGAGTGGTCGCGATGCCGGCCAGGTCCAGCGCCAGCGCCAGATCGAACCGACCCGTCGTGGGGCCGGCCGCCCCCTGGTCGAAGCCAAGGGCGAAGTCACGGCCCTCCCGCAGCGCCGGCTCGAAGCACAGGGTGATCTCCAGGTCTCGGAAGCTCGGGGACTGCCGGGTCAGGGTCTCTGGGTGTCCGGACCCGCGGGTGAGTCGACAGCCGTCCTCGTCGACCTCGACCCGGACGTCCCCCTGCTCGCCGCGCCACACTCCATCCTCGACGCGCCCATCGATCACCATCGGCTCAGGGTCCCCTGGGCGGTGGAGACTCACGACCCTCAGCGGGTCCGGGCCGTCTACGTCGACGTGGACCACGACCCCACGGTCCGCAGCCACGAAGCGGCCGCTCCAGACGCGCTCGGAGTCAGCCATGCTCAGCCCTCCTCTTCTTGCTCCGGCGGCCGACCGTCCCGGTTCAGCCGACCAAAGGCCTGGGCATAGGTCCCGTCCCGGAACTCGTGGACCACGGTGTTCTTGTAGGCGGTGAAGTCGAAGGGCGGGGCCCGGTAGCTGGCGAGCAGGGTGCCGGGGACCAGCCAGGCGACCAGCCACAGCAGGATCATCCAGCGGGCCGGGTCGTCCAGCCCCATCGCCTGGCTGGCCGGATCCCACAGGGCCCAGCCGATCAACAGGCCCCCGACCTGGGCCCCCGCACGGGCCCAGCGGTCCCGCCGCAGGGGCCAGATGCACTCGTGGTGCACCGGGGGGTGGCGGTGGACCAGGACACCAAAGGCCAGCAGCACCAGCGTGTGCCACCCCAGGGCGTGGGTCGTGAGCCGGAGCGGGCGGTCCGGGCCTTCGTCGCCGCACCACACACAGCGCTCTGGCCAGGCGGGCACGTGATCCCGCCGCAGGACCACGTCCCACGAGCCCACCGGGCTCAGATCGCCTCCGCCGCCCCGAGCCACGCCATCGTCATGGTGGGAATCATCGTGTGACTGGAGCTGCTGGTCGGGAAGACCGAAGCGTCGAGCACCTGGAGGTTGGCCAGGCCGTGCACCCGCCCATCCAGGCCCACCACGCTGGTCGCCGGGTCCGGCCCCATGCGGCAGGTGCCCTGGGGGTGGGCCGAGATCAGAGGCAGGCGGTTCGGTGCGACGCGGAAGCGCTCCAGCTGGTCGAGATCCGCCTCGCTCCGCACCGGGGTCGCTCCGGCAAAGGGCAGCATGACCTGTTCCGCACCGGCCGCCAGGTACACCCGGGCGGCGGTTCGGATCGCGGTCATGAGCGTGCGGGTCCACGCGGCGTCATAGGTGGTCTCGATCTTGGGCCGGCCGTTGTCCAGCCGCGTGACGCTGCCCGCCGGTTCGTCGGGCACCAGGCACAAGCACCCCGCCGTGTGCGCGTACTTCGTCATGACCTCGTGTACATAGGCGCCGTGCACACCCCACGTGGCCGCGGTCATGGCCGGGGTCGCGAAGATGCCCTCGATCCGGTAGCCTCCCAGGCCGGTCTGGGCGCTCTTGACCTCCTCGCTGTCCAGGTAGCTGGCCTGGGGCACGCCCCGGAAGGCCACGACCGGATCGGCAAAAGTCGCCGCCACCGGCGCCTGGGGCTGAAGCACCAGGTTCCTGCCGACCTGGGACCCGCCGAGACCGCTTGCCTGGAGCAGCAGCGGGGAGTGGATGGCCCCCGCAGCCAGCACGAAGCGGTCGGCCTCGACCCGGAAGGCGCCCAGGGGCCTCTGGTTCGCCTGGTCGATCACGTGGCCCACCGCCGCGACGACCCGGTCCCCGGACCACTCCAGAGACGCCACCCGAGCGTCCGCCTGGACCAGCACCTGGCCCGTGGCCACCGCATCGGGAATCCAGGTCAACGCCACCGAGCGCTTGGCGTCGAAGGCGCAGCCGATCATGCAAGCGCCGGCACCCACGCAGCCCACCCGGTTGTGATCGAATGCGCCGCCATCGAGCCCCAGCTGTCGGCCGCCTTCGAGCAGCAGGGCGTTGTTCCGGTTCAGGCTGGGCTCCGGGATCGCGTTGCTGCCCAGGGCGCGGGCACACGACTCCCCGACCTCGAGGATCCGAGAGATGCTGTGGCGGGTCAGCCCGTGGTGGTCCCGCCAGTGCTCGGCGATCTCCCGGGGGATCGGCACCACGTCGGCCATGTTCACCACGGTGGAGCCCCCGACCGCCCGGCCCTGGACCACCGAGATGCCGCCGTCGACGGTCGTCTGGTTCCCGCCGTCCCGGTACAGCAGGGGGTACATGTCGCCCTCCTGCTGGTTGAAGTCCGCGCGGCCGACCGCGGGGCCTTCCTCGAGCACCACCACCTCGCGGCCCAGCTCGGCCAGGATGCCCGTGGCCACTCCACCGCCGGCGCCAGAACCGATCACGCAGACGTCGGTGCGCAGGGTGAACCCGCCGGAGACGTCGGTGCCGCGCCGGATCATCCGCTCACCATCGGACCGGGGTAGCCGATGCCGGACCACGACTCGGGCCGGGCGTAGTGGGTGAACAAGACGGTCTTGGTCACGGCGACTGCGATCTGGCGCTTGGGTCCGATGGGACTCTGGCCCCAGGCCGTCAAGACCTCGCGCCGCTCCTGGGGGCTGAGCCGGGAGAAGCGCGACAGGCGCAGGCCGCCCGGCCAGTGCTCCAGCACCGACAGCGCCAGGCGCAGCGCCTCGCCCTGGATCGGGTCGCCCTGAGCCAGGAAGTCGTCGACCGCGCCTGCGGCCCAGGCCGCGTCGGCGGTGTCCGGGAGCAACGCTTCACAGGCGGCCTGGAGCGTGGTCCGGCCCGCGCTCCCCAGCAGAGGGCTGTCGACAGTGGCCAGGGGCCGGTGGCCGAAGAGCTGGGCGGACACGTAGGCCGCGCCGAGCAAGGCGCCGCCTTGGAAGAGCTGTCGGCGACTGGGCACGGGCTACTGCAGCTCGGCGAACAAGGTCAGCTCGACCCGGCAGGGGTCGTTGTCCAGGGGGGGACAGCGGCCCTCAGAGCCCTGGGCGTCCTGGAGGTCCAGGGTGGCCCAACCGGTCCCGCTGCTGCCGGTGCCGTCGGGGGTCAGCTCGCCGGCGACGACCATGTCTGCGGCGCAGTCGCCGTACAGGGCGTCGTTCAAGAGCACGTCCTCGATGAGGCTGTCCTGGAAGGCAACCTTGCCGTCGCCGCCGTCCACCGCCGTGACCTCCATGCCGACAAAGGGTTCCCGGAAGCTGACCTCGTAGGTCAGGGGCAGCTCGTCGGTCGCCGGGATGTAGATCAAGTCCTCGAAGGGGTGGCTCTCGCTGGGGCCCTGGGGCATGAACAGGGCCTCGAGCGCACCGTCCAGGCAGCCGTCGTCGGCGTGGGTGGTCCAGAATTGGTAGTCGCCCGCCGCCAGGGTCGCGTCGGTGGTTGTGCCTTCGTCACAGGCCAGCAGGAGCAGGAGCGGGAGCATCCAGAGAGCCTATTCGACGACGGCGGCCTGCGCAGACCTCAGCTCGGCCTGGAGCGTCGCGCGGTCCACCTTGGCGTTGTGCCTTGCATCCAGGGGAATGCGGGGGACCGAGACGATCCGATCGACCCCCAGCCGGGCCTGGAGGGCGCCCTGCCAGCCAGCCGGTGGGTCGCTCACCTGGCAGGCCAGCACGGCCAGCCCCCCGACGTCGACCAGCGCTGCCCGCACCACGAAGTCCTCGGCCTCGGCCGGCGCCTCGACCAGGAAGGGGTGGTGATCGCCGACCATGTGGGCCACCCGACCCACCAGCCAGACCCGGCCCTGATCGTCCAGGTACCCGGTGTCGCCCGTGCGGTGCCAGACGCGCTCGCCGTCCGGGAGCTTGTTCTCGGCGTCGGCCTCGGGGTCCTCGAAGTAGCCCGGGTTCACGTGGTCCCCGGCCACGATGACCTCGCCGATGGTGCCGTCGGGCAGCGCCGCGTGGGCGCCCGGCGTGGCGATGCGCAGGGCGATGCCCGGCACCGGTCGCCCGACACAGCTCCCCTTGCCCTCGCGCTCACCCAGAGCCGTCTCGGCCAGCACCTCCCGAGCGTCCAGGGTCGCGATGGGCTCGGCCTCGGTCGAGCCGTAGACCACCTCGACCGTGGCCTCAGGCGCCACCGCGACCAGGTCTTCCAGCAGGGCCGCCGGCACCCGGGCCCCGCCGGTGAAGAGCTTCTGCAGGTGCGGCAGTGTCTCGCCCCGCTCCTGCAGCGCGGCCGCCAGGCGGGCATAGAACGCCGGCGAGCCCGACGTCGACGTGCACCGGTGGGCCTGGAGCTGGGCGATCACCCGATCGGGATCCACCGTGCCCACGGCCCGCAGGTCGGCGTCCGGCAGCACACAGGTCGCGCCCGCCGCCAGAGAGTTCAGCAGGAACACCGGCAGGGTGGGCAGATCGACGTCTGCGGGGCACAGCCCCATGTGGCCCGTGAGCACCCGGGCCTGGGCTTCCAGGAAGCCGTGGGTGCGCCCGATGACCTTGGGGGTGCCCGTGGTGCCGGTGGTGAAGGTCAGGAGCGCCGGCTGGTCTTCGTCGACGTCTTCGAAGCCGTCGAAGGGTCCCGCCAGGTGCTGGAGCCGCCGGTGAGGCAGCCAGGCGAAGCCGGTGGCGAAGTAGTGGTCCAGCCCCCGCAGGCTTCGGTGCTTGAGCCGCAGGAGGTGGGCCAAGGGCGAGCCGATGAAGCCGCGCAGGTCCAGCCGCCGCAGGGTCTCGTGCACCCGCGGCGCCGACGGATCCACCAGCACGACGGTGACCCGGCTGCGGAAGCAGGCGATCAGCGCCAGGTACAGGGGAATGCCCATCGGGGCGAGCAGGAGCAGGCGGTCTCCCGGGGCCACACCCTGGGCCCGCAGCCCGCCGGCGATCGAGGCGGTGCGGGCGTCGAGCTCCCCGAAGCTCACCCGGTCCCCCCCGGGCTCCAGGATGGCCGTGCGATCCGGGAAGTCCCGGGCGTGATCCGCCAGCCCGCGGGCTGCGTTGGGGCGCATCAAAGGTCGCGCCGGAACAGCCCATACTCCCGAAACACGACCCCACCATGAGCGCTGATCGCCCGGCTGTTGGACCCGGCCCACATGAGCGCGTGCACGCCGTGGGTGAAGCCCAGGCCGTCGGCGACCCGGTGCAGTTCGCCCACCATCCAGGCGCCCAGCCCGCCTCGCTGAGCGTCCGGGTGCACGGCCAGGGACTTGACCAGGAACCGGCCGCTGCCCGGCGTCAGGTGGTCGGCGACGCCGAACACGAACCCCACGGTCTCGCCGTCGGCACGGGCGAACAGCACCATGCGCGGGTCCACAGCCCCCAAGAGGGGCCGGTAGAGCGCCTGGAGCGCCGGCAGCGGCAGCGGCGTGAAGCCGTGGGCCCGGGCAAAAGCGGCGTGGGAGATCCGGTGGATGTCCGCCAGGGTCTGCTGGAAGTCCCCCATCGGCGTCAGGGTCACGCCGGCGATGGCCTTGGAGTCCCCATAGGCGATGGCCGCGGCGTTGGGGCACAGGGACGATGCGTAGCGGGCGCACTCGGTGTAGCCGGCGTCCAGCCAGGGCTGGGGGTCGGCGGTCGGCTCGCCGAAGAACGCGGGGGTGTCGTGGGGGCCCAGGCTGGCCCGATACGAGAACCAGGTCGCCTGCTCCATGGGCCCCCAGGCCTGGGTGCAGCCCTGGTCTCGCAGCCAGGCTTCGCAGGCCTGCAGGGTCTGCACATCGTGCACCGGCCCGATGCAGCCGATCGGTGCCAGGCCGGGGTTCACGGTCACGATCGTCTCGCCGATGCAGGTGGCGGGTCCGAGCTGTTGGTAGAGGGCGAGGCGGTCCATGGACCAGGGCTATCCGCCCTCGGCCAGGGCCCGCACCTGGTCGGGCCAGGTCTCCAGGGTCACCCGGGTGGCCTCGAGCTCGGCCGCGACCTGGTCCAGGCTCACCTCCTTGCGCGGATCGGCGGCGATGGCGTCGGCGAGCCAGTCGGACAGTGGGTCCAGCTCACTGGCCAGGTCCAGGGCATCCAGGGTGTCGGCGACCTCGACCAGCGCGACACTGTAGGCCGCACGACAGCTCTCGACGGCCATGCAGAACTGGAACAGCCGGCCGTAGCCCGTGTACGGCATGTACCAGTAGTCCACCCAGGTCTGGTCGCAGCCCCACGGCAGCAGGGTGAACAGGTCGGTCTGGGGGTCGTGGTAAAGCCGGTAGTTGTTGGCGGTGGTGTAGCCGTCCCAGTGCAAGGTCACGGCCTCGACCGCCATCAGCCGCACGAAGCGCGCCATGTCGACGTGCCCCCGGACCACCGTCAGGGTCGCCTCGTCCCAGGCCCCGTCCAGCACCTGGGCCAGCTCGGTCAGGTCGCTGCGGTCGGTCTCGTCGGGCCCCTCGTCGTACTCGAAGCTGTCCTCGTGGCCCACGTACAGGTCCACGCCATAGGCCGCCTCGAACAGGTGACCCGAGGGGTCCTGGAACCACCGGGCCAGGAACTGGTCGTCGGCGGTCTCCAGCACCAGGTACAGCCCCCACAGCTCGCCGTTCACCGCCAGCTCGGCCCAGCCGACCCGCGGCGCAGGCAGGTCCAGCGCTCGGTACAGGGTGTAGGTCAGGTACTCGTGCACAAAACTCGGGTCTTGGACCATGTTGTTCAGGGTGACGGTCTCCTGGCCCCGCAGGCGGTGGCGCTCGTAGTCGTCCAGGTCGACCTTGAACGCGGCCTTCTGGTCCAGGGTGCGCAGGGAGCCCAGCTGGCCCTTGATGCGCACGCTGATCGGGTCGAACCAAGCCCCTTCGAAGCCGAAGCTACCGGGCTGCTCGTCGTACTCGCTGGCCTGGAGCCCGCGCCAGGATGCATCGGGGATCGCGATCGCGATCTGGTGCAGGCGCTCGGCGCCGAACAGGTGGTCGCTGGGGTCCAGGGACGCTCCGGGATCATTGCCATTCGGGCCGGCCGGGGTGGGCCGGGCCGACGGCGCCCAGGCACCGCCGTCGGGGTAGCGGCCCCACACCGTGTCGCCGTCCAGAGGCCCCGTGGCCAGCCGATCCACGGCCTGGCCGTCGATCTCCAGCACGAGCTCATCGCCGCTCGCCGCCAGGTTGAAGGGCAGGTGAGCGGGGTCGCTGCTGCCGTCGGCCCACAAGAGCACCCGCTCCCCTGGGCCGAGCAGCTCCGAGCCCACGTGTCCGACCGTGTCGCTCTGATCGAGCAGCCGAGCGCGGCCCAGGTCCACCGGATCCTCGCCCCGGTTCAGCAGCTCCACCCAGTCCGCAAAGTCCCCCGCCGGCGTCATGACCGTGGACTCGTTGTCGGTCTGGACCTCGTTGAGCACCAGGTCCGGCAGGGGCTCCTGCCACGTGCGGGCGGTGTCGCTCACCGGCGCCGTCCACCACGGCTCAGGCGCGGTGAACGGCGTCGGCGACGTGCAGGCCAGGAGCCAGAGCATGGGCCGAGGGTACCCTGGGCCCGTGACCATGCTGGTGCTCCTGATGGGGTGGGGATGCAGCGAGCCGGCCGACGCCGATCGGGACGGCTTCGCCGACACGGCCGACTGCGCCCCGGACGCCCCCGCCAGCCACCCCGGGGCCTGGGAGGTCTGCGACGGGGCCGACAACGACTGCGACGGCGCCGTCGACGAGGGCTACGACCTGGACGGCGACGGCTACCTGGCCGACGACGCCGGCTGCCGGGTCTTCGCGACCGAGCTGGACTGCGACGACCTGGACGCTTCGGTGAACCCGGGCCAGACCGAGATCTGCGACGGCCGCGACGAGGACTGCAGCGGCGTGGCCGACGACGCGGCCGACGGCGACGACGACGGCTACGGCGCCTGCGAGGACTGCGACGACAGCGATCCCTTCCTGCACCCGGAAGCCGCCGAGGCCTGCGACGGGGTGGACAACGACTGCGACCGGGGCGTGGACGAGGACTGGGACGCCGACGGCGACGGCGTCGCCGGCTGCTTCGGCGACTGCGACGACAGCGATCCAACCCTCAGCCCGGACACACCCGAGGCCTGCGACGGCTTCGACAACGACTGCGACGACGGGGTCGACGAGGGCTTCGATGTGGACCAGGACGGCTGGCTCACCTGTCGCGGGGACTGCGACGACGAGGACCCGACCGTCTACCCCGGGGCCGAAGAGCTCTGCGATGGCTTCGACAACGACTGCGACCCGGACACGTCAGAGCACGACGACATCGACGGCGACGGCCTGACCCTGTGCGACGGCGACTGCAACGACCAGGACGCCACAGCGCTCCCTGGCGCCGAAGAGGTCTGCGACGGCGTGGACAACGACTGCAACGGCCTGACCGATGAGCA
>Ga0209992_10000561_pt1 | contig 48791 bp, 47 predicted proteins | sample 2SBtaG_2_FD_182564 | JGI IMG/M metagenome (GOLD analysis project Ga0209992, IMG submission 182564) | Deep subsurface microbial communities from Kolumbo volcano to uncover new lineages of life (NeLLi) - 2SBTROV12_ACTIVE470 metaG (SPAdes)... | ecosystem: Environmental > Aquatic > Marine >... | reverse complement strand
GCCAGAGACCGAGCCAGAGACCGAGCCCGAGCCAACCCCGGTTCGGACCAAGGCCCCGAGCCGGAGCGCGGCCACCACGAGAACACCTCCAAAGGCGGAGCCAGAGCCGGAGCCGGAGACGGAGCCAGAGCCAGAGCCCGAGCCGGAGACGGAGCCAGTGCGCGTGGCCAAGGGCACTGGCAGCCTGCGCATCGGCAGCCGGCCCTTCGGGTCCGTGATGATCGACGGCGCCAGGGCCGGTGTCACACCTTTGATCAGCGACGTCCCTGCGGGTCGGCACAAGGTGACGGTCCAGCTGAGCGACGGTCGCAGCAAGACATGGTCCACCACGCTCCAGGCCGACGGTCGGCGGAGCTTCTGTTGGGACTTCGAACTGGACCAGGACTGCCCCCCTTGAGCCCTGGGGCAGGGGCGCCCCGATCGGCCAGGATGGCCCGTTTAAACTGGGGCATCCGCGTCGCATCGCGCCGTCAGAGGCCGATCCAGGAGGGCCTGTCCGGGGCATGATTCTTGCATAGAACCTGTGTGGCCCACCCCGTCCACCGGGCCAGGACATGACGTCCGACAAGGGAACCGACATGCCACGAACCGTCCTGAATGCCCTCTTCCTGACCACCACGCTCTCCCTGGCCGCCTGCGCGACCGCAGAGACGCCCCAGGCCGAGCTCGAAGCCTGGGGTGAGATCGCCGGCTTCGTCACCGATGTGCAGGGCGACGCGCTGATCGATGTCACCGTCACGGTCCAGGACCTCACGGTACTCACAGACGACCAGGGCTACTTCCTGGTGGACGGCGTCACCCCGTCCCAGTCCATTCGCATCAGCTACGACAAGCCGGGCTACGCCCGCACGTACGGCGGCGCGGACCTGATCAGCTGGGAGACCGTCGCAGCCAGCGCGGTCATGGCCCCCATCGACGGCACCGCGTTCTTCGACGCCGTCGCCGGCGGCAAGATCCAGGTCGGCGAGGTCAAGGTCGACTTCCCCGCAGACAGCATCGTCGACAAGGCCACCGGCCAGTCCTACAGCGGCCAGGTCAGCGTCGAGGTGACCCACGTCAACCCGCGCACCGACGAGCTGATGGCGGCGCCCGGAGACCTCAGGGCGCGGATCAAGGTGGGCGACGGGGCGGCCAAGGACCTGTTCGAGGAGTCCCAGCTCGTCTCTTACGGCATGGTCGACGTGTCTCTGTTCGACGTGGGCGGTGATCCGCTGCAGCTGGCCCAAGGCGCCGGTGCGCAGGTGGAGATGCCCATCGACCAGGAAGGCCTCGCCACCGCATACCAGTTGGTTCCCGGGGACGAGGAGAAGGTCTGGTCCTATGACCCGGACAGCGTCGTCTGGGTCGACGAGGGCACCGGCACCGTGTTCGAGGACGAAGTCACGGGCCTGCTCATGTTCTCCTTTGTCGCCTCTCACTTCTCCTGGTGGAATTCCGACAAGCCAGCGACCCCGACCTGTGCCGAAGGCAAGGTCGTCGACGTCCTGAAGTTCCCCGTCCGAGGCGCCGAAGTCGTCTGTGGCGGCGCCAGCTCCACGGCGATCACCTACACCGACGAAAACGGGATGTACGAGTGCCCGGTCCTGGCGGGTGACACGGTGATCTTCACCGGCACGACCGTGATCGCATCCCGGGACTGGGCCGAACACTCGGCGTCCATCTTCATCGACTGCCCAAGCGGGGATCACTTCTGCGAGGTCGACGCCAGCGGCATGGACGGCGCCTGCTACCCGGTGCCGGACATCGAGATCCCAGTCTGCCGCGAAGCCGGCATCGTGATGGCGGACAACCTGGAGATCCTGACCGGCGACGACACGCTCATCGACCTCGACGGCCTCCGCGCCTGGTTCTGGGAGCCCCCGGGCGATCCGGCTGAGTGCGACGATCCGTGGGAGGACGTGCCGATGGAGGACTGCAGCACGGTCACTCCCTCTGACTACCCGCTGAGCCACCCGGACATCGGCGCGGATGGCGTCCCGGAAGACACCAAGTCCGTCGGGCCGTGGTTCGAGGTCGAGAACAACCGCGAAGCCTTCCAGCTCGAGCGGGTCATGCAGGACGGCCGCCCGGTCTACGTCTGGGACACCCAGTCCTTTGACGACGCCGACGGCATCATGTCCGAGGACGACCTGGGCGTGACTCCGATGGACCTGCGGGGCGGGGACCCGCTGGCCGCCAGCGCCCCTGGTGACTCGGTCGACGGCATGGGCGCCATCGACCAACCGGATCTGCTGACCTTGCCGGACGATCTCGCAGTCCGGATGTCCAGCGACCTCGAGATCGTTCGAGGCGGGAGCGTCGCCCTGACCGCCGACGCCGGCCACCACCCCGACGGCCTCAAGGCCTTCGTCATGACCGACAAGGACTCGCCGGCCCTGATGTGTCGCTTCAATGACGACGGCGGCTTCAGCCTTCCGGCCAGCGCCACGTCAGCCCTGCTCGAGACCGACTCGGCCGGCCTGGCGATCTTCCGCACCGAGGTCGGCTGGGTCGCGGGTCCCGACGGGCTGCCCATCCGGATCCAGGCCTTCAGCGGCACTGCGACCCAGGTGACCGTGAAGTAGGGCGGCGGAGCCATCCAGGCACCTCGGGCCGGGCTACACTGCGCCGCGAGGAACGATGCTGCCCATCCTGCTGACGCTGGCATGCACCGGAGCGGACCCGGAGGGCCTGACCCTCCACGCGGATCCGCAGTCCGGCCCCTTGCCCCTCACCGTCACATTTTCGGCCACGGGAGCTGGCGCAGACGTCGCGGTCTGGGACTTCGGAGACGGCGCCACCGCGACCGGTGCGAACGTCGAACACACGTTCCTGGGAAGCGGGGGCTTCCTGGTGACCGTGCGCGAGCAAGCGAGCGACGACATCGCCGGGCAGGGCCCGATCGAAGTGCTGCCGGGTGTGTGTCCCGGAGACGGCGTCGACGAGGTCATGGGCCAGGTCGACTCCCTGGCCATCGATGAAGCCTCGGGTCTCGTCGCGAGTCAGCTCAACCCGGGGGTGCTCTGGACCCACAATGACTCGGGCGACACCCCGCGCTTCTTCGCGCTGGACGAGACCGGTGCGCTGCTGGCCATCGTCAACCTGCTCGACGTCTACAAGGGCGACTGGGAAGACATGGCTCTGGCCCGGAACCCGGACACCGACGCCTGGCAGCTCGTGGCAGGCAATGTCGGGGACAACAGCCACGATCGCGACGACGTGCACATCCACTTCATCGACGAACCGGCGATCACCCCCGGCCAGGACTTCGAGGAGCTGGACATCGCCGCCCTCACGATCCACGTGACCTACCCAGACGGCGAGATGCTGGACTGCGAGTCGATCATGGTCGACCCGATCACCCAGGACCTCTACCTGGTCACCAAGGACTACGACGGTCCAGCCGGGGTCTACCGCAAGTCGCCGCCCCACGAACACGAGAGCACGACGGAGCTCGAGCTGGTCAAGCAACTGGACTTCTCCGTGGAGCCACTGAGCGGCCGAGCGACCACCGGAGCCGACTGGTCGGTGACCGGCGACCGTGCGGTCATCCGCACCTACGGCCTGTGGGTCTACATGTGGCGCCGGGACCAGTCAGAGCCGGTCGACGCCATGTGGGACGGCGAGCCCTGCGAGCTGCGCATGCCCGCCGAGCAGCAGAGCGAGTCCATCGCGTTCACCGCGGACAACTCCGGGCTGTGGAGCCTGTCCGAGGGCGAATTCCAGCCTCTGAACCAGCTTCGCTTCACGGACTGATCAGCGTCGGCCCCGCCGCTCTGCGCGCAGCATCAGTCGGCGCATCATGGTCACGAGCTCTCCACGGGTGCGGGCCCAGCGGCTCTCCCCCTGTCCCAGGGCCACCTGGAGGTACGGGCCATAGATCAACAAGCCCATGCCCGCGCCGGCGAGACCGGCGACCAATGCTTCAGGGCTCGTGGCGTGCCCTGGACTGCGACCGGCGGCTTGGACCATCCGCCGGATCACCGGGTAGTCCCGCTTCAGGTCGAGGGGGTGCACCCCCTCCAACAGGCTCCAGGTGAGCACACGCCAGTAGCGCTCGTGCTGCTCCGTCGCCCCCAGGGTACGCGCCAGCAGGTCCCCAAGCTGCTCCCCGGATCGCTCGGGGCCCAGGGCCCCGGAGATCGACTCACCCAGGTAGTCGATCACGGCCCGCGTGGGGTCCAGCGGCTCAGGCCAGAGAGACGCCAGCGTGGGGGTGCGCATGCCCGCCGCGGCCGCGATGTCTTCCAGGGTCACCCGGTGCGGCCCCCGCTCCGAGAGCAGGTCCGCGGTGGCCTCGAGCAGGGGCAGGCTGGGGAGCGCGGGGGTGCTGGGCAGAGGGGCGGCACACATGCCATCGTCCGCGGTGCCCGGGAGCGAGACCCTACGGCAAGGGGACGCACGCCACTGTGAGGCCTTCGTCAAGGGGGGGCCCGAACCGATACAACCCCCCGGCGTCCACCGCATACAGCCGCTCCATGGGCACCACCAAGACCGGACCTCGCAAGAAAGAGCGCTACTGGAGCAAGCGTGTTCCCGACGACCGAGGTCCGTTCGACACGATCGTCATCGGTTCGGGCATGGGCGGCATGACCGCAGCTGCATTGCTGGCCAAGCTCGGGGATCGCGTGCTGGTGCTGGAGCAGCACTACGTACCCGGCGGCTTCACCCACACCTTCACGCGCAAGGGCTACACCTGGGACGTGGGCGTGCACGCCGTGGGCGAGGTCACGCACCACTCGATGCCCGGGCGACTGCTCGGCTGGCTCACCGACGGTCGACTCGAGTGGAACACCCTGGGCCAGGTCTACGACGAGTTCCACTACCCAGACGGCTTCCGGATCGACTTCCCGGACAGTCCCGAACAGTTCCGCGAGAACCTGATCGCGCTCTTCCCGGACGAGGCCGCCGCGATCGACGCCTACATCGCCAAGGCCAAGGCCGTCGCGGCGAGCATGAAGGGCTACTACCTGTCCCGGGCGCTGCCGAAGAGCATCGGCTGGCTGGGCGAGCCGCTGATGGCCCGCAAGGCCCAGAAGTACCTGACCGAGCGCACCGCAGACGTGGTGGCCGAGTTGACCGATGACCCCAAGCTGCGGGCGCTACTCGTGGCCCAGTGGGGCTACTACGGCAGCCCACCGAGCCGCTCGAGCTTCGCCATCCAGGCCCTGGTGGTGAAGCACTTCCTCCACGGCGGCTACTACCCGGTGGGGGGCTCGGACCGCATCGCGGTCGAGCTCCTGCGCACGGTGTCCGAGGCCGGGGGCTGGACCCGCATCGTGGCGGACGTGGAGCAGATCCTGGTGAAAGGCGGTCGGACGGTCGGCGTTCGCATGGCGGACGGCGAGGAGATCCGGGCGTCCCGTGTCATCAGCGCTGCGGGGGCCATGGCCACCACCAAGCGCCTGCTGCCCCCGGAGCACGCGGGCCAGAGCTGGGCCACGAGCATCCAGCACCTGACCCCCGCCGCCGCTCATGTGTGCCTGTACATGGGCTTCAAGGGCGACATCAGCCAAGCCGGCGCGAGCCCGGCCAACAAGTGGTTCTACGACACCTGGGACCCCGAGGACGAGACCTGGCAGGTGGCCCCGGGCGAGCCCGTGGGCGACGCCCCGGTGCTGTACTGCAGCTTCCCTTCGCTGAAGGACCCCCAGCACGACCCCGGACCCGAGATCCGGCACACCGGGGAGGTCGTGACCTTCGTGCCCTGGGAGGTCTTCGAGCCCTGGCGAGACACCCGGTGGCGCAAGCGAGGTCCGGACTACGACGCCTTCAAGGCGGCCCTGCAGGAGCGGATCACGGATCAATTCCTGCGACGAATGCCGGGCCTGCGGGACCTGCTGGACTATGCCGAGCTCAGCACACCGTTGTCCACCGACGTCTTCTGCCGGCCTGTCCAAGGCTCGATCTACGGCATCGAACCCACGGTCGAGCGCTTCAAGACCCCTTCGCTGCGGCCGCGGACGCCGATCAAGGGCCTGTTCCTGGCGGGCAGCGAGGTGGCGAGTGTCGGGGTGATCGGTGCCTTCATGGGCGGTGTGCTGGCCGCCGCAGCCGCCGAGCCCCGAGAGATGTTCGACGTCATCCGCGGCGCCTGATCAGCCCTCTCTCGCAGCCGCCAGGAATGCCGGCGCTTCGCCCCCACCGTGCACGAGCAGGCTGGCGCCCGAGACCCAGCTCGCGGCATCGGAGCACAGCCACAGGCAGGCCTGGGCCACGTCGTCGGGAAGCCCCAGGCGTCCCGCCGGGATCGTCGCCGCCACGGCGGCCTGGCCGGCTGCGTCCCCGTAGTGCAGCGCTGCCTGTTCGGTCAGGATCGGCCCAGCGGTGACCGCGTTCACGCGGACCTTTGGCGCCCACTCGACGGCCAGGGAGCTCGTCAGGTTGAGCAGGCCGGCCTTGGCCGCGCCATAGGCCGCGGTCCCCGGACTGGGGCGGATCGCGCTCACACTTGCAACACTGACGATGCAGCCGCCCTCGGGTTGGGTCTGCATCACGCGGTTCGCCGCCTGGGCGCAGTGCAGAGGGGCCAACAGGTTCAGTCGAACGATGGCCTCGGAGAACCGTGGACTGGCCGTGGCCGCGTCTGCCATCGGCGATCCGCCGGCGTTGTTCACCAGCACGTCGAGACGCCCGTGGACCGAGACGACCGCCGCGACCAGGGCGTCGACCTGGTCCGGGTCCCGCACGTCACAGGTGTGGAAGCTGGCGGGGATCTCCCCTTCGGGTGGTCGCCGACCACAGGTCGCGACCCGGTAGCCGGCCCGGTGGAATGCCTCGACGATCCCGCGCCCGACCCCACGACTCCCGCCGGTGATGAGCGCCACGGGCTGTGCAGTGCTGTCCGCCATGGGCAGACCCTAACCCTGGACCTGTCCGAGGCATGCTGTGCGCCATGTCCCGCCTGATCCCGTGCGCCCTGCTCCTGACGGCTTGCCAGTCCGACATCGACTGGGGCTGCGACGACCCGACCAGCCATGGCTGGGACAGCGCCTGGGAGGCCGAGGACCTGGCGCTCTGGGAGGCCACGAACGAGGCGCGGGCCCTGGGCGCTGACTGCCCGACCGGCACCTATGAGGCCGCTGCACCGCTCGCCTTCGACGACCAGCTCGCCTGCGCCGCGCGGGGTCACGCCCTGAACATGGCCACGAACGACTTCTTCGATCACGACAGCCTGGACGGTCGCGACCCCGGCGAACGGATCGACGAGACCGGGTACGCCTGGACCCTGTGGGCCGAGAACATCTCCGCCGGCCGGGTCGACGCCGAGACCACGGTCCAGGGCTGGCTGGACAGCGACACGGGTCACTGCGAGAACCTGCTCAGCCCGGACGCGACGGACGGGGGCTTCGGCTATGCCTACGACGCAGAGTCGACCTATGGCCACTACTGGGTCCAGGTGTTCGGTCGCCGCTGAACCACCCACAGGGTTAGCTTCGTCGACGAACGTCAGTGAAAGGAGCCCCCATGGGCGGCAGCTGTCAGGGTCGGGTCGCCATCATCACCGGAGCCGGTCGCGGACTCGGTCGGGCCCACGCCCTCTTGTTCGCCGCCGAAGGGGCCCGGGTGGTGGTCAATGACGTCGGCGTCGCAAGCGACGGCACGGGTGGAGACGCGGGCCCCGCCGAACAGGTCGCCCAGCAGATCCGGGCGGCCGGCGGCGAAGCGGTGGCCGACACCCACGACGTGGCGGACTGGGACGGCGCTGGTGCGCTCGTCCAGACCGCCCTGGACCACTTCGGCGGGCTCGACACCCTGGTCTGCAACGCCGGCATCTTGCGGGACCGCATGTTCGTCAGCAGCAGCGTGGAAGAATGGGACGCCGTGATGCACGTCCACCTGCGGGGCCACTACTGTCCCGCACGCCACGCCACGGCATGGTGGCGAGCCCAGGCCAAGGCCGGCGCAACCGTCGACGCGCGGCTGATCAACACGTCGAGCGGCGCCGGACTGCAGGGCAGCATCGCCCAGGCGGCCTACGCAGCCGCCAAGGGCGGGATCGCCGCGCTGACCTTGGTCCAGGCCGCCGAGCTCGGCCGGTACGGCATCACAGCGAACGCCCTGGCGCCAGCTGCCCGCACCCGCATGACCGAGGGCCCCTTCGCCGAGATGATGAAGGCGCCCCAGGATGGCTTCGACGCCTGGGACCCGGCCAACGTGAGCCCCCTGGTGGTGTGGCTCGGCAGCGCGGCTTCACGGGCCGTCACCGGTCGCGTCTTCGAGACCCAGGGCGGCGTCATCAGCCTCGCCGATGGGTGGCGCACCGGCCCTGCGGTGGACAAGGGCGCTCGCTGGGAGCCTGGCGAGGTCGGGGATGCGGTGGCGACCCTGTTGGGCCAGGCCGCGGCGCCGCAGAAGGTCTACGGAACCTGAGGCAGTAGACTCGGCCACCGTGTGGCTTCTCCTCACCGCCTGTACCTGGGTCGATCCGCCGGTCGTCGCGACGGTGGTCGGTCACGATCCCGGGGCCGAACGACACGTCTGGATGTTTCGCCAACAGCCGAACGGGAGCTTTCAGAGGGACCCTGTGCCCATAGCGAGCTCGCTGAGCAGCCTGGGGCTCGAGGTCGTCGACGACGCCCTGGTGCTCACCGCGGTCGGGGTCTGGCTGGGCAGTGTCTCCGAGTGGCGGCGAGAGTGGCTCGGCCCGCCGCTTCACGCGCTGCGCACGACCGATCTGGACACGTGGGAGCCCCTCATCTGGCGGCTCTCCGGAGACGCCCAGGACCGCGTGCCGATCGACCCCCAGCTCCACGCCACGGCTGCGGGCGTGGACCTGTATTACTACGCGGTCCCGGCCATGGAGCGGGGAGACCCTGCGCTCCACACGACGGACCACGTCATCGCCCGCGCCACCCTGGACGGGGGCTTCACCTGGCAGGAGGACGTGCTGTCGGCGCGAAACCTCGCCGATCCCAGCCCGGTGACTTTTCAGGGCCAGACCCTGCTCTTCGCCACCACGCGACCGGGCTCCGAGATCACGCTCTTCTCGGGGGATCCACTCACCCGGGTGCGCACCTGGTCCGACGTGTCCGTGCCTCATGCCTTCGTACACGACGGCGTGCTTCAGCTGTGGGCGAGCCGCTGGCGGGGCTCTCAGCAAGTCGCCGTGCGGGCCACCAGCACCAATGGACGGGACTTCACCGCCTGGGACGAGCCCCTCCCGATGGCGGGCCTGCGGCACTGCGCCAGCCCGGTCGGCGCCAGCTGGCAGGGCCAGGTCCTGGCGCTCTGCGCGGACGAGGTGCCGGTCGTTCCGCGCCAGGGGCCGCCACCCACCGAGCCGCCGCGACGATGAGACGCCTGACCGACGGGCTCGTCGTCGCAGCCACCGCCGCGCTCTTGCTTGGGTGCATCCTGCCCCAGGGGCGCTGGCCGACGGGCGACGCGGCGCACCTGCTGGGCATCGCCGCCCGCCTGGCCAGAGAGCTTGCGACGCTGGAGCTCGGGGAGCTGGTCTTCCACTGGTCGTCCCTGCTCGCACCCCACCCCCCTGGCGGGTACCTCTTCGCCATGCTCCCGTCACTCGCGGGCGCAGGGCGGCACGCGGGACCTGTCGCGGGCGTGCTCGCGCTGGCCCTGACGTGGCATGGGCTGCGACTGTTGGTCGGACGGGATCGCTTCCCGCCCCTCGCCGCCTGGGCGCTGCTGCTCTCCACCCCGCTCCTGTGGCTGGCGGTGGAGCACACCTGGTGGGACCTGTTGGCGGCGGGCTGCGCAGCGGCGACGCTGGGGCATCTCCGAGCGTCTGAAGGCCTGACACACCGCGGTCATAGCGTGGCCTTCGGCGCCTTCATGGGGCTGGGCTTCCTGACCAAGTACACCTTTCCAATGTTCGTGGTGCTGCCCACCCTGTGGGCGGGGCTGGGCCTGGCGGCCCGGCGCCGGGGCTTGAGGGGACTGGTGTCCTCTTTGGCCGCCTTTGCAGTGTTGGCAGGGCCCTGGTACGCGTCGCGCTTCACCAAGGTCCGGCGCTACCTGGTGGATAGCACCGATCCCAACAGCGCCACAGTGGACGCTGCTAGCACACCGCTGACCCAGGCCGAGCTGCTGCAGCCCGAGAACCTGGCGTACTACCCGGCCGTGCTGGTGGAGGGGCTGGGCTGGCCAGGGCTGATCCTCCTGGGTCTGGGGGTGTTGCTGGGCCTGCGCCATCCAGGGGGTCGCCTGGCCCTGCTCGGCGCTCTGGGGGGCCTGGCCATCCTGTCCCTCACCGGGCAGCGCCAGGCGCGCTACCTGATCCCGGCGCTGCCGCTGCTGGCGTTGGCCCTGGACGCCGGGTTGCGCTTCCGCCACAACGCGCCCAAGGCACTGGCAGCCCTGGCCGTGCTGGGCATCTGTCTGCCAGCGACCTGGTGCACGGCCCGCATGTGGACCTGGATCGAGCGCCCGCCCAGCAACCGGCCCCACGATCCAGGACTGGACAGCCTCGCGGTCTGGGGAGCCTGGCCCTGGCCGGCGGAGGGCTTCCGGCCCGTGTCTTCCGACCCGGATGCCTGGCTGATCGATCAGGCCCTGGCGCAAATGGGTGAGCTGGTCGGTGACACGCCGCAGACCATCGGGCTCTACCTGGACGAGCGCAGCGGCGGTCCGGAGACGGGGTTCTACATCTGGTGGGCCGAAGCCCTGGGACATCCCTGGGACGTGGCGACGGTGATGACCAAGGGCCGTGGTGGCGAGCCGCTGGCGTTCGTCGGGCCCTTTGCTGGGGACGACTGGCCCCCCAAGGAATTCGCAGGCCTGTACAGCGTCCGTCGCCCCCAGGACTCGGATCTGCGCCGGCTGGTCGCGCTGCTCGACGCGAGCGAGGTCTCCTCCCTCCCGCTGCCCAATGGCTATGAAGGCACCCTGTGGCGGGTTCCCGACACCACCTGGCAGCGGGCAAACAGGCCTCTCGTGCCGCCACCGCCGCCCCCCGGACAGCAGCCGTGAAGGGGCGTGCGGTCGCGATCCATCTCGCCCTCGCCTTGGCCGCGACCTGGCCGGCGGCGCTGACCCCGCTCACGCGCATGGTCGGCCACCCGGACGGCGATGTCTGGAATCATGCGTGGGGGCTCTGGTGGTTCTGGGAGCAGCTCTCGAGCGGCACGCTGCCCTGGCACACCCCCCTGCTCTTCGGACCAGAAGGCGGCACGCTGTGGTTCATCGACCCATTGGGGGCCCTGGCGGGCGCTCCTCTGGTGCCGCTGATCGGGGTCGTCGGGGCCTGGAATGCGGTCTTGATCGGTGGGGTGGCCCTGACGTCCTGGGCCGCCCGGCTCCTGGCCACCCGAGTGACCGGCGCCGGTCCCCACACCTGGGTCGCGTCGGTGGCGATGGTGTTCGGCCCGTACCTGAGCGGGGAGCTGCACAACGGCATCTCAGAGGCCGCGCTCCTGGCCCCTTGCCTGCTCACGCTGGCCCTCGGGTGGACAGCGGTGGGCAAGGGCGGCGCGCTGCGCTGGGTGGCGGTGGGCGCGGCCCTGGGCCTGACCTTCCTGGGCTCGCCCTATTACGCGCTCGCAGCAGGACTCGCCGTGGCCACCTGGGCCCTGCCGCTGCTGCGTCGGCCTTCGGCAACGACCTTGCTTCAGCTCGGTGGGGGGGTCGCCACGACCGCGGCGCTGGTGGCGCCCGTGGCCTGGCTGGTCCGGGCCTCGGTCACCGCCGGCGATGCCCTGGTCCACCGGGCGGATCCGGGCGTCGCAGCCCTGGTCCTGGACCACAACCGGGTGGACCCGCGCACCTTCGTCGCCCCTCTGGGCTTCCAGTCCGTGGACTATGCCAGCCTGGGTGAGGCCTTCGTGCACTCGGCGTACCTGGGCTGGATCCCACTGGCTCTGGCCTGGCTCGGATGGCGCAGCACAGGCCTGACCCGGTTCGCCGCCGGAGGCCTGGTGACTCTCGTCTTCGCTCTGGGACCCGTCCTGGTGTGGGGTGAGGGTCCGGTCGAAGTAAGCGGTCGCAGGCTGCTGCTGCCCTTCGCGGCGCTGTCGACTGTGGTGCCGATCCAGGCGATCACCCACACCCTGCGCCTGGCGGTTCCGGGCCTGGCCGCTGTGGCCGTGCTGGCTGCCGCCACGGTCCGGACTTCGCCGCGCTGCCTCTGGCCTGCCCTGGTGCTGATCCCCCTGGACCTGGTGGCCTGGGGCGGGAGCGCCTGGCCCCTCGCCAGGACCCCAGAGCTCGCCACCGCCGCGCAACAGGAGCTGGCCCAGCGCCCGCCTGTGGACGGGCAGTCCCTGGTCCTGGATCTGCCCGGCGCGGTCGGCAACACCATGACCACCAGCCGCTACCTGGTCCTGCAGACCGTGCACGGCCGGCCGATCCCGTACCGACCGGACGCCCGGGCCTCGTCGTCGTCGCTGCTCGGTGTGCCGACCTTCCAGCTCCTGGCGCTGGCGTCAGAGCCCCGCGCCGAGCACCGGTCCCTGCTCGGTCCCGCGGTCCGGCAGCTCCAGACCGTGGCGCGAGAGGACCTGGTCCGGGCCGGGGTGGGGCACGTCCTGGTGCACCGCGACCTGGAGCGGGGCGCCCAGCGCGTGGCCGAGACGGAGATGCTCCTGGAGCAACTCTATGGCCAGCCCCAGGTGCTCGGCGAGACGGCGATCTACACGGTGTCAGGCAGTGGGCGCATCGGCCTGGCGCCGAGCCTGAGGAGTGCGCTGGCTGCCCCGCTCGGTCAGACGGACTGATCAGAAGCGCAGACCCAACCGCAGCCCGAGCCCGCATGAGGAGGGCAGCGCCGGTGCCAGGGAGGCCGCAGGGCGCTGCCGGCGGAAGCCGGGGGCTGTGGTGAGTCTCGTGAAGTCGAAGGCGCTGCCGGCGATGGCCGTGCTACCGCCGAGCACCACCGGTGCTGCGAACGGCTCGACCCTCTGAAGCCCGCCTGCCTGGGCCGGGGAGGCCACCACCACAGAAGCCAGCACGAGGGCAACCAGGCAGGTCAGGACTGTCAGGGTCGATCTCATCTATGCACGGAAGCGGCGCCGGAATCCCCTCACACCAGAGATGCTGACCCTTGCCGACGCACGGCGACATCCCGTGACAACTTCAGCGGTGGGATCTCTGGCCCCCGGGAGACCTTGACAACGAACTAGAACGTGTTCCATTCTCCTCCTGCTAGAACAAGTTCTACTTTTCCCCGAGGCCCCCATGTCCGCCTTTGCCACCGTCCATGACTACTTCAACGACCTCAACGCCTACTTCGTGCCTGGAAAGGCGAAGAACGCCGACTTCACCTACTGGTTCGAGATCACCGGCGACGGCGGTGGCGACTACACCGTGCACGTGAAGAATGGCGAGATGACCGTGTCCCCGGAGTCGACAGACGCAGCGGACACCCACTACCGCGTGGCTGCGGACCACTACCTCAAGATCATCAACGGCAAGATGAATGGCCGCATGGCCGTGCTGACCGGGAAGATGAAGGTCAACGGGAACATCAAGGCCGCCATGGCCATGCAGAAGTTCCTGCCCCCGGGTCAGAAGAAGAAGTAGCCCTGGCACCGGTTGGCACCGTGGATCTCCCCCGCGAGGGCTTCACCCTCGCCTACAACTACAAGCGCAGCCTGGGTCCCATCCTGGGCCAGTTCTTCACCGCCCTGGCCGACGGCAGGGTGCTGGGTGCCCGGACGGCCGCGGGTCGGGTCGTGGTGCCGCCCTGCGAGTGGGACCCGGTGACCGGGCGCGAGACCCAGGAGCTGATCGAGGTCGGGCCAATGGGAACCGTTCAGTCCTGGACCTGGGTCGGGACCCCACAGGCCAGACACCCGCTGGACAAGCCCTTTGCCTTTGCCCTGATCACGCTGGACGGTGCGGACACCGCCTGGATCCAGGCCATCGACGTCAACAGCCCAGGGGCCCTCGCCTCCGGGATGCGCGTGCGCCCTCGCCGAACGGGCACCCCGATCACATCCGTCGCCCAGCTGATCTACGAGCCCGCCTGATGCCCGATCCAATCACCCGCCTCGTGACGCCTGTGCGCCTGGAATTCACACACACGGCCGACCCCGCTACCGCGACCTACATCGCGGGGCTCGGAGATCGCCGCCTGATCGGCGGTCGCTGTACCCGCTGCAGCCGGGTCATGATCCCTCTCCGCTCGGTCTGTCCGGTCTGCGCCGTCGGCCCCATGGACCCGCTGCAGCTGCCCGAGACGGGCGAGGTCAGCACTTTCTGCGTCATCAACATCCCCTTCGAGGGTCAGGTGCTCACGCCCCCCTACGCATGCGCCCACGTGACGCTGGATGGCGCCGACGTGCAGCTCTTCCACCTGGTGGGTGAGTGCCCCCCCGACCAGGTGGAGACCGGAATGCGCGTGACGGCGGTCTGGAACGACGACCCCGCCGCGGTGGGCCACGCCCGGCTCAAATACTTCAAGCCCCTCTCGGACCCCTGATGCGCCCCGTCTCGATCGCCGGTGTCGCAGCGACCAAGCCGACCCAGGGACTCACGGACGACGTGGCGTTGCTGGTGTCCAGGGTCACGGCAAGTGCGCTGGCCGATGCGGGCCTTGGGCGCGACGAGGTCGCCTTCACCTGCTCGGGCTCCGGCGACTACATCCAGGGACGGCCCTTTTCCTTCGTGCAGGCCCTGGACGGCGTCGGCGCCTGGCCACCCATCTGCGAGTCCCACGTGGAGATGGACGGCGCCTGGGCCCTGCAGGAAGCCTGGGTCCACATGCAGACCGGGCACGTCGACGTGGCGCTGGTCTACGCCTGGGGCCATGGCACCCGGGGCGACGCCGAGGCCGTGCTCGCCCTCACCCATGACCCCTACACCCTGGCCCCGCTCGGGATCGGTCCGACGGACATGGCAGCGCTCCAGGCCAGGGTCCTGCTGGAGCGGGGCCTGTGCGCCCGCGAAGATCTCGCCGCTATCGCCGCCCGCGACCAGGCCGCCGTGCGAGGCGAGGCCCCGAGTGTGCAGGCGCTGATGGCCCGGCCCCTCACCCGGGACCCCTTGCACGCCCACGACATCCCGACCTGGGCCGACGGCGCGGCCGCGGTGGTGCTCGTGGCCGGCGATGCGCTGGCCGACCGGCCCCATCGCCATGCCTGGATCCGCCACCTGGACCACCGCATCGACACCCACCACCCTGGCCACAGGGATCTCTCCCTGGCGCCTTCTGCCTCGGCGGCACGGGGGTCCAGCGGGCCGGTCGATGTCGCGGAATTGAGCACGGGTTGGACGCCCCAAGAGGTTGTGCTGCGCAAGGCCCTGGGCCTGGATGATGGCGTGCGCATCAACCCGTCCGGCGGTCCACGGTCGGCCTCCATTCCGATGGTCGACGGCCTCCGTGCCTTTGTGCACGCCACTCGGAGCCTTCGGGCGGGCACGGCGGATCGGGCCCTGGCCCACGCCACGGCGGGGCCCTGCCTGCAGCAGAACCTGGTCGCCGTGCTGGAGGGGTCCTGATGGCCAACCGCGTCGCCATCGCCGGGTTCGGCCAGACCGTGCACGCCGCCAAGCGGCCCGATGTGTCGATGAACGGCCTCGTGCGCGAAGCCGCCCGCGCAGCCCTCGACGACGCCGGACTGGACTGGGGCGACATCGACGCGGTCGTGGTCGGCAAGGCCCCCGACCTGTTGGAAGGCGTGGTGCAGCCCGAGCTCTTCATGGCCGCGGCCCTCGGTGCAGTCGGCAAGCCGCTCTTGCGGGTACACACGGCCGGCAGCGTGGGCGGCTCGACCGGCGTGGTCGCGTCGAACCTGATCGCAGCCGGGCGGCACGAGCGGGTCCTGGCCGTGGCATGGGAGAAGCAGTCCGAGTCCAACGCCATGTGGGCCCTGTCCCAGCGCTTCCCCTTCCAGCCTCCGGTGAACGGTGGCGCGGGCGGATACTTCGCGCCGCTGATTCGGGAATACATCCATCGCTCCGGTGCCCCAGAGCACATCGGCTGGGAGGTCGCGGCCAAGGACCGCCGCGCCGGCGCCCGCAACGAACATGCCCACCTGCGACTGCCGGACCTGACCGCGGCGGGGGTCTCTGAGTCCCCCATGCTCTGGGATCCCATCCGCTACCTCGAGACGTGTCCGAGCTCTGATGGCGCAGCGGCGATCGTGCTGACCAGCGAGTCCGCCGCCCCCGACGAAGCCGCGTGGGTGCACGGCATGTCCATGCGCTCCGAGCCGCTGATCTTCCCCGGCCGGGACCAGGTAGACCCCCAAGCCGGCCGGGACTGTGCAGCCGACGCCTATGCCCAGGCTGGCATCACAGACCCACTCCGACAGCTGGACACAGCCGAGATCTACGTGCCCTTCTCGTGGTTCGAGCCGATGTGGCTCGAGAACATGGGTTTCTGCGAGCCCGGTCACGGCTGGAAGCTCGTCGACGACGGCGCCACGGCGCCTGGCGGGGCTTGTGAGATCAACCCCAGCGGGGGTGTGATGTGCTCGAACCCGATCGGTGCATCAGGTCTGTTGCGCTTTGGCGAGGCCGCCCGCCAGGTTCGGGGGCGGGCCGCTGCCCACCAGGTCGATGGCGCCCGCTTGGCCCTCGGCCACGCCTATGGCGGCGGCTCCCAATTCTTTGCCACCTGGATCGTCGGGGCCGACCGGCCGTGACAGAGGGACCCATGACCTACAACCTCGCCGACCTCTTCGAGAGCCTGGCCGACGCCCGGCCGGACAACATCGCCCTGGTGTCCGGCTCGAGCCGTCAGACCTTTGCAGAGGTGGACCGCAGGGCGACGAGGCTCGCCCACCACCTCCAGGCTGCCGGGGTCGGACCCGGTAGCCACGTGGGCCTGCAGACCTACAACGGTCACGAGTACCTGGAGGCGATGATCGCCTGCTTCAAGCTGCGGGCGGTGCCGATCAACATCAACTACCGCTACGTGGCCCACGAGCTCATCTACCTCTACGACAACGCAGACCTGGTGGGACTCGTGTTCCAGCAGGAACTGGGGGTCGAGGTGGCGAAGGCCCTGGCCGAGTGCCCGGGGGTGACCTGCCTCATCGAGCTCCAGGACGACAGCGGTGTCGAGCACGGCGTCGCTGCCACCGGCTACGAAGACGCCCTGGCCAACGGCTCTGAGGCCCGCGACTTTGCCCCCCGGACCAACGACGACCTGTTCATCGTCTACACCGGAGGCACCACGGGGATGCCGCGGGGGGTCATGTGGCGCCACGAGGACTTGTTCTTCGCCGGCCTCCAGGGTGGCGCCCCGGGAGGTGACCCGGTCGAGCGACCCGAGCAGGTCGCTGAGAATGCCGAAGAAGAGGGCCTGGTCATCCACCCTGCGGCGCCCCTGATCCATGGCTCTTCGATGTTCGCGAGCTGGATCTGCTGGTTCACGGCCGGCAAGGTCGTGCTGGTGCCCGGGCGCAGCTTCGACGCGGTCCGCAGCGTCGCCCTGATCGACGAAGAGGAGCTCAACGTCATCAACCTGGTCGGCGATGCCATGGCCCTGCCGCTCCTGGACGCGCTCGAGGCGCACGACACGGAGGCCGACAGCATGGTCACCATCAGCAGCGCGGGCGCCATCCTGAGCGGTGCCATCCGCGCTCGGCTGGTCCAGAGACTGCCCTGCTGCATGATCATGAACAATTTCGGCGCGTCCGAGACCGGGCACCAAGGCACCGCGTTCTACGAGGACGAAGAGGACGAAGACGCCAAGCCCATCTGGGTCATGGGCGAGCACACCCACGTGATCGACGACGACGGCACACCCGTCGAGCCCGGCAGCGGACAGGTCGGCTGGCTGGCCCGGAGTGGGTACATGCCCTTGGGCTACTACGGCGACGAGGAGAAGACCGCCAAGACCTTCAAGCGCGTCGGCGGCACGCGCTTCGTCATCCCAGGCGACCGGGCGCTGGTCAACGAAGACGAGACCATCACCTTCCTGGGCCGGGGCGCGGTCTGCATCAACTCCGGCGGGGAAAAGGTCTACCCCGAGGAGGTCGAGGAAGCGCTCAAGGCACACACCGCGGTGTTCGACGCCATTGTCGTGGGCGTGCCCGATCAGCGATGGGGAGAGCGGGTCGAGGCCCTGGTGCAGCTCAAGCAGGGCGCGTCGGCGGCCACGGACGAGCTGGAGGCCCACGTGCGCACCAAGGTGGCCGGGTACAAGACCCCGCGGGCCTTCCACGTGTTGGCGAGCCTGGAGCGGCAGCCCAGCGGCAAGCCCGACTACACCTGGGCCAAGGCCAAGGCCCGGACACTCTCCACGTGAGCGACAGCCCGCCGGCCCGCACCGGGCGGGCGTGGGTGCTCTCCGATGAGGTGCCCACTGGACCCTGGGGCGCCAAGCGGCGGCTGGCGGCGGAGCTGCGGGCCCTGACCACCCTGTGCATGAACACCACGGCCGACGTGGCGCTCATCGACCAGGCGACGGCCAAGGCCGAGGCCTTGCGGGCCCTGTTGGAGACCGTCGACACCCACACCAGTGCCGACGGCTGGCGGGACCGCAGCTACTTCGACCAGCCTCACGTGTTCGCGGACCGAGGCATCCTGATCGGGCACTGCAACCCGGCCTCGCCCCCCCTGACCCTCGACTGGGACGGCCAGCGCTCGACCGGCACGGCGGTGTTCTCGACCGCCTTCGAAGGCATGCCCGACGTGCTGCACGGCGGCGTGGTCGCCGCGTGCTTCGACCAGGTCCTGGGACACGCGCTGATCTGCTCGGGACTGCCCGGCATCACCGGCCAGCTGACGGTCCGCTACAAGCAGATCTGTCGCTGCCATGTGTCGCTTCAATTCACCGGCTGGGTCCACCAGGACAATGGTCGAACGTTCACGCTCCGGGGCGAGGTCCACGAAGGGGACCGACTCCTGGCCACCGCCGAGGCGCTTTTCGTGCGCATCGACCGCAAGAAGATCGAGGGCTTCGTGGGATGAGGATCGCCTACACAGAGGCGCAGCAGGCGCTGTTGGAGAGACTGCGGTCCTTGATGGCCGAGCTGATGACCCCCGAGCTCGTCGAGGAGCTCACCCACAACGACGGCGGCGGTCCGCTGTACCACCAGGCCCTCAAGCGCATGGCGGCGGAGGGCTGGCTCGGGCTGGGCTGGCCCCAGGAATACGGCGGCGGGGGGGCGACCCCGATCGAAGAGTTCCTGTTCTTCGACGAGGTGCACCGCTCCGGCTTCCCCATCCCCCTGCTGACCTTGAACACCGTCGGGCCGGCGCTCATGGCCCACGGCTCCGAGGCGCAGCGGCAGCGCTTCCTGCCGGCGATCCTGCGGGGCGAGGTGCACTTCTCCATCGGCTACACCGAGCCCAGCGCCGGCACCGACCTGGCGAGCCTGGAGACCCGGGCGGTCCGGGACGGCGACGACTGGGTCATCACCGGTCAGAAGATCTTCATCAGCCTGGCCAGCTTTGCCGACTATCTGTGGTGCGCCTGTCGCACGAATCCAGACGTCTCGAAGCACAAGGGGCTCTCGGTGTTCATCGTCCCGATGGACGCTCCCGGGCTGGCGATCACCCGCATCGAGAACCTGGCCGACGCGGACCTCAACGCGGTCTACCTCCAGGACGTCCGAGTCCCCGCCGAGAACCTGGTGGGCCAGCAGGACGGTGGCTGGCGACTCATCACGAGTCAGCTGAACCACGAGCGCGTGGCGCTGATGATGGTGGGGCCGTTGGTTCGAAACGCTCGGGACGTCCGGGACTGGGCAGCCACTGTGCCCCGGGGTCAGGGCACGCTCTTGGACGCACCGTGGGTCCAGCGCAACCTCGCCCGGGTCGACGTGGGGCTCGAGGTCCTCAAGCTCATGAATTGGAGGCAGGCCTGGAACCTGGGAAGGGGCGCCATCCGCATGGAGGAGGCGTCGGCCATCAAGGTCTTCGGCTCGGAGCTCTACATCGAGGTGAACCGGTTGCTCCTCGAGGTCGCTGGGGCCGCCGGTGTACTCCGCCGCGGCAGCCCCGGGGCGGTCCTGGAGGGCCGGCTGGAGCGCTACGACAGGGCCATGCGCGTGTTGACCTTCGGGGGCGGCACCAACGAGGTCCAGCGAGAGATCATCGCCGGCGCAGCGCTGCGCCTCCCGAGGCACCGAGGCTGACATGGACTGGGCACGGAGCGAGCTGCAGACGATGGTGCGGGACCTCTCCCGCGACGTGCTGGAGGGCACGGACTTGACCCCCGACTCGACGGGGCTGGCCCTGGGCGCCTGGCGGGCCCTGGGACGGGCCGGGGTGCTCGCGGCGCCCCTTCCCGAGGCCCTCGGGGGCATGGATGGCGGCCTGATGGCGGCCTGCACGCTCGCGGTCGAGATCGGCAAGGCGGCCGCGCCGGTGCCGGTCCTGCCCTCGCTGTTCGGCGGCACACTTGCCCTGGCCCTGGGAGGTGGCAGGGACCTGCTCGAGGGGCTCGCATCGGGGGAGCTGCACGTGGCTGCAGCTTGGACGCCGGCTGGGCCCTGTGCGCTCCGGGGCGACCTCCTGTACGGCAGCTGGACCGGCGTCCCTGCGCTGACGGGGGCCGCAGGGCTGGTGGTGCCCCTCCAGGAGGCACTGGTCCTGGTGCCACTGGAGCACCTCCAGACCCAGGCCCAGGACGCCACGAACCGGGAGACCTTGCACGCCGTGCTCGCGGAAGGTGTGCCCTGCGAGGTGCTCGGCGACCGGGCCCTCGCCGCCCGGGCCCGCGAGCTGGCCCAGGTGGGACTGGCGGCGGTCTCGCAAGGCCTGGCCAAGGGCGGCCTCGACCTCACGAGCCGCTATGCCCGGGAACGCAAGCAGTTCGGTCGCCCAATCGGGTCCTTTCAAGCGGTCCAGCAGCGGGCCGCGGACATGTACATCCAGGTCCAGGCCATGGAGGTCACCCTGTGGCAGGCGGCCTGGCGCGTGTCCGAAGGGCTGCCAGCGGCCCGGGAGCTGGCCATCGCCCGCCACGTGGCGAGCCTCGCAGCCCATGAGATCCTGAGCGCCGCCCACCACCTCCACGGTGGCATGGGCTTCGACTGTGACTATCCGCTCTACCGCTACACCCAGTGGTCCCGGCAGCTCGAGACGGTGCTGGGCGGACCCGAGGAACAGCTCGCCCGGATCGGGCGCTTGATCGCTGCTGGATAGTGCCCCGCTGAACCCGCTTCTCGTGGTTCACAGGTCCCTGTCAAGGACCGGACTTCTCCCTGACAGTCGAGCGCCTACTCTTCCGCCGGGCAGAGGGGTTCACCTCTCTGGCCACACCTCCCTTCCAGGGTGTGTCATGGCGTCGGCGACGGTCTCGAGAACGCAGCAGGCGCTCCACCTGAGGGTGGACCACCACGGCGTGATCGCCCACTGCAGCGACGGCACGGCCCCCTGGCTGGAGGCGCTGGGCTGCCGAGTCGGTCGCCGAGCGCCCCCAGCACTGCAGCAGCTGGCCGAACAGGCGGGCACGGACGGTGTGGTGGCCGGCCGTGTCCCCTGCGGCCCTGCCCAGCTCGACGTGGTGGTGGTGGCGAGCGACGGGGGCTGCGACGTCTACGGCGCCGACCGAACCGTGGACCCCGATCCCTTCCAGGTCACCTGGGCCAATCCGAACCCGGTCCTGAGGGTCGATCTGCAAGGCCAGGTGCTCTACGCCAACCCGGCGGCAGATCCCCTGCTGCGCAGCTGGGGTGTGCTCACCGGCGACCGCCTGCCCGACGCCTGGGTCAACGCCCTGCGGCAGATCTCACCGGGAGACCGGCGGGAGCTGGTGGCTGGCGGGGGCTTTGCCGTGACGGTCTGCCCCCAGAGCGACCGGGAGACCGTGCACCTGTACGGGCGCAAGCTGGGCTGACCTGTACCATCTGCCTCGGAACCCCCCGAGGACTGTTCGTGCACGCCATCCTGCCGATGCTGTTGATGGCCTTCAAGATCTGGATGGTCATCGACGCCATCCAGAGACGGGCTGGCTACATCTGGCTGATGGTCATCTTCTTCCTGCCTTTTGGGGAGTTCGTCTACTTCTTCATGGTGCGGTACAAGGCGGGGCCTCCCACACGTGTGGGCAGGCTGGGCAACATGCGCCCTGTGCGTGGCGCCCCGCCCCCGGACCTGCCGACCCTGCGCTACCTCTACCAGGAGACCCCGAGCATCCAGAACCAGGTCGCGCTCGCCCAGGGACTCCATGATGCCGGAGAGTTCGACGAGGCCGCTGGGCTGTTCCAGGCCGTGCTGAAGCAGCGCAGCAAGGAACGCGCCTGCCTGTACGGGCTGGCCCGGTGTCACGCCGCGCGCGGGGCCCACGCCGACGCCATCGCCTTGCTCAACGGCCTCATCGCCCAGGACAAGGCCTACCTGGACTTTGCGCCCTGGACCGACCTGGTCGATGCGCAGCGGGCCGGCGGCGACCACGCCGCCGCGCTCGAGAGCCTCGAGGCCTTGGTCAAGGCCAGCCCCCGAATGGACCACAAGCTGCTCCTGGCACAGCACCTGATCACCCTGGATCGCACCGACCGCGCGCGGGGGGTGCTGACCGAAGCGCTAGAGGCGCACAGCGTCGCTCCGCACCACATCCAGAGGCACGGCCGCCAGGCAGCCGGCGCCGCCCGCGAGCTGTTGGGCAGCCTGGCGTGAAGCTGCACCAGCAGCGCCTGATCGTCGCCGTCCAAGGCGGCCCCTGAGGGTCAGCCCATCAGGGCGGACAGCTGGTCCTTGAGCTGCAGCTCGACGTGGCGGAAGTCCTTGGTGAGCTGGGCGGCGATGGCCTGTTGGATCGGGCGCAGCACAGCGGGGCGACTGCGCAGGCTCTCGTAGGCCTGACGCTGCAGACACGCGACTCGCACAGGCCCACGGGCCACACAGGACGCCGAGCGCGGCTGGTGGTCGAGCAAGGCGAGCAGGCCAAAGAGCTCTCCGCGACCCATCTGGGCCAGCTCGGTCACCCCATCGCCCGCGGTGCGAACCACAGCCACCTCGCCCGAGAGGATGAGGTAGGCGGTGTCCGTGCGCTTGCCCTGGGCGATGAAGGCGTGGCCCGAAGGCCGCTCTTGGACCCACATCGCGTGATCCAGCACCGCCCGCTCGTGGGACGACAGCTCGCTGAAGCCCGGCAGGACCGCCAGGGCGCTGGCGACTTCGGACCTGTGGCGGGGCATGCCCAGCAAGACCCGCACCGCATCCAGCAGAGCGCTCTGACCCGTGGCCTGGGCATCCCGCTTGGGGTGCCTCAGCTCCTCGAGCTGCCCGTTGGCCATGCGCAGACGCTCGGCCAGCACCTGGCAGGCCGCGTGCACCAGGTTTGTTGCGGCGGCCGGGTCGGCGGCCTGGAGGTCCTCCATGCCGGCGTGGGACAGACGGTGACAGATGCAGTCGGTGTCGGCGACCACCTGTGCCGTGTGGAGCTCGTGGTCCAGAAAGGAGACCTCGCCCAGCACGGCGCCTGCGTGGAGCTCCCCGACTTCGACCAGGCCGGACGGCGTCGGCAGCTGGACGGACACCGAGCCGTGCTCGAGCAGGTGCAACATCCAGTCACCACCCGCCAGGTCCACCACGATGTCCCCCTTCGAGAACCGCTCCTCTTCGAGCACGGCGCAAAGGCTAGCGGTGCCCGAGCGACCCAGCTCGGCGGCGAGGGAGCGGAACCGCTTGCGGAAGCGGGAGACGTCGATGGACATGGGCACTCTCCGGCCGGCGACAGATCAGCCGCCGCAGCCGAGCGTACCCCCTTCGTCGGTGCCGAGCGAGACACTGTCGCCCGAGGTCGGCCGGATGCCGGCCCCACCGCCGGCGGACACGCCGTCATCGTCGCTTCCGTCGTCGTCGGAAGCCGTGCCGGAACCGGGGGATGCCACCAGGGACAGCGCCGCCATCGGATCGAGCAGTCCGGCGCCAAAGGTGTGGTCGGGTCCAGCGTCGCCGAGATCGATCGCGCTGGCCGTCAGGGCGTCCCGGACCTGGGCGGGGCTCAGGTCCGCGGCCCCGAGCAGCAGAGCGGCGGCACCGGCCACGTGGGGTGTCGCCAGCGAAGTGCCTTCGGCGACGACGTACTGCCACTGGCCATCGATCCAGGCCTCCTGGAGCACGGCATCGGGAAGGCCGTCGCCGTCGGTGTCGGCGCCGATGGTGCCGGCTGGCGCGACCAGATCGAGCTCCGGGCCCCCGTTCGAGTAGGCCGCGATCGCGCCGTCGAGCAAGGTCGCGCCCACACCCAAGACAGTGCCCACAGACGCTGGGAACTGCACGAAGTCCGACTGACCGTCGTTGCCGGACGCGGCGACGACGACCACTTCCTGGGCCTCGGCGTAGGCCAAGGCATCCGAGACGAGCTGGGACTCACTGGCGCTGCCCAGGCTCAGGTTCAGCACGTCGGCCCCTTGATCGACCGCCCAGGTGATGCCCTCGGCCAGCTCGACCGAGGTCCCGCCGCTCTCGGCGAGCACCCGCACGGGCAGGATGGCGGCACCAGGGGCCACGCTCGCCACACCCTCGCCGTTGTCGGTGACCTGGGCGATCACACCCGCCACATGGGTGCCGTGCCAGCCCGAGTCCGACGGATCCGGGTCCCCGTCCACGAAGTCATACCCATCGAGCAACAGGGCCAGCCCATCTGGACCGGCCGAGACCCCGGTGTCCAGGACGGCGATGACCACGCCACGGCCTCGGGAAGTGTCCCAGGTGTCCGGCACCCCCAGGGAGCTCAGGTTCCACTGGAAGCCGTAGTAGGGGTCGTTCGGCGCGGTGGCGGCCCGCATGGCGATGAGCGGCTCGACCCACGAGACCCCGGCCACGCCGGCCAGTCTCTCCGGGAGGTCGACCTCGCCTTGGAGCGTCCAGGTGTTGTGCAGGGGGCCGGGAAGGGCTGCACCGGCATCGCGACCGAGCAGCCGCGGCACCTGGACGGCCACACCCTGGTCCAGGGCCCAGCCCGCCAGCTCGTCGACCGCCATGGCGCGGTCGAACCGAACGACCCAGTGCCCGGCGATCACATCGGATCGGCCTGGATCGGTGTCTGCGCCCACCGGCGGGGCCACCACCAGCGCAGCCGGGGGGTCCATGAGCCCAGCGGTGCCGCAGCCGATCTCCGGGGCGCCAGTGGCGGCCCCGGTGGGGTGGGCTCCGGCCCTTCGTCCTGCTTCGAGTCCAGCTGTCAGGAGCACGGTGCCGGTCATCAGCACGAGCGGGACAGTGATCCGACGGTTCATCCAGCCACCCCCTGGCCCCCAGACGTCTCCAGGGCCTCGTCATTGTCCCTCGAACATCGGTCAGAAGGTGGGGGACCCAAGTCACGAAACGTCAACGAAGTCGCGTACCATCGGGGCCCGGAGGCCCCATGCTCGCTGGACTCGCGACTGCCCTGACCCTTTTCGTAGCGGTCAGTCACTTCGGCTTCATGATCCTGGAGAGCGTCCTGTGGACCAGGCCCCAGGGTCGGAAGATCTTCGGCAACACGGTCGAGCAGGCCCAGCAGACCCGGGTGCTGGCCGCGAACCAGGGCATCTACAACGGCTGTCTGGGTGCGGCGATCGTCTGGTCTGTGGCGGCCGGAGACACCGCGGCCACCCTGGTCCTGCTGAGCTTCGTCGTGGTGGTCGGGATCTACGGCGCCGCCACGGCCAGTCGCACCATCCTGTTCGTCCAGGCCGCGCCGGCCTTGCTGGCGGCCGCCCTGACCCTGTTGGCCGGCTGAGTCCCATGGCGTCCGCTGTCGATGTGCTGACCACCGAAGAGATCCGGAGCCTGCGCCGGCTCTCGACCGGTCACGGTCTGGGCGCCATCACCTGGAGCTGGGGGGTCATCGGCGCGGCGCTGGCGATCGCCGGCACGTGGCCTTCGGTGTGGACCCTCGGGCTGGCCTGGGTCCTGGTCGGCGGACGCCAGGTCGCACTCGCCGTGCTGATGCACGAAGCGGCACACGGAACCCTGCTCGCGGATCGGCGCTGGAACGACCGCGTCGGCCAGTGGCTCTGCGGCCGTCCCGTGTGGTTGGACCTGGTGCGCTACCGGGCCCATCACCTGAAGCATCATCGCTTCACGGGCACTCCCGACGATCCGGATCTCCCGTTGATCACACCGTTTCCGACCACCCGATGGGGCCTGATTCGCAAGCTCCTGCGCGACGTGTCGGGGATCAGCGGGCTCCGCAGGCTGGTCGGGTTGGTGCTGATCGATCTGGGCTGGGTGCGCTACACCTTGTCCGGCGAAGCGGAGTGGCTGGACCAGACCGGGCGCACAGCGAGCGGCCGGCTCCGGGACGGCCTGCAGGAGATCGGCCCGGTGGTGGCCACCAACGCTGCACTCGCTCTCGCGCTCCACGCGGCGGGCGTCGGCTGGACCTGGTGGATCTGGGCCGTGGCATGGCTCACCACAAACGGCCTGTTCCTGCGCCTGCGCGGGCTGGCCGAACACGCGGTCACCGAGATCTCCGATCGGCGGCTCCGGAACACCCGCACGACCCACGTGGGCTGGCTCGCCCGAGCGACAGTCGCGCCTCACCAGGTGGCCTACCACCTGGAACACCACCTGCTGATGACCGTGCCCTTCCACCAGCTCCCGCGGCTCCATCGCTTGCTGCGCGCTCGCGGCGCCCTCGACGGCGCGCCGGTGGCGGACTCCTACGCGGACGTGCTCGTCGCGCTCAGCAGCGCCTGAGCGATCGGCGCTGTCAGCTGGCGGCTTCCTGGCGCGGCGGCCCTCGGAAGCGCACCACGCCTGGCATCCCGTCACGGGGCCGCAGAGCCAGCTGGGGCATGAGCTCGGGCTCATAGTCCGCGGGCACATCGGGGATCATGCGTTGGACCAGGCGGGCCAGGATCAGCCTGGCCTCCATGAGCGCGAACTGCTTGCCCAGGCACACCCGAGGTCCCATCGAGAACGGGATGTAGGCCCCCTTGGGCAAGCCCTTGATGAACTCGCGGGTCCAGCGCTCGGGCTTGAAGGCCTCGGGCTCGGGGAACCAGCGGGGGTCCCGGTGGGTGACGAAGGGGCTGATGAAGATGTTCGCGCCCTTGTCGAGCACGTGGCCGCCGACCTCGACGTCCTCGATGGGCTGGCGCATGAAGGTCCACACCGACGGCAGGATGCGCATGCCCTCCTTGATGACCTGGTCCAGGTAGACCAGTTCACGCAGATCGTCGATGGTGGGCTCTCGGCCCTGGAGGACCCGGTCGACCTCCTCCTGGAGCTTGGCGCAGACGGCCGCGTCCTTGGCCACCAGGTACCAGAGCCACGTCAGGGTCAGCGCCGTGGTCTCGTGGCCGGCGAAGAACAGGGTCATGGCCTCGTCTTCGAGCTGCTTGGGGGACAGGCCCTCTCCGTCCTCGTCCTGGGCGAACACGAGCATCGAGAGCAGGTCGCCGCGGTCCTGGCCGCTGGCCTGGCGTTCCCCGATGATGCGTCGGATCACGCCCCGCATGTCGTCGATGGCCTTGATCTTGCGCTTGTTTGCAGCCGTGGGCCACCACCGCGGGACCGGGATGGGCGCGTGGATGTGCTCGATGAGCACGTCGTTGATGGTGACCATGTACTGCCCCACATCGGCGGCGTCGCCGCGCACGTCGGCATCGAAGAGGCACTTGGCCACGATGGCGAGCGTGAGCTCGGTCATGTTGTGGAACATGTCGATGGGCTCGCCTTCCACGAAGCCGTCCACCATCTCCTCGGTGAGGGACACCATCGCCCGCGCATAGGCGTCGATGCGCTCTTTGTGAAAGCCGGGACGCACCATCTTCTGGTTCTTCTTCCAGACCGGGCCGTCGGCGCTCAGGATGCCGTTGCCCAGAAACTTGTGGAAGATGCGCTTGTTGAGCTTGGCCTTCCAGAACTTGTCCGCGCGGCCCTGGAGCACGTCGTAGATGTGATCCGGGTGGCAGAGCAGGAACCAGTCCATGAAGCCGACGCGGAAGTGCACGATGTCACCGTGCGCCTGCTGGGCGTCCATGCAGAACGCGATCGGGTCCTCGCGAAAGGGCACCGTGGAGCCCAGGAACCAGTGGCCGCGGGGCCCAGGCGCAGGAGGAAGGGCTGCTGCCACAGGGCGCTCCAGGCTGGATTCGGGGGGATGCCAGAGACAGCGTACCCGATTCGCTGACAGTCGTCGATGAATGGCGGGTCAGCCCGCAGGTCAGGCCGCGGTGCCGAACAGCTCCTCTCGACGGGACTGCTCCGGGCCGCGCAGCAGGCAGTGGGCCGCACGCCCCAACCTGTGGGGCAGGTCCGTGCGGCCGCCCGGCTCTGGACAGGTCCAGGCCAGACGGGCCTCGATCAGGTGCGCCATCAGCTCCCGTCCATGGAGGTTGCCGCCCATGGCCTCCATCAGCTCGTTGGCGGCTTGGAATTGGAGGCGCTGGCCCAGGTGGAAGGTCTCGCGCATGGAGAAACCCAGCGTGTCGATGTCGCGCTCGAGCTCCAGCACCCCGTCGATCTGGCGCATGTACATGCGCAGCTGCCACGCGAAGAGTCGGGTGAGCTCCACCCGCGACATGCCGGCCATCAGCCGGGGCAGGTGGACCACGCCCAGAGCCACGTGGCGGGCCTCGTCACGCTCGTAGAAGGGCAACAGGTGGGCGAGCACCGGCTCGACTCCGGAACGTCGCACGAGCTGGAAGATGGTCAGGGCGATGGGTTCGACCATCAACTGCATACCCAGCAACTTGCGGGTCAGGTCTTCGGTCTCCATGACCTCGACCAACAGGCTCTCGGCGATGGGAGGCATGCGCCCGGGGGCCCGACCGAGCGCCTCCAGGTACTGCCCCATCACGTTGAAGTGCCGAGCCTCGTCGTGGGCCTGGGCGGTGGCCGCCAGCGCGGCTGCAGGGCACTCGAGCTGCTCGGCCAGCGCCGCGCTCACCTTCCAAGCCGCCAGCTCGCCCCAGTAGATGATGGCGAAGATGTTGCCCAGAGCCTGGGCCTGGGGCCCGTCCAGCTGGATCGGGCCGTGTTCGTCGAGCACCGCCCGGAACACCGCCCGCCCGTCCCAGACCTTGTCCTGGCCCCGGTGGTACAGCTCGGCCAGCTTGTCGCACCGGTGGCGCTCCTGGGGCGTCGGCGGGGTCTCGAAGCTTTCGTAGGGCATGCGCCCCTTGGGAGAGAAGATCACGGAGCCTCCGGGGCTGTGGTCTGGAAGGCAAAGGTGGCGAATTGTTCGCGCAGGTCGCGGTAGGTCCGGTCCACCCGGGCGCGCTCAGAGGGACCGCGGGCAAAGGCCAGGTCCACGACCAGTCCCTGGAACATCGTGCGCATGACCTGGGCCATGCGACGAGGGGGGAGGATCAGGCGCTCGGTGTCGCCGGCGAAGGCCTCGCGGATGCCGTCCTCGAGCATCGGCATGACCTCGTCGAAGAACTCGTCCATCTGGGGGCGGACCCGACGGCCCTGGGCGGCCAGCGCCATGGTCTCGAGCATGAAGGGCGCCTGCTCGTCCAGCTCCCGCAGAGCGCCCCACAAGGCGTCCAGGCCTTCCAGTGCCGTGTCCATGCCCCGCTCGCCGCGCTGGAAGCGCTCCTGGAAGCGCAGGTGGACCTGTCGCAGGATGGCCCGATGGGCCGCGATCAGCAGGTGCTCCTTGGAGCGGAAGTGGTAGTGCAGGAGCCCCTTGCTCACGCCGGCCGCACGGGCCACCGCGATCATGGAGGCCCCGTCGTACCCGTCGCGCCCAAAGGCCCGGGCAGCGGCGTCCAGGATGCGCTGGACCGAGCGGGAGCCTCGGCCACTTGTGGGAAGCGGGAACAGGGTCGTGGCCACGAAATCTCCTGGACTGGCCGGCCAGTCAGGAACCATTGAACCCGTGTTCAGGCCGATTGACAACCCTGTACTGGCCGCACGGCCAGTTTGATTCGGCACCTCGAGCCCCGCAGGTGGGGGGTGAGCGGGAGGCCAGGGGTCATTGGCCTCCCGCTCATGGGCGGCGTCTCCTCCGAGAGGTCCTGTCGCGCTCACCCGCACGAGTTCTGGTCCGGCAGCCCCGGAATTGGGGCTTGGGACCCAAGAGACCGCGTCGGGTCCTCTCAGCAGCGCTGCACAATTGGAGAGTGCGCGCCTGGCGGCGAGGACACAAGGTCAGAACTGCACATATCGTGGGGCATATCCGCCCATTGGTGTGCAGATTTGCCTGAACCCATCGGGAACGGGCCTCCCGGCCATGGGAATTGTCCAAACACTGCAAAGCGGCGAAGGCCTGGGGTCGGCACCACACGCAAGCCATGGGCCCCTGGCCCTCCTCCCTCGCCCGCCCCTTCCCGCAGGACCCCTCCCCGAGGTCTCCATGATGGTCTGGTCCGTCCTCCTACAGCCCGCCCTTGCCGGTCCCGTCGCTGCCCCCGTCTCTGACGTGGGGCTGTTGTTGGAGGCGCCCGAAGAGGGGCTCTTCCAAGAGGGCATCAACTCCCCGACGGTCGGCTACGACGACACCACCGGCACCTGGCACCTCTACTTCGAGGCCGAAGTGCCCGCCGACGAGATCAACCCCGGCTGCGAGAAGGGTGTGCGCCTGGGGCACGCCACCAGCGCGGACGGACTCACGTGGGCCCTGTCCCCGGACGCTGTCCTGGAACCCGTCGAAGGCACCGACTGGGGCTGCGGCGTCGCCCACCCCAGCGTGCTGTTCGACGGGGACTACTTCCACCTGTTCTTCGGCACCAGCGACGTGCCCTTGTCCGAAGGGGGCTCGAACACGCCGACGGGCATCGGCTACGCCCTGTCCACCGATGGCCACAACTTCATGGTCGAGGGCCTGATCGCCGACAACCCGCCGGACGAGAGCGGCACCCTGACCGGCATCGGCTTCCCCACCGCGGTGCTGGTCGACGATCGCATCGAGCTGTTGTTCGTGCGCTCCCCCGACGTCTACCGGGCCTGGTCCACCGACCAGGGCACCAGCTGGACCGAGGACGGGACCCCGGTGCTGACCCCGGACAGCAGCCTGGCCTGGGCCTCGGACAAGCTCAATGGCCCTTCGATGGTCTGCCATGAGTCCGGGCCAGGCGGTCTCTCTGCCCTCATCGGAGGCAAGGACACCAGCGGCCTGTTGAGCCTGGGCACAGCCCGAAACTCGCCCGGCACCGGTTCCTGGTCCCTGGTGACCGAGCCGCTGATGGCCGTCGATCCCGGTTGGACGCACTGGAAGCTGCTGCTGACAGACACCGGCCGGCTGGTCTACTACTCCCAGGATGCAGACGACGGCCGCAAGGCCATCGGGCTGGCGGCGTCAGACCTGGCCTTCACGGCGGCCCGGGGCAAGCGCTGCGAGCGACCCTGAGCAGGTGCAGCGAGCCTGTGCCAGAGTGTCCGGGACCCTGCTGGAGGACGGATGCTCGGCTGGCTGTTGGCAGCCACGGCTTGCACCGATCGGGGCCTGGACGACTCGGTCGATGCCGACTCTGCAGCCTCGTCGTTCAACTGTCCAGGCGGATCTGAAGCCCCGGCAGCGGCGCCCGAGTCCTGGACGCTCCTGCCGCCGGCCCCCGCGGGCGACATCCTGGACTTCGCGACGACGGCCGCGGACCCCAGCCGGGTCTACGCCGTGTCGTCGATCAACGGGGTCTACCGCTCCGACGACGGGGGCCAGACCTGGCTGGGCCTGGACAGCGACATCACCCACGTGCAGGCCCAAGCCCTGGCGCACAGCGCTGATCCGGACCTGGTGTTTCACAGCAGCGGCCCGCTCTACCGGAGCACCAACGGCGGCCACCGCTGGGAGAGCACCGGGGCCGGCACGATGGAGGAGGTCGGCTACGCACGCGGCCTGGCCCAGGTCGACGACGCCTTGCTGATGCTCGATGGCAGCGGGCGGTTGTTCCGTTCCGAAGACGACGGGGCCAGCTGGACGTCCTGGTCGGCCCTGCCCGACCCTCGCCACAGCGAGTCCTACCAGGTCGACGAGGACCACGCCTTCCTGGCGTCTGAAGGTCCCGTGGTGTTGGCGTTGCGAGAGGGCAGCGGGGTCTGGCGGTCCGCCGATGGCGGCGCCAGCTGGGCGACCGTGACCGAGGATGCGACCCGGGTCAACACGCTCGGCATGGACGACGGCGAAGCGTGGTTCGCGGCGCCGTCGGGGATCTGGTGGTCCACCGACACAGGCGAGACCTGGCAGATCATCGATCCACAGGGCCAGGACTTCGTGGCGGCCACCCGGCAGCTGGCGGGGGGCATCCTGTTCTTCACCACGGGCACGGTCTGGCGACTGGACCAGGGGGAGCTGGCCACCTGGAGCGTGCCGGATCTGGACCTGGGCGAGTTGAGGACCGCGGCTCGCGCCGACACCCACCTGCTCCTGGGGGCCGAGCGAGGCATCGCACTGAGCGCCGACGAGGGGGTCACGTGGACCCCGGCGGCCGAGGGGCCGACCGACGACGACACGGCGGTCCTGACGGCCCACAGCAAGTGCCCGGGCTGGCTGTTCGTGGGCACCCAGTGCGAGAGCGGGGGCTACGTCAGCACTTCGGGCGGCGCCGAGCTGACCCAGGCTGAGACCTACATGCACTACGTGATGGTGGCGCGAGAGAGCCCCCACGACCCCGCCGAGCTGTGGGTCACGACCGACGATCGGGTCTACCGCACCCCGGATCTGGGCGGCGCGTGGACGATCGCGGTGCCGGACTCCATGGCGGTGCACTTCCACGGGCTCGATCTGGACCCTTGGAACGACGGCGTCGTCCTGGTGGGCTCGGTCGGCTCCGGCCTGTTCGCCGACGACCGACCCCGGGTCTACCGCACCGACGACGACGGCCAACGCTGGCAGGACAGCAGCGACGGCCTGCCCGACGGAGACTGGTCGGCCCATGCTCTGCACTTCTCCCGGACCCTTGAAGAGGTGGTCTTGCTCGGCACCTACAAGGGCGGGGACATCCGCCACGACGGCTCCCCAGGTGTGGGGCTCTACCGCTCGACGGACGGCGGCCGGACGTGGGCGGAGAGCGGTCCCGGCGGCGTGCAGGATGTCGCACAATTCGCCGAGTGCGACGGCCGCCTCTACGCCGCTGTCGACACCGGCATCGCCGTGAGCGACGACGCGGGAGACAGCTGGGTGCTGATCCGCAGCGGGTTCGAACCCTACGTGGCCATCGCCTGCCACGGGGACACGGTCCTGGCTCTGGACCACGGCACTGGGCTCTACCGCAGCGACGACCGGGGTGAGACCTGGGTGACCTGGAGCCATGACGAGCCCGCGCTGCGGGTGCCTTCCAGCGATCACCTCTTCGGTCTGGCGATCAGCGCAGACGGTGCCACGGCCTGGGCCGCCATCCGCGGCCACGGCTTGCTGCACAGGGCGCTCTGAGGGGCCCGCTCAGAAACGGTACGCGGGATTGTCCGGATCGAAGTCCAGGTCCGTCAGCGGAACTCCGAGCTGGAGCTCGGCCCACGTGTAGTCCTCGATGCAGACCCGCTGCCCGTCCTCGTCGTCCCAGGCTCGGATCCGGATCACCACCTGGGTCCGTTCGGCGACGCAGGTCTCGACCACCTGGGCGTAGAGCGCAGGCACCTCGTCCTTGGGCAGGGTGACCCGCCAGCACTGGGCGGCCTCGCCGGCGACCAGGCGCCGCCCCAGGTCTTCCACCGCCATGCCCGCGTGGTTCCGCGCAGCGAGCAGCCGCCCGTCCGACCTGTAGCGCTCGACGGTGGTGTGCAGGGACAGGTTCGGCACGGTGTAGCGCTCTCCGTCCGTGGCCACCCGCCCGTCCAGATCGAAGGTCATGGTGGGAAGGAGCGGCGACGGGTTGACGAGGATCTCGTCAGGGGACACCGCCGGCCGATACAGCACCTCGCGCCCGTTGTTGTGGTCGCCGGTGTACCTGAGGTAGATGTCTCCCGCCCGCCGAGCCTTGATCGTCATGACCTGTCGGGGCTGCAGGGCGTGATCGGCCCACTCCTGCTTGTGAAAAGTCCAGGTGGCCGCGTCGGTGGCATCGACGATGGCCAGCATGCGGTCCACGGCGGCCATGTAGGCGTCTCGGGCCGGGTCGGGTTCGGTGCCGGCGAGCGCCGTCAGCAGGAGCCAGGTCCACATGCCCGCCTCCCCTATCCCAGGCCACGGTCGTGATGGGGATCACCTGGCTGCCGACAGCCTGGGCCCATGAGCCGGGCCTGTCCTACGGGGCCGTCTCGCATGGGGACCTCACCCAGACCTTCAGCACCGTCGAGATGGCCGAGCTCGGGGATCCGCAGGCACTCGGGCCCTTGCTCGAGGGGTTCGCCTTTGCCCGCACCCAGGTCTCGGTGGACGGCGTGCCCTGCAGCACCGGTCCGTCTGAAGTGCGCCACGTCGAGGCCGACGGCGTGCAGATCACCGCCGAGCTGGACTGCCCTCCTGGCGAGACGTGGACCTACACGACCGGCTTCCTATCCGATCTGGACCCGGGCCACCGGCACGCAGTCGAGGCCTTCGGCACACCGGTGGCCGTGCTGGCCGACTCGGACACCGCGGTCTCCTTTGGGCCTGGTCAGTCGTCCGGCCAGGTTGCCCTGGCGTACCTGGAGCTGGGCGTGGAGCACATCTGGACCGGTTTCGACCACCTGGCCTTCCTGGTCGCGCTGCTGTTGGTCGCCCGCAGCCTGCGCCAGATGTTGGCCATCGTGACCGGCTTCACCCTGGCCCACACCGTCACCTTGACCCTGGCGGCCCTGGGCGTGCTGTCCCCTCCTGCTGGGTTGGTGGAGCCGGCGATCGCACTGACGATCGCCTACACCGGCTTCGAGAACCTGTGGCGACCGGGACCCCGTCGCCGCTTCGTCATCACCACCGGGCTGGGCCTGATCCATGGCTTCGGCTTCGCCGGCCTGCTGATCGAGCTGGGCCTGCCTCGTGATCACCTGGTCACGGCTCTGCTGTGCTTCAACGGGGGGGTCGAGCTCGGCCAGGCCGCGGTGGTCCTGGTCCTGCTGCCCCTCTTGCTCGGCGCCCGGAGATGGCCGGTCTGGGAGCGCCGCGGCGTCCCGGTCCTGTCCATCCTGATCGGGCTGGCGGGGCTCCTGTGGTTCGCCGAGCGGGTCCTGTCCTGATCAGAAGGTGCAGGGACCGTCGACGTCCAGGGACCAGCTCCGGATCGAGCCGGCGAGCTCCAGCGTGGGCTGCTCAGCCACGACCTGGGCCTCCAGATCGCCGCTGGCGACCAGCTCTTGGAGCACGTCCAGGCCCACCGCCCGAATCAGGACCCTCACGGTGATGAGGTCTGGGTCCAGGCCGTCGATGCGAAAGCTCTCCAGGTGGTGGGTGTCCGTCCAGCCGGGCTCTACTGGCGACGCGGCGGTGGGCGGCGTGAGCAGCTTGCTCGCGTAGCTGGTCCCCTCCCACGAGAAGTGCACGTCGTGGCCTTGATCGTCCAGCACTCGGTCCCCGAACCGGACCAGATCACCGTCGTCGAAGTCGCCGATGGGCTCATCGTCGGCGTAGACGCCAGTCGACCACAGGACCAGCCCATCGCGGGACGCCACCAGCTCGACCCAGGCCCGCCGGTTGTGGGCTGCGCCGCTGGGCCACATGTGCCCTGCCGCAACGTTCTCCAGGGTGAGCTCGATGACCGTGTCCTGGGGGGTCACGCAGACCTGGAGGTCTGTCCGCACCGAGGTGTCCAGGGCGTCCTGGACCAGCTCGGCCTGGGTCTCGCGCTCCGGGAACTCGGTGAGGGCCAGGTCCACGCCGGGAAAGGCATGGCTGTGGATCCGCCGCTCGGGCACGTCGAAACCCTCTGCAGCCAGGTCGTTGCGACCGTCCATGTGGCAGCGGCCACAGGTCTGGAAGCGCCCGTCCTCCTCGTGGGCATACAGCGAGTCCGACCACTCCTGGAAGGTGCGCTCCAGGAAGACGCCGCCAGGCGTCACGATGTCGTGGCACGCGCCGCACATGGCCGAGCTCTCGGGCGTGTTCCGGTCCTGGAGCGGGCTGTAGACCGAGTGGTGGGCCGGGTTTTCGACGGGATCGGAGATGCTGCCCCGCAGGACATTGTCGTCGGCCAGGCTGATCTGGGCGTTGTGGTCGCCGTCCAGGCCGTCGATGCTGTGACAGAAGAAGCAGGTGATGCCCTGCTGCTCGGCGGGCACGTCGTCTAGATCCAGGCCATCGGTAGTGCTGCCCTCCCGAAGGGCCAGGGGCGCGTGGCAGCTGACACAGAAGTCCCCGAGCTCGCCGCCTGTCTCCCGCTGGCCCCGGGCATTCATGGCCAGGAAGACCGGGTCCGCCGACGCATAGGCGTGCATGCTCCCCGACCACTCGGCATAGTGCGCCGGGTGACAGCCGGCACAGGTGACCGGATCCATCAGCGCCTCTCGGTCCAGGGTGGTGTCCTCGGCAGGACACCCCCCGAGCGCCAGGAGCGCCCAGGTGACCAGCCCGCTCACCCCTCGACGCAGAACGTGAACGTGGCCGTGTCGATGTCCCCAGCGGCCGACTCGACCTCGAAGGCGAGCTCCCACAGGCCCCCCATGAACAGGTCGACGCCTTCGGCCTGGAACTCACCGACCGTCGCCCCCTCGACCACGCTGAAGGTCTCCGGGCTGCTGCCGTGGCCGTGCTCGGGCATCCAGGGCCGCAGGACCACGCCGGCACCCTGGAGCACGGCGCCGTCCGCTGCTGAGGCGACGGAGACGACGAACACGTTGTCGCCCTTTTCTGGGGGTCCGGGGTCCGAGCTCACCAGAGTGAGCTCGACCAGACCGTCGGCCCCCAGCGCGGTCATGCCCGCCAGGTAGTGGTCACCGGGCTCGCCGCAGGTCTCGGCGTGGGTGCCGTGGTCGCCGTGGCCGCTGTCAGCGGTGGTGGTCGTCGTGTCGTCACAGGCGACGAGGGCGAACAGGCCGAAGGCGGCGATCATGGGAGCAAGTCCTCTGGACTGAACTGGATCCGCGAGTTGACCGCGTAAACACCGCGGGGCAGGCCCGTTGCGGCTTCGATGGTCTCGCGGGGAAGCGCCACCACCAGGGACGGGTCGTGGGGAGGGGGCGGCGGCCCTTCGGCCGACGGGGCCTGGCTGGTCAGGACCATGTCGTCGTCGACCTCGAAGCCCAGCGCCCACCCTTCGGTGGAGAGGCCATCGAGCGCAGCCCAGGACACGGCCCCGCCGACGACGTTGTCGGCCCAGTAGGTGTCCCACTCGATCTGGCCCTCGAGGTCCACCACGTGGGCCTCGATCGCCGCGTAGCCGTCGTCGGTGATCGGCGTGACGCCGATGCCAAAGGTCCAGGCCTTGATCAGGTTGATGAGGGTGTCCGGATAGATGGCGGGGTCCATGTCCGGGCAGGTGTCGTCGTAGCCCAGGTCGTCCCAGGGGTAGTCGATGCCGAACATCACCGGATCGGCGCTCCACGGGGCGCCGTCGACCGGGGTCGCGCTGAGCTGGACGCTGATGCGACAGGGCCCGGGGAGCTGGTTGTCCGCCTCGAGGCTGAAGTAGAACTCCAGCCAGGGCATGATCTCCGGGGTGGTGATGTCCCCGAAGTAGTAGGGCAGCGCCCGTTGGTTGTCCGGATCGTAGCCAAAAGCACCGGACACGGTGAACCCGGCCACCCGCAGCTCTGACGCCGGTCGTGTCGTGTCGGAGTCGGTCGGGACCGTCGGGCTGGAGTCGAGGGAATCCGCCGGTCGGCAGGCCACGCTGAGCGCGAGGAGGAGGGTCATGAGCGCCGGCATTCTAACCGCTCCCAGGGCAGCTCTGTGCGCCCCGAAGGCTCAGTCCTCGGATGCGCCCGCGTCGATCCAGGTCCGGATCGTCCGCTGGTCTTCGGTGCCCAGGAAGTCGACCTTTTTGGGCATGCGCTGTCCATTCGCTTCGCCCGTGAGCTTGGTGTAGAGCACGCTGTTGTCGGGATCTCCGGCCTCCACCATGGCCACACCCAGGTTGTTGGGCGTCACCAGGTGGGCGTGGAGGTCCGGATCGGACCACTCGCCGTGGCAGCCATCGCACTGGTAGGCGTTGAAGACCTGGCGCTCCCAGTCGGCGAACACGTCGTCGTCGAGGGCACCATCGGCGATCCAGTCCCGCGTCAGCGTGAGGAGCTCGTCGGTGAGGTACTCCACCGGGTAGGGCATGCGCTCGCCATAGGGCGGCGTAGAGGTGACTTTGAGGTAGTACAGGCTCGCCGCGCTGTCCCCAGGCACGACCAGCGTGTAGCCGGCGGTCTCGGTGTCCAGGAGGCTGTCGTGGATCACGTCGGGCTCGTGGGGCAGCCCCCAGTCTTCGTGGCACCCGACACAGACCTGTTGGTGGATCTGGAGCACTTCGTCCCAGGTCCCGGGGGGCCCTGTGTCGGTGTCGGTGTCTGTGTCTGTGTCCGTGTCCGTGTCCGTGTCCGTGTCGGTGTCTGTGTCCGTGTCCGAGTCCGAGTCGGTGTCCCCGTCCCCATCGGGCGGCGGCGGAGAGTCGTCACCGCCGCAGCTGACCAGCAGCGCGAGCCACAGCCATGACGCGCTCATCGGCACTGTTCCAGGAGGCTCTTGGCCTGTTCACCCAGGCCTCCGCCGACCCGAATGACGGCCTCCAGATCCGGGCGCGCCCGGTCACACTGGCCCTTCATCGCATAGGTCGCGCCGCGGTTCAGCCGAGCCGCATGAAACGCCGGATCCGCTGCCAGGCAGTCGTTGAACAGGATGATGGCGGCGCTGTACTCGCCGTCGATCATGCGGCGCCTGCCCAGGTTGTTCAGCGTCGGTGCATGGCGAGGCGCGACCCGCAGGACCTGTTCCCACGCGTCGACGGCCTCGGCGAACCGCCCCAGCTCCTCGAGCAGATCCCCTCGGAAGGCCATCGCTGGGTAGAAGCCCGGGTTGAGCTGCAGGGTGTAGGCCAGGTGCTCGATGGCTCGCTCCATCGCCACCCCCGACAGCCCATAGACCTGGGCCAGCTCGAAGTGGACCTGGTGATCGTCGGGGTACGCCTGGAGAGCGGTCCGGTAGGCGGCCTCGGCCTCGGGCCACATGCCGAGCTTGAGGAAGGACAGGCCCGCTGTGCGGTGCACGTCGTAGCGATCCGGCGCCAGCTCCTTTGCGGTGGCCAGGTGGTCCAGGGCCCGGCGGTCGTTCTCCATGGCCTGGTAGAGCGTGCCCGCGCAGACCAACAGGTCGACGTCCTGGGGGGCCCGGGACAGCGCTGCCAGCAGATAGCGCTCGGCCTGGGCCGGCACCTCGGCCGCGATGTGGATGTCGACCAGGGCGATGGTCGCCCGCTTGTTGCCCGGCTGGGCCTGATGGGCGGAGTCGTAGTAGACGATCGCTTCCTCCAGGCGCCCCATGAGCATGGCCACGTCGCCCAGATTCAACAGCGGTGTTGCATACTCGTTGTTCGCCTCGAAGGACTTCAGGAACCACTCGACGGCCTTGATCTTCTCGCCTTCCTTGAGCCACGCCACACCGATGCCGTTCATCGCCACGTAGTGGTTCGGATCGACGGCGATGGCTTGGAGGAAGGCGTCACGAGCGGCGCCGGGGCGCTCCTGCAACAGGTGCACATTGCCGAGATCCGCCCACGCGTTGGCGTGATCCGGGACCTTGCGCAGGCCGCGCTCGAGGGTCTTGCGGGCCGTGTCCAGGTCGCCGCGCTGGATCGCGACCTCTGCGTCCCGGAACAGAGGGTCCGGGTAGTCCTGTCCGAGTGCCATGCCGCCCATCAGGGTCAGCCAGAGGAATCCTAAGGGCATGGATTCCCGCTGGAGGGTTCATCGCCGGCAAACCAGTTGTAGATGCCCGAGGCGATGCTGGTGGCCTTGTCGGCCACGGCGTTGGCCGCCTTCTTGGCGCCGTCGGCGACGATGTCCGCGCCAGCGACGATGGCGTCACCCGCTGCGTCCACCAGCTCTCCGCCCTTTTCGATGGCGGCTTCGGCGACGGCGATGGCCTTGTCCTTGAGGCAGTTCAAGACCGCGCTGGGGTCGTCGACCAGCTCGCTCAGATCGACGAAGACGTCTCCACCCACGCCAGCACCGAGGCCCAGTGTGGCTGCCAGGCTGCCGGAGACCTTGACCTTGAGGCTGGACCAGTCGACCTCGATGGTGCCAGAGGCGGTGCCGCCGATGCCTGCAGAGACCTCGCCCTTGACCCGACCGGTGGCCGCTAGCTTGCACAAGGTGGCGGTGAGTGGGACCTGGCCGAAGGCCTTGGCGCCGGCGAAGCCCTGGAGGGAGCCGCCGACGGCGACCTTTTCCTTGTTCACCACGATGTCGGCACCGGCCACGCCCTCGACACCCACGCGGGCGTCGACCTTGCCGGTGATGGAGAGACCGGTCTCTTCGTCGCCCAGCAGCTGGGCGGTGCCTTCGAGCTTCCCCCGGATCAGGTAGGCCTTGCCCATGGCCGTGCCGGAGACCTTGAGGCCGTCCTTGTAGCCGACGGTGTAGCCGGCCAGACCATCGACCCCGAGCACCTTGAGGTTGTTCTTGTCGTCGCCGATTCCCCAGACCTCTGCGTCGCCCTGGACCGAGTCGCCGTAGACGTGCAGCTCGGGCACGGTCTTGGACGGTTCGGGCTCGACGCTGTTCCAGCCCTTGCCCTTCTGCCACTCGGAGGCGCCCTTCTTCTCCCAGGTGGGGTCGGACTTCCAGAAGTCCTTGCTGATCTGGCCCTTGGGCCAGTCGAACAGACCGGGGGCGCCGCCTGCGGGCACGTCGATGTCTCCGACCGTGCCGTCGTCGACCTCGCCCTGGGCGTAGGCGTCGCTGGAGCCCATGCCAAAAGTCAGCAGGGCCACGAACAAGAGACGTAGGAAGGCGTTCATGGACATAGCCAAGGGGCGGTGCGCACAAGGAGCATACCCCGTCCAGTCGGGATCGGATCACTGCTCGCCACAAAATGGTCCCGTGATGCCGACCGGTCGGTCAGAAACACCTGGCCGGGGGCTGCAAGCGGGCCTGGCGACAGCTATGGTTGCGCCCGGTGTTGTCCATCTTCCTGGCCCTCGCACTGTCCTCTCCCGCGGTCGCCGGGGAGCTGCGCGGCTCGGTCTCTGAGTTCGGCACCGGCCTGCCCCTGACCGAGGTCATGGTCGTGATCGAAGACATGGCGGGCAACGAGGTCGCCCGGCTGATGTCCGACGCGGGGGGCCGCTTCACGATCGAGCTGCCCGAGGGGGAGTACCGGATCGTACTGCTGGGCCAGGTGCACTTTCCCCAGGAAGACCTGGTCGAGGTGGGCGACACGGGCACCACGCGGGTCCGCTACGCCCTGCGCGAGGCGTCCTATGAGGTGACCATCACCGAGGACCGGGAGCGGGTCGAGGTCGATCGCCAGGTGGTGACGGCCGAGGAGCTCAAGGCCATGCCCGGGAGTTTTGGCGACCCGGTGTTGGCCCTGCAGGCCTTCCCCTCGGTCTCCCGCGGGAACTTCCTGGACCAGAACCTGGTGGTCCGAGGTGCCGAGGGCATCAACACCGGCTTCTACGTGGACGAGATGCCGGTCCCCTACATGTTCCACAACCTGGTGGGCCGGTCGATCATCAACCCGGTCTTCGTGGACGACATCGAGTTCTTCGCCGGCGGCATGCCCAGCCGCTTTGGCGACGTGACCCAGGCCGTCGTCAACATTCGCGCGGACAAGGACGCGCCGCCGGGCCACGCGGGTCGGGTGAGCGCTGACCTGCTGGACGGCTCCATCGCCTACCGCCAGGCCTGGGGCAATGGCTGGAGCTTCCGCATCGCCGGACGCTACGCCTGGGTCGGCGTCTTCACGGGGCTGGGCACTGCCATCGCGGTCAAGCGCCAAGGCGGCGAGCTCGACGAGGCGACCTACTTCTTTCCCCGGTACTGGGACCTGTACGGCGACGTGGTCTGGGAGCCGGAGCACCTGGACGACCGGGTCTCACTCACGTTCCTCGGCGCCCGGGACGCCCTGGTCATCCAGGAGCCCGAGCCCGACACCGACGGCGACGGTGAGCCGGGTCCACCCGACCCGGACGAGCCGGTGCTGCCCTATGACCCAGGGCGCCTGATCGACAACGGCTTCGGGCGCGTGCGGCTGCGATGGGACCGGACCCGCGGAGACCGGACCAGCGCCTCGTGGATCGCCACGGGGCCCCAGATGGAGCAGAACCTGCTGGGCTCGCTCCTGCTCTCGGCCGACGGTCCCTTCCTGGGCCGCACCACCGGGTGGACCACCCTCCTGCGACACGACGACGCCTGGCGCCAGAGCGACCGCTTCAGCCTGGTCGACGGGGCCCAGCTGATGGTCACCCAGGTCAAGGCCGAGGACTTCAGCCAGGCCTACGAAGAGGGCAACCCCATCCCCGAGACCTCGGACGTCCAGGTCATCGGCGCGGCCTGGCTCGAGGGCCAGTACCGCCACGGCGACTGGTGGTTCGGTGTCGGCATGCGGCTGGCCTACATGCAGTGGGAGGGCCACTCGGAGCTGGGTCCCGAGCCCCGGCTGTCGATGCGCAGAGCCCTCGGCGAGGACTGGACGATCAAGGCCTTTGCCGGCCGCTTCACCCAGATGCCACCCATCACCCGCTACGCCGAAGGGCTGGGCAACCCGGACACCCCCCAGCTCACCGCGTGGCAGTTCTCGGTGGGCACCGAGGGCCGCCTCTTGGGCGGTTGGTACCTGGACACGTCGGTGTACGAGACCGAGATGCGCAACCTGGTCTACCAGGACTCCCAGGTCGAGATCATCAGCAACGGGGACTACGCCACCGACGTCGTGTCGCCGGTCTACATCGACGCCTGGGGCCGGGCCGTCGGCTGGGAGGTCCTGCTGCGCCGCAAGCAGGGCAACCAGCCACTGTGGGGGTGGGCAGCCCTCAGTGTGGGACGCTCTCTGCGCATGGACGGCGAGCGCGTGTTTCCAGGCGACAACGACGCCCCCGTCGACTTCACCCTGCTGGTGGCCGCCGATCTGCCCAAGCGCATCACCGCGTCGGCCCGCATCCGACTGGGCAGCGGGCACCCCTTCACCCCGTCGGAAGGGGTCTACAACCCAGCGACGGTCTGGTACGAGAGCTACGTCGGCTCGCTCAACAGCGACCGCTACCCGTTCTACCGGCAGCTCGACATCCGCGTCGAGAAGACCTGGACCGGGCGCCGGCTGGACTGGTCCCTGTACCTCGACGTCTACAATGCCACGTGGGCCAAGAACCCCGTCGCCGCGCTCTACAGCTACGACTACAGTGAATTGACCACCCTCATCCACGTGCCGATCCTGCCCACCCTGGGGGCGTCGTGCCGCTTCTGAGCCGGACTCTGGCCATCGCACTGGGCGCTGCGGTCTTCGGGACCGGTTGCATCGGGGAGTTCATCCAGGACGCGTTCTCGTCCATCCTGCTGGACTACGAGATCGACCAGCCCCGTGTGCTGGCGATGGCGCTGGAGCCCCCGGTGCTGGCCCACGGGGTGGACACGGAGCTCCACGCGCTGATCGTGGCGCCGGACGGCGACCAGGCCACCGAGGCGGTGTGGAAGACCTGTGGCCTGCGAGACGACGTGCCCACCTATGTCAGCAGCTTGCAGTGCTTCGCCGAAGACACCGACGTGTCGCTGGTGGGCAGCGGGAGCCTGCCGGCCACCTACGAGATGCTGGACCTGTCCGGGATCGCGTGCGACGAGGACCTGCCCACCTGGGACACGGGCCTGGCCCTCCACACCCACGACACGGGCGATACCGGTCTCGTCGAGCTGGACCAGGTGCCCTGTGCCCACTGGCTGCCGCTGTTGGTCGAGGCCGAGCTCGCCCGGGAGACCGTGCAGGGTGTGCTGCACGCCCGTTGGTTCCTGGAGCCGTGGGACCCGGCCGTGACCATGCCGATCACCGGCCGCCAGCGGGAGCACAGCCTGACCGTGCACGGAGACCCAGCCCCGGGCGAGCAGATCCGGGTGGAGCTCGAGGTCGAGGGCGACCTGCGCTCGGATGGCTTCCAGTGGTACGTGGACGAAGGCGAGCTGGAGAAGACGTCGTTCACCGCGGCCCAGCGCTACGAAGACCCGCCAGAAGAGGCCCCAGAGGGCACCCAGGGCACCACGTGGACCGACAACCTGTGGACCCTGCCCGAGCGAGCCAGCGGCACCTACCGGATCTGGGTCGTCTGGGCCCAGCCGTGGGTCGACGAGGAAGTCGAGACCAGCGTGCCCGATCTGATCTGGACCCAGACCCAGGTGATCCTGCCGTGAGACTGCGCGATGCTCTGTGGCTCTGCGGCGTCGGCCTGGTGGCCGGGGGCTGCGATCCCAACAACGAGGACCCCTTGGTCCTGACCATCAACGGCGAGCCCATCGGCTCGATCTTCGGGCTGCGCTACCTGCGCGAGCCGCTCCTCACCGAGGTGGGGGACACCCTGGAGATCGAGTTCGACGTCAAGGACCCGGACAACGACCCCACGTTCATCTGGTGGGCGGGTCAGCCTCCGGGCTGGGACTTTCCGCCAGAGGCCAAGCGCGGCACCTGGACCGTGCCCGACGACTACTGGGTGGAGTGGCTGGAGCTCTTTCCGTTGGTGACCGACGATCGGGACCCCGCGGGCACCGACATGGTCTGGATGGCGATCTACGTCGAAGGCGCCGTCGTGCCCGTCGAGGACACCGGCGACACCGGCTCCCAGGGGGTCGGCGGGGCCGGACTCCTGCAGCCCTGGACCGGCGTCAAGGACACCGGCGACACCGGGGACTCGGGAGATTCCGGCGGCTGAGCGGGAAATTTCGTGGCCTGTGTCGAAGGATCGGGTTGTTGTTCGACTCCACTGCAAAACCCCAACCGGAGCCAGTCCAATGCAGTACCTCCTGATGATCTACGAGAACGAGAGCAACCAGGCCGCCCGCACCCCCCAGGACCAGGGCCAGATCATGCAGGCCTACATGGGCTTCACCCAGTCCATCATCCAGTCCGGCAATTTCAAGGCCGGGGACGCGCTGCACCCCACCGCGACGGCCACGTCGGTGCGGGTCAAGAACGGCGACATCATCACGACCGACGGGCCCTTTGCAGAGACCACCGAGCAGCTGGGCGGGTACTACCTGGTCGAGGCCAAGGACCTGGACGAGGCCATCGCCATCGCCGCACGGATCCCGACGGCCACGCACGGCACCATCGAGATCCGACCGGTCATGGTGTTCGACAACCCGACGATGTAGTCGTTGGACGCGCTGTTCCGGGCGGAGTGGGGCCGGGTCCTGGCGACCCTGGTTCGGGTCACCGGTGACTTTCAGCTGGCCGAGGAGGTCACCCAGGAAGCCTTTGCAGCGGCGTGGCAGCAGTGGCCCCACGCGGGCGTGCCGGACCAGCCTCGGGCCTGGCTGACACGCACCGCCCGCAACAAGGCCATCGATCGCATCCGGCGCCGGGCCAATTTCCGGGTCAAGCAGGACCAGCTGCGGGACCTCGTGCCCTCCCAAGTCGCACCCCCGAGCGCCGAGGCGCTGATGGACCAGCACATTCCGGACGACCGGCTGCGGCTCGTGTTCACGTGCTGCCACCCGGCGCTCAAGATGGAGGCCCGGGTTGCGCTGACCCTGCGGGCCCTGGGGGGCCTGACCACCGAAGAGATCGCCCGGGCCTTCCTGGTGCCCAAGCCCACGATGGCCCAGCGGCTCGTGCGGGCGCAGCAGAAGATCACCAACGCCGGCATCCCCTACGCCGTGCCCCCACCGGAGCAGCTCCCCGAGCGCGTCGCCGGGGTCTGCGCCGTGGTCTACCTGGTGTTCAACGAGGGCTATTCTGCGACAGGCGGCCAGGAGCTGGTCCGCGGTGAGCTGTGCGACGAGGCCCTGTCGCTCGGTCGGGTCCTGGCCGCGCTTCTGCCCGAGGACCCGCGCGTGCTCGGCCTGCTGGCCCTGATGCTGCTCCACGACAGCCGCCGGGCAGCCCGCCTGGATTCAGCCGGCGACATCGTGCTGCTGGAGCACCAGGACCGAGCCCTCTGGGACTGGGACCGCATCGGCGAAGGCCTGGAGCTGACCGAGCGTTCGCTCCACGCAGGCACCACGACCTACGGCATCCAGGCAGCCATCACCGCGGTGCATGCCCGCAGCGCCAGCTACGCGGACACCGCCTGGGACGAGATCGCAGCGCTCTACACAGTGCTCCTGGAGCGGCAGCCCTCTCCGATCGTGGCCCTGAACCGGGCCGTCGCGGTGGCCATGGCGACCGATGCCACCCAGGGTCTCCTGCTCCTGGATGGGCTGGCCGCCACCGGCACCCTGGCGACCCACCACCTGCTCCCGGCGGCCCGCGGCGACATGCTCCGGCGGCTGGGGCGCTGGCGCGACGCCGCGGCGGCGTTCGGGAGAGCGCTGGCCCTGGTCCGCACGGATCCCGAGCGACGCTTCCTCCAGCGACGCTTGATCGAGGCCCAACAGAGGGCCGGCGGAACGGATCCGACGCCAAACGGGTAGTCCTTGGCATGGGTCTGTCCGTCCTCCTGTTTCTCCAGTCCGCCTGGGCCGAGCCCCCCCAGCGCTCACAGCGTGCCGCAGTCCTGGCCCCGGGGGTCCAGACGATCTCTCCCGTTGCGACCGCCGCCCCGACCCCGGAGCACCGGTGGCTCCACCCCAGCGGCCCGGAGCCAGTGCCCTGGGACGGCGACTGGCCGGAGCAGGACATGGACCTGACCCTGTCTCCAGACCCTGTCGGGCCCCGGATCCCCCTGGCCTTGGACGTCAGACTGTGCTGGTGCCCCGAGCTGCATCGGAGCGCCCGGTCGCTCCCCGGTGCGGGCATCGGCGACGCCTGGGAGGACGCGGCGGTGTCGGACTGAGGCATGATCGCCCTCGCCGGGGCACCGCCCGGCCGAGGGAGCCATGTCTACAGAGCAGTCCTCACCGACCTTGATCGTGATCGCCGCCTTTGCCCTGGCCCTCGTGGGGACCGCACTGGGCTTCGGCGCCTACAACCGCATCGACGACGTGGCCCTGGGGCTCGCCAGAGTCGAGATGGTCGGCGCGGCGGTCACCCGCAAGAACCTCGACGCGGCCCACGAGCGCATCGTTGCCCTGGAGACCCGCATCGCCGACCTGGAGAGGCGCCTGGCGGCGGCCGAGGCGGCCCAGCCCCCGGAGTGAGTCCAGACGGGGTTAGCGGGGGTGCATGCCCATCCTGTTTCTGACCCTGCTCGCCTGCGCCGGTACCTCGGACCCCGGTGCCAACTGGACCGGCCCGACCACGAGCCAGGGAGCCGGCAACGAGCCCACCCAGGCCGAGCTGGGGGGCCCAGCAGACACCCTGGTCGTGGCCTTGCTCGCCGACGTGGGCACGCTGCTGCCGGTGGTCTCCACGACGGCGACGGAATTCGACTTTCTCTACAACCTCAACCGGCTCTTGCTGGCGAGGGGCTTCGACTGCGGCATGGCGTACACGCCGGACCTGGTCGAGTCCTATGCGTTCAACGAGGAGTCGACGGTCCTGACCATGACCCTCAAGGACGACGTGGTCTGGTCGGACGGGACGCCGCTGACCGCTCACGACGTCGCCTTTACCTACGAGCTGATCGGGGACCCGCTCGTGGCCAGCCCCCGGCTCGACTACATCAAGAAGATGGTCCCCGGCAAGGCGCCCGAGGTGCTGGGGGACCACGAACTGGCCTGGCACTTCACCAGTCCGTACAACCAGATCATCCAGCTGAGCCACACCACCCTGGCCCCCCTGCTGCCCAAGCACGCCCTCCAGGACGCCGATCGGGCGACCCTGCGGGGGCACGCCTTTGGCCGCGCGCCCATCACCACCGGCCCTTGGCGCATCGAGGAGTGGAACCCAAACGAGAAGATCGTCCTGGTGCCCAACCCGTCCTGGCAGGGCCCCGACGAGGACCGGCCGCGCCTCAAGCGGGCCGTGTTCAAGATCCTGCCCGAGTACGCCACCCGGCTGGTGGAGCTCGAGAATGGCAGCATCGACATGGCCACGTCCCTCCAGGTCGAAGATGCGGACCGCCTGCGCATCGAGCGCCCGGAGCTGGAGATCATCTCCCGGGGCTGGCGGGCCACGGACTTCCTGACGTGGAATCGCCTGGATCCGGCGGACTACAACGCCAAGAAGAAGGCCCAGCCAAGCGGCGTCGAGCTGGACTGGGACACGGTCAAGCCCCACCCACTCTTTGGGGACAAGCGCGTCCGCATCGCCATGAGCAAGGCCATCGATCTGGACAAGCTCATGCGCGACCTGATGGGGTCCCGCGAGACCGGCACCGTGCACGCCCGGCGGGCCGTCTCGACCCTGACCCCCGAGCTGTGCGGTGCGATGAACCAGGACATCCAGCCGATTCCCTTCGATCCGGCGGGTGCCCGCAAGGACCTCGAAGGCCTGGGCTGGTCGGACTCGGACGGGGACGGCTGGCTGGACAAGGGCGGCGAGCGCTTCGAGTTCTTCTTGCGCACCAACTCCGGCAATCCCCGTCGCGCCAAGGCCGCCATCCTGATCCAGTCCTTCCTGGCCGACATCGGGGTCAAGGTCGAGATCGAGCGCATCGAAGCCAACACGTTCTTCGCCGGCCTGCGCAAGAAGGACTACGACGCAGCCATCAGTGGCTGGAGCGCGGGCCTGTACGCCGACATGGGCCCGCTGTGGCACAGCGGGGACCGCAACCTGCTCAACTACACCAGCTACGACAACCCCCAGGTCGATGCCCTGATCGATGCGGCGAACATCGAGCCCGATCCCGAGAAGAACGCCGAGCTCCTGCGCCAGGCCCAGGCCCTGATCTATGCGGACCAGCCCTACACCTTCCTGTACTGGAGAGAGGAGCTGATCGCGCTGGACAAGCGGTTCAAGGACGCCAAGGTGAGCGTGTTGAATCCGTACCACGAGCTCTCAACGTGGTGGGTTCCGCCCACGGAGGTCAAGTACGAGCACTGATGGAGAACGGCCGTGCGGCTCAGGCCGGAGCGCCGCGGCCGCAGGCCCTACGGCGCGGAGGCCGGGCGGCGGCGAGCGAGGCTGCCGGCGCACGCCGGCTCAGCCGACCGAGGCGGCGCTGGGTTCCGCCCACGGAGGTCAAGTACGAGCACTGATGGAGAACGGCCGTGCGGCTCAGGCCGGAGCGCCGCGGCCGCAGGCCCTACGGCGCGGAGGCCGGGCGGCGCCGAGC